>WFLX010014213.1_pt1 | contig 21941 bp, 20 predicted proteins | sample 4967041 | NCBI WGS metagenome assembly WFLX01 (sample SAMN12857096, study PRJNA449069) | gut metagenome | isolation source: stool from male and female vole | host: Microtus ochrogaster | place: USA:Florida | collected 2017
TACATAAGTAGCCGCCCATAATAAACAGGGAGATGCTGAGATACATCAGCGGTGACAGACCAAGACCAAGACAGAACAAGCACGTTGTAAGCGCATCAAGCGAATGGTCGATAAAAAAGCCATATTTGGGACGTTGGGTGTTTCGTATTCTTGCAAGAGTGCCGTCAAGGCTATCACCGTACCAATTTAACACCAGACAGAAAGAGGATGCCCAAAGATAATTGACATTATAGCGAGCCATCCAGCAAAATATAGCATATAAAACAGCAGCGGCAACTCCAAAGAATGTGAGAGTATCGGATGTCACCCATCTTGGCTGACGCTCGGCAAACCATACTAATGCTTTCTTCTCAAGGCGGTTGAGAAGAGAAGTCTGGATGCGCTCCGCATTTTCATTTCCCATCATTGGCTTATTTTAATTGAATAGATGCCCATAATATGAAAATTAAGGACATTGTGTTAAAAACCGATACAAAGTTAACATTTAAATTTGAATTAAGACACTTTCACTACTTATAATGTGAGTTATCCCATTCAATATAGTAAGTTTATCAGTCCGCATCATCAGNTTTTGNGAGGTCNAGAACCACNTTGTCGCNCTTGTTNTTCTCAATATACTGCTTGCGGAGGGGATTGGCATGCGCTTTGTCATACACCGCTCTATTCCGGAAAATATCAATAGCCTCAAAAATCGCCTGACGCATTGAATCGGCATTAGCAATTCCGCGTCCGGCAATATCGTATGCAGTGCCATGGTCCGGGGATGTACGCACATAAGGAAGTCCAGCGGTGAAATTTACGCCGGTATTCATGGCGATTGTCTTGAACGGCGCAAGTCCCTGGTCATGATACATGGCAAGTACGCCATCGAATTTTGTGAACTGTCCTGTACCGAAAAATCCATCACAGGCATATGGTCCGAAACAATTAATTTTGTCTATCTGGCATTCCGCAATAGCAGGTTCTATCACTTCTTTCTCCTCAGAGCCGAGCAGCCCTTCTTCGCCAGCATGAGGATTAAGCGAAAGCACAGCTATGCGGGGTCGGTTAATACCGAAATCTCTCCTGAGTGATTGGTCAAAATCTTTCAAGCGCTCTACAACCGCATCCTTAGTAACTGCCTCCGGGACTTTTGAAATCGGGATATGACCGGTAACGAGTGCCACGCGGAGTGAGGTCGCAGGATCGTTAAGTATCATCAGCGCTTTTTCGCTATTATCTGCCAGCGAAGCCTGAAGATACTCGGTGTGTCCGGGAAAACGGAATGTATCGCTCTGTATGGTATGCTTGTCTATCGGGGCAGTAACAAGAACATCTATATCACCGGCACGCAAATCTGTAACCGCACGTTCAAGTGCAACAAATGCTGCATTACCCGCCTCCTGAGATGCGATTCCGGGCTCTACTTTTACTTCCTCGCCAATAACATTTATAATGTTGTTCTGTCCGTCCCTTGCTTCAGAAGCCTTTGAAATCTGGTTTAGCTGGATAGGGTTGGCAAGTGAGCTTTTCTTATAATATCCTGCAATCTTTGCGGAACCATAGATTACTGGAGTACAGATTTCAAGCATCCGTTCATCTTCAAGAGCCTTGAGGATTACCTCGTATCCAACACCATTTATGTCACCTTGGGTAATTCCAACCCTTATCTTTTGCTTTTCACTCATTTTATTTCAGGTATTTAAATTAAAAACGCACTCCCGCTCATTTCTTTACTGAGGATGGGTTTGCCATATTCCACAAATTGAGATATGCCGCACGGGTAATATCAACAGTTTTCGGATAATTTATCTTGTCTGCGTGGTCAGACGGCATGTGATAATCGGGGTGCCCGTCTGTGTGATACCATATAATAGGAATATCACGTTTAGCAAAAGAGCCATTGTCTCCCCCACCGATAGGTCTGTCCCATGCACGGTAATCAGGTTTCAAGTTCAAGCCACGCTCCTTGATGTCATTCCTTAGCCATTCTTCAAAAGCAGGATATGCGGCGGTATAGAAATAAACCACATGCTCAGGAACAGCCTCGTTATTATTCCTTCCAATCATATCAAAATTGATATAACCTTTTATTTTTTCCGGTTCAGCCCATGTCTGCATAAAATATTCCGAGCCGAGCAATCCTTTCTCTTCCCCGTCCCACAACGCAAAAATTATGGTACGCTCAGGCTGCTCGCCACTTTCAATAAAAGCGCGTGCAATCTGAAGCACCGCTGCAACTCCGGAAGCGTTGTCATCTGCACCATTGTATATTTTATCCCCGTCAAGAAGAGGGTCAACCCCAAGATGATCGTAATGCGCTCCCATAACAACGTATTCATCGCTTTTCTTTCCAGGAATCACGCCAAGTATATTTCTGAGGTTAAGTTTCTGATGCACAGATTTTTGTATCNCTNCAANACTNTCCGGNTGCANCTGNTATCTGNCTCTGCGCTGCCTTTCAATCCTATATGCCTCAAAAGGTTGCTCATAACCATTTGCATCCCAGGGCTTTAATCCTAATGCTTTAATATTNGCAAGTACATANTTGCCGGCAATCCTTCCTGATTTATATCCGGCTTCCCTGCCTTCCAGTTCATCTGAGGCGAGAAACCCTATATGGGCTTCGGCTGTTTCTGAATTGATTGTACGGTAACCTTTGTCAATGGGTTTCTCCGCATGAAGCATTGTACAGAATGCACCGGCAAATATGGTTAGCAGAATTTTTTTCATAAGGTATTAATTTATAGTAAGCGCAAAAATACAAAAAATTTAGCTATTCTGAATGAAACGCATTGAATACGATAGATGCTTTAGCGGGACCAACTACCGCCGCAAGGTCATCAAGGTCGGCTTCTTTGATTCGTTTAACACTCCTGAAATGTTTGAGCAAAGACTNTNGGGTCTTTGTNCCTATCCNTTTCACANAATCAAGCTCTGANANNAGCTGCCCTTTGCTCCGCCGGTTACGATGATGGGTTATGCCAAACCGGTGCGCCTCATCACGGAGATGCTGCACCACCCTAAGGCTGTCTGAATTCTTGTCGATGTACAAAGGCACGCTGTCACCGGGGAAATAAATTTCTTCCAGCCTCTTGGCTATTCCCACAACTGCAATGTTTCCACGCAGTCCCATTTCATCAAGCGCTTCCACCGCAGCACTGAGTTGCCCTTTGCCCCCGTCAACCACTATTAGCTNCGGAAGTTCTTCCNCTTCATTGACAAGCCNTGTATATCNCCGGGTAAGCACCTCTTTNATNGACGCNAAATCATCNGGACCTTNAACAGTCNTAATATTGAAGTGGCGGTAATCTTTTTTTGANGGTTTCCCGTCCTTGAAAACAACACAACTTGCAACCGGATTTGTGCCCTGTATGTTCGAGTTATCGAAACATTCAATATGGTGCGGGAGGGTTTCAAGCCGGAAATCCGATTTCATTCTTTCAAGGAGTTTCTGCGTACGTTGCTCCGGATCCTTACGTGCCATCTGGTTCAGCATGTCTATTTTGTGCTGCCTTGCATTTCGCTCCGAAACTTCCAGAAGCTTTGCTTTGTCACCTCTCTGCGGAACCATGAACGTTACTCCGGGCATCTCGACATCGGGCTGTTCGGCAACAAGCACCGCTTCATATTTTACATCAAAATTCTTTGCGATCTCCGCCATCGCATAGCCGAGCAACTGCGGCGCAGTCTCATCCATACGACGCTTATATTCAAGAGTGACACTTCTGACAACAGCACCCCTTCTTACATGCATATAATTTATGAAAACATCACCGCCGCCATCATCGTCAATTCCGAATACATCAATGTCGCCTATGGTTTGGCTTACAATGACACTCTTACCACAATAGCGCTCAACAAGCTCGTATTTTTCTTTTATTTCCTGAGCCTCTTCAAAACGCAACTCCGCACTCAGTTCAAGCATCTGTTTTTTCAGGTATTCCAGAAGTTCAGCAAGGTCGCCACGCAATATCTTTTTCACATTTTCGATCTGCTGGGCATACTCTTCCTGGCTGATTTTGCCTACGCATGGTCCGGAGCATCTTTTAATATGGTAATCCAGGCAAAGCCGACCTTTCCCTTCAGTTACTGTAGCTGGAGTTATCATGTGCCGGCATGACCGCAACGGATACAATTCCCGGATTAACTCAAGCACAGTACGTGCAGAGGTAGTGTCTGTGTACGGACCGTAATACTTGGAACCTTCGAGCTCTTTCTGCCTCGTCATGAACACACGGGGGAAAGGCTCTTTTGTCACCACAATCATAGGATAGGATTTGTCATCTTTTAGCAGCACATTATACCTCGGCTTATACTCCTTAATCATGGAGTTTTCAAGGTTAAGTGCATCCTGCTCCGTAGGCACAACAATGTACTTCATATCTGCAATCGCACGGACAAGCAAGTTTGTCCGTGTGCTGTCATGCGTGCGGTTGAAATATGAAGAGACTCTTCTTTTAAGATTTTTAGCCTTGCCTACATATATCACATTCCCCTCAGAGTCGAAGTACATGTAGACTCCGGGGGTAGTAGGCAAAATTGAAATCTTATCGGTGAGTTCCTGGGATTTTTTATGCTTTGCCAAATCTGGACTCCTTATAATAATATCAGTAAACTATCAGGGAATCTATTTGAACATCATCTGGCAGAGCCTTCCTGCCATTCAGTGCACCAAGCTCTATAATTGAATTGATATATATTTTTTTCGGGTTCATGCTTTTCACAAGTTCATATGCAGCAGCCATAGTTCCGCCGGTGGCAAGGACATCGTCATGAAGCACAACAATATCATTTTCGTTAATTGCATCCTTATGGATTTCGATGGTATCTGTGCCATACTCTTTTGCATAGGTTGCCTTAATGGTTTCAGAAGGAAGCTTTCCGGGCTTACGTGCAGGAACAAAACCAGCACCAAGTTCAAACGCAAGAATAGAACCGCATATGAATCCTCGGCTTTCAATTCCCACGACTTTCGTCACCCCCTTATCACGATAGAGTTGAGACAAGTCCCACCCGAGTATATGAAGAGCACGAGGATCCTTGAATGCAGTTGTCAAATCCTTAAAAACTATTCCCGGAGTTGGGAAATCCATCACATCCCTGATTCTTGATTTAATGTATTCCATATAATAATTATTGTTTTTAGTTTCATAATCCTTGACTCCAGCCCTCTTAGCGATGTTCCACGTGAAACAATCACCGTCCCAAAAGAACAAGGAGAATACTGATATCGCTTGGAGAAATTCCTGGAATTCTGGAAGCCTGCCCAACAGTCGCAGGGTTTATCTTAATAAGTTTTTGCCGGGCTTCAGTAGAAAGGCTTTTAACAGAATCATAATCAATCACGCCAGAAAGCCTTACATTTTCGAGGCGATTCATCTTATCTGCAAGAGCGCNTTCACNGTCAATATATCNANCGTACTTCATANGAATTTCAGCAGCCTCAATAATTTCATCTCTCCGTTGTGACTCAATATTGTCACTGATAAAGGACGAAAAAGCAGTAATTTCAGAGGACAGGATTTTTATATTCAAACGGGGACGGAGAATCAAATCATACAATTTTATTCCCTGCTTCAATGGAGACTCCCCTACACTGCACAGAAAATCATTTATATCATCCGGACGAACAGTAAACTCTCTGGCAAAAGTAATGATAGAATCTCTCTGCCGTTTCTTTGACACCATAAGACTATATCGATATTCATCAGCAAGACCGATATTATGAGCCATTTCTGTCAGCCTCATATCAGCATCATCCTGACGCAAAAGAATCCTGTACTCAGCGCGTGAAGTAAACATTCTGTAAGGTTCATCAANACCTTTCGTCACAAGATCATCAATAAGCACTCCAATATATGCTTCATCTCTGTTTAAAGTAAAAGGGGCATCATTTCTGGAAAGAAGTGCTGCGTTTACTCCGGCAACAAGACCCTGTCCCGCTGCTTCCTCATAGCCTGTTGTACCATTGACCTGACCGGCAAGAAACAATCCAGGCACAACCTTGCTTTCCAAAGAATGACTTAATTGCGTAGGGTCGAAAAAATCATACTCGATAGCATAACCGGGTCTGTATATGCTTACGTTTGCAAATGCAGGAATTGTTTCCAAAGCCTGAAGCTGCACATCAAATGGAAGAGATGATGAAAAACCATTCAAATAGTACTCCTGAGTATCCTCACCTTCTGGCTCAATGAAGAGCTGGTGTTCCGACTTATCTGCAAAAGTCACAATTTTGGTTTCAATGCTTGGACAATATCTCGGACCTATACTTTGGATTTGCCCGTTATAAAGNGGAGAATCAGGCAATCCCTCNCGAAGCACTTCATGAGTCTTTGCGTTGGTATAAACAATGTGACAAGCCCTCTGCTTTAATTCCCTATGAACATTAGGAAGATATGAGAAATGATGGTGGTCATCCTCCAACTCTTGAACTGTAGTCTTACTCCAATCTATACTTCTGCCATCTATTCTTACCGGAGTCCCGGTTTTCATCCGTTCCGTCCGTATGCCAAGTTCCTTCAATTGTTCTGTAAGCCCACAGCTTGCTGGCTCTGAGATTCTCCCTCCTTGCATCTGCACTCTTCCAATATGCATAAGCCCGTTAAGAAATGTACCGGCAGTAATCACAACTGTGGGAGAATGAAATGACACTCCGCTTTTTGTCTTGATGCCACTGACTCTGCCATCTTGTATTATCAGCCCTGTAACATCATCTTGCCACATATTAAGATTCGGAGTATTCTCAAGGACAGAACGCCACATTGCACTAAACTTCATCCGGTCACTCTGCGCACGAGGACTCCACATGGCAGGACCCTTTGAGCTATTAAGCATACGGAATTGAATTGCCGTTTTATCAGTAATTATTCCGGTCATCCCTCCCATTGCATCAATTTCACGCACAATCTGCCCCTTGGCAATACCTCCAATAGCAGGATTGCAGCTCATTTGCGCAATTTTATTCATGTCAAGGGTAACAAGCAGAGTCTGAGCACCCATAACGGCAGAAGCATGTGCAGCCTCACATCCGGCATGACCCGCACCGACAACTATAACGTCAAAATCAAACTTCATTCTTGGTTCTTTAAGTTTTCAAGGACAAGCAATGCTGCATCCTCATGTGCCTCCATTATTTCACGCTCACCTTCGCCTTTGTCATTAATCCCGCATAGATGAAGCAACCCATGAACAATTACTCGCCTAAGCTCCGTTTCATAACTTGCTCCAACAACGGTTGCATTAGAAGCAACAGTGTCAAGGGAAATATACATATCGCCACTAACAAGCTTGCGGCGGCTATAATCAAAAGTGATTATATCCGTGTAATAATCGTGATTNAGAAACTCACGGTTAACTTTCAGGATTGTCTCATCATCACAAAATATATAACAGAGTTGCCCTAAAATCCTATCGTGGCAATGTGCTACCTCAGCAAGCCATTTTCTCATCAGCCTGACATCAATGTCAGGCATATTTACATTTTCTGTGTTCCAGATAATATTTGCCGTCATCTTACGATTTGTTATTCACAAAGTTATATAAAACACTTATTTTATGCAAAAACTATTCTGAGAACGATTTTTCTGAAAAAATTCAATTTTACATACATCCCTAATAATCAACAACTTAAGCAACGATAACCCTCTCAAAATTTAATATTTGATCGCTTCTCGGGAGTTTGTATTGAAAAATTATATTCTGAAAGCATTATTTTTTATTATTTTTGTGCAAAGCAAATAAATTAATAATGAGCAAAATATCGGCAACAGTCATCACCTTCAATGAGGAGAATCATATTGCGCGGTGCATCGAGTCACTCCGTGACATCGCCGATGAGATAATTGTGGTCGATTCATTCTCTACAGATAAGACCGCAGAGATCTGTGAGGCATTAGGATGCAAAGTAACAAAACGTAAAATGCAAGGGTATGGGGCACAGAGACAATATGCAACATCACTTACCTGTCATAACTACGTCTTGGCAATTGATGCGGATGAAGTTCTATCACCCGCGCTCCGTACATCACTCATAAAATTAAAAAACAGTGAATTCAATCATCGCGGTTACTGCTTTGCACGACTTAATTTCTATTGTGGCACACCAGTGAAGCATTGCGGCTGGTATCCTGACATACAGGTAAGGCTATTCGATAAACGCTATGCAAACTGGAACCTGCATGATGTTGCAGAAAGAGTAATATTCCGGGATAATGTCACGCCAGTAAAACTTGACGGGGACATACTCCACTATCGATGCGCAACAGAAGAGGAGTTTAAGGAAACAGAAAAAGCACATGCTGCTCTTCTGGCAAAATCCCTGATTGAGAAAGGTGAAAATCCAAATGCGCTCACTCCATATATACAAGGTATAAAAAGTTTTATAAAATGCTACCTTGGACAAGGAGGAGCGTTCGATGGAATTGTAGGCACTGCTATTAGCAAACAACGCTATCATTCCACACTCCTTGCATGGAGCACTGCACGAAAAAAGAACAAAGAGAAAAAATAACCCATCATACCTCTCCCCTACCCTATGCCATGAGTAAACAATTGAAAGTATATTGCAAGAACATTGAGGAGTATGTAGACATTGAAGGCGGGAACTCACTTCTCGACATATATAATAAGATAGCAGACCAGCTGGATTTCATTCCTGTGTGCGCAAGAGTAAACTTCAAGACTGAAGATTTATGCTTCCCGGTGTACGCTCCAAAAATGGTTGAGTATCTCCCTGAAACTTCCCCGAGTGGAACAAGGACTTATGTACGTTCACTTTGCATGATGCTTTACAAGGCAGTGGCAGAATGTTTTCCCGGAAAAGCCCTTAAGATTGAACACTCAATTGCAAACGGCTATTTCTGCCGATTGAATGACGATTGGATTCCTTCAGAAGAAAATGTCAAGTCCTTGAAAGATAAAATGAAGGAATTTGTTGAGGCAGACATTCCCTTTGAAAGAAAAGAGAGATTGACCGCTGACGTAATAAAAATATTCGAGAAACAAGGACTGAAAGATAAAGTTCTCCTGCTAAACACTCTCCATGAATTATATACAACTTATTATCGTCTCGGAAATATATGTGACAGTTACTATGGGCAGCTGGCGCCATCAACATCATACCTAAATGTATTTGACCTTGTTCCCTATAAAGACGGATTTCTTCTGATGCCCTTTGACAAAAACAATACCAATGAACCAGCCAAGCCTATAAATCAGGAGAAAATGTTCCGTGCATTCACCGACTATCTTGATTTTAATAAGGTAGTTGGAATCAGAAATGTTGGAGAGCTTAACAAAGCAGTCGAGGATAACCACTCAGCAATGGTTATCAACGTCTCTGAAGCTATGCACAATAAACGCATCGCAACCATTTCCGACGAAATAACAAAGCGCTACAACGAGGGTGGAGCAAGAGTAGTCCTTATCGCAGGTCCGTCATCAAGCGGTAAAACCACCTTTACAAAAAGGCTTGCCATACAACTCATGACAAACCTGATGGAACCTGAATTGATTTCTCTTGATGACTATTTTGTAGACCGCCACCATACTCCTAAAGATGAGTACGGAGACTATGACTATGAGTCATTGTACGCCCTTGACCTTGAACTTTTCAATGCACACCTTGCTGCACTTCTTCAAGGTGAGGCAGTTGAACTCCCTTATTATAATTTCTCGACAGGAAGCCGAGAGTTTCGCGGCAATAAGATAAAATTGAAACCCAATTCAATCCTCCTAATTGAAGGTATCCATGGACTAAATCCGGAACTCACAAAATCAATCGAGCAGAAAATGAAGTACCTCGTATATGTCTCGGCTCTGACCACAATATCGATTGACGACCATAACTGGGTACCGACAACAGACAACAGGCTATTACGCCGAATTATCCGCGACCATAAATATCGTGGAACATCTGCCACCGATACAATCCGGAGATGGCCAAGTGTAAGACGCGGCGAAGAAAAATGGATCTTCCCGTATCAGGAAAATGCCGATTCAACATTCAATTCTTCACTGCTTTTCGAGCTTGGGGTAATAAAAGACCGGGGCGAAGAGATTCTGCGCCATGTTCCGAGAGATGTCCCTGAATTCGGGGAAGCATCACGACTACGCAAATTTCTGAGCTATTTCGCTTCAATAAGCGAAAAATATGTGCCCTCAACCTCGTTACTGCGAGAATTTCTGGGAGGTAGCTCTTTCAGCTACTGATCAGTCGATTGCCCAGTTAATACGACGTGAGAATGCCACCATCTGCAAGGCTGTTTCAGCAGCCTCAATCCCCTTATGCCCTGCTGGACCACCAACCCTGTCAAGAGCCTGCTGGTCATTTTCAACAGTAAGAACACCAAAAATCACGGGAATATCCGATAAAGTATTCAATTCAGTTACACCTTGAGTAACGCTTTGGCATACATAATCGAAATGAGGAGTATCACCACGGACAACACAGCCGAAAACAATGATTGCATCCGCTGCGCCATTTTCAATAATCTGGTTTCCAGCAAAAGTAAGCTCAACAGCACCCGGAACTTCNTATACAGTTATATCCTCATCAGGTACACCGTATGAACGAAGCGTTTCTACTGCACCTTTGGTAAGGCGTGAGGTAATAAAGCCATTCCATTGAGCTTGTACGATAGCTATTTTTGCGCCTTCAAAGCTTTTCCTGTCAAGTATTGTATTTGGTCTGTTCTGTGACATAACTATAATTTATCTGGGGAAAATCTTGTGCCAAAAACCAAGGATATCAATTCCATGATTCCGGGCATTAAATAAAATCTCTACAATTCTTCTATGCACTTCATCGGCATTCAAACGTGATGCTTTATGAAGCATAGTATTTAAAAGATGTATACCTTTATCTTTTGAGCCTTTGACTCCAAGAAGAGCTTCTCCTAACGCAACGCTCAATTCAAGCTGGTGAAGGCTAAACTCCTCCTCGATCCTGGTCAAATACTTCAATGCACGGGTAAAATATTGCACAGCTTCGCGCTTACGCCCCATCTGCATAAGTGTCTTGCCTTCCTGCTCAAGAGAATCAACCAACTTGGATGCAGCATCTTCAACACCTGTGTTTACCTCACGCATATATGCATCGGTTGCCTCATGGAAACGAGCAAGCATTTCTGCCTGTTTGACACGTGATGAATAAGCCTTGGTTGCAGCAGCAACAGCAAGCATGTGNGCAGCCCCATATCGTTCCGGAGAGTTTTTTGCAAGCCTTTCATAAATATTTGCCGATTTCTCAATCTCGCGCTCGGCATTACGGTACTGTCCACGCAAATTATTGACTCTGGCAATGTCGTAAAGCAGAGCAGCAAGAACACTCAAAAATGGTTCGTCCTTACGTTTCGGCTCCATAGCAAGGAGATTCAGGCAAACTGAAGCGACTCTCATTGCCTCATCAGTATCCCCGATATGAATAAGCAGTCCGGCTTTTATTTGCAATAGCGCAGCATGGAGGTCGGCAAGCATCCCTTCCTCCTCACCCTTGCGGGCAATAAGTTCATCAAACTCATTAATCTTACCTAATGCCTCAACTTCCCTGCCTTCAATAACCATCTGGCGNGCGAGTTCACGGCATAAATCATAGGCACGATTAAACTCCANGCCAACNAAATTTTTNCGTAAATCAGCAATGCTTAGCTGTCCTTTCANCATTTCTGCNGCCTGCGCAGTATCTGCCGCCAACTCAAGAAAAATAGGTTCAAGAGGCTCTCCCATCACTTGCTAATCATCACTTGCTAATGTTGNCGCACTTACACACACATTTATCTGATGCACTGTCGGCAATCCTTTTAACCAGTTTTTCCATCTCACCGGTACTTATACTTGGGAGATCTTCAAAATTAATATTTTGGTCTATCAATGCGGCAACAGCTCCGGCAATTGCTCCGGCATTAGTCAGCATGTCTTCTTTCAGTTCAGAATGTTGCGATTTCACCACTGCATCTTTATGATGAAGTTTCACCTCAGAAGCATCTGTGTCTATATGAATATAATTATCAGCATAGAAACGTATATGCCGTTCATAGCTCTTGTGGGAATCTGTTACATTGAAAATTGTCTTCAAGTCGGAACTGCGTGTAAGCACAACAGTAGACATTTCCAGATTCTCAAGTATATCCGGCATCATCTTGGTAATNCCGGCACGTGGGGGAGGCATAAGCCCGGGCACATAGATTATTATTGCNTTGCGTTCAACAGCAAGAGATAGAAGCTCAACAAGATGTGGACGCACACGGGCATTCAGAGAAAAAAACGCACCAAAGACAACAATGTCNTCCGCATCAATCCGAGGCCATATAAAATCAAACCGTTCCTTAGGGTAAATACGGCTGCCAACAAGTTCATCCCCTGGCTCGAACCGTAAATTCAAAGGAGTTATTCCATCAGAATAACGATCTATTGACTTAGTGTTCACACCATGCCGGTCAAGAAAAGCAACCAACATATCACCGGTAGGGTCAGAAGCACATTCACTCACATAAGTTACCTCGTAACCGCAATCGCCAAGCATAGCGGCAGCGTTAAGCAACCGCCCACCGGGCTTAGCCGTAACAGAAACCTTATCAGTGTCCCTGTTCGCTGGAAACATCAAATCAAGCGAGCATTCGCCTATAATAATTACTTTTCTCATACTCATGATTTTATAAACATGTGTGTCTTTCAGCTCACAATAATCATTGCCTGGATTTTTTACCCAGATAACCACCGTGGTGACGGAGCGCATACTGCTCTTTGGTAAATCCTGTCGCTTTCATGACATTTACAACAAGTACATCTCCAATAACCGTCATTAGAGTGGTAGAAGTTGTCGGGGTTAGACCAAGAGGACACACTTCAGGGGCACCGCCTGTAAGCAACGTGGCATCTGCGCGCCGTGCAAGTTCGCTATCCGGATTACCGGTAATAACAATAACCGGAATACCGTCATACAGATCTTCGGTAAGGCTTATCAAATCCACAATCTCATTTGTCTTGCCGCTGTTGCTAACAAGAAGCATTACATCATTAGGCTGGANGACACCAAGGTCACCNTGCTGCGCCTCACTNGGATGAAGATTCACAGCCGGAATACCGGTTGACGAGAAAGTGGTGGCAATATTCATGGCTATCTGACCCGCTTTGCCCATACCTGAGGTTACCAGTTTGCCCCCACGGCGATGGACCCGCTCCACGATTAGTTCCACCGCGCGGTCATAGTCATCGCTATACGGAATGCCTTTCACTGCGGCGCTTTCCGCCTCAATTATGGCATGCATTGTATCCTGTATACTCATTGCTGATTTTGTTCGGTTGAATATATGCGTTGCAAAGTTACATAAAAAACGNGATTTTTACCCCTGCCGCACAATTCAGTCCTTAACTTTTACATGCAGGCACTTCGACTGCTCCACCTGCGGAACTTTCATCTGATTACCCACTATCTCAACATCTTTGCATCCATTGAGAATAAATACCGGCTCGGTATCACCCTCAACAATATTTTTCATAAAAAGCAATTGCGCTGTAGATTTAGCATATAACACAGGACGTCCTGAGGTTAAGAACTTGTTTCCAACGATACGCACTCCTTCATGAACAGGAGCTTTTGCAGAAATAACCGTATTGGACGGGTTAAGGGCGATAGTTGCCCCATGAGTAGCCCCATTGTAACCGCAGTCAACAAATGTGTTGTCACGTATGGTAACATCCGTAACAGGACCAGACTCAAACCAACCCTCAGCATCACCTTCTATTAGAACTGCCGCCATGCCGAGGCGAGTGAAAATATTGTTTTCAATAATCACCTTGCGTGGAGTTGTAGCAAGAATCCCGCGGGTGCTGTGACGGGTAAAAGTACATCCGCTCACATGAAGTGTTGGAGTGCAGGTAAGGTTTTCCACGCAAGTAAACTTAGTTTTTACACTTGCTGGAATCTTACGGTCAAAAGCAACCGTGAGATTGCGGGGATTCTCCATAACCACCGAAGTAACAACAGCTTTCTCACCGCGAAGCATCGTTGAAGGATCTACAAAAGCTACAGTGTCGCCAGGATGATACGCCATAAAACCATACGACTGGTGGTGCATGAACCGTAAGCGGAGAGCATTACCGGGAAGGATATCTTCTACCCTGAGATTTGTGCCATGCACGTTTATTGCATCATCATGCGATCCGGAAAAATTACAGTCTTTTATTTCCACCGCCCCGCTGCATCCTGAAAAATGCATAAAATCTGCAGAAGATGCAAGGATACGTCCGGATGTTTCAGATGGACGGCAGTTTACCCGGTGCATAGTGACATTCCGGGTGTATTGGCTCACAATGCCGAGACCGTGCATATAACGCATATTGACATCTTCCAGCTTAATGTCATGGCTGTCGATAATAAGAGTTCCAACCTGGTCGCGGATAATATCGCGAAGGGTGAGTGTTGCGCCTACTTCAGGTGAAAAATCCAAAGGAACCGTAAAAGCAAGTACTCCGGGACGTATTTCCTCTACATCGCATTTTGAAAGAAGGTTCCAGTCACCTGAATAGGTAGCATGGTCAGTAGTCGGGCTGTAACTGATGCAATGCACACGGTTTGAACGCCAGCCTTCACCGATAAGACTTATGCGCCGGTCGGTAATGTCATACCGGGTATCCGGATGCACTGACATGACTACCTTTCCCGGGGATACTTCGGTATAGGTCATCTCAGAGCCGCCGGGACGTTCAAAATCCACGGAAAGATTACGCAGAGTAACTCCGCCGCAACTGTCTATAGCGATAGGAGTAATCTTTCCATGCATCATCAGCGTCGCACCTGAACCTTCAACAGTCAGTCCCTCGATACCGTTAAAATGCAAACCGAGAGTTTTGACCTTTGAGGGACATTCAATCTCAGAAGATGTATTTGATATATAAATCTCTTTACGTTTTGCGCCTTCGGGCCAAATATCATAACGTCCTGGCTCAAAAAGCAGTACCGCACCGGGCACCGAGCGACAACTGTCTATGGCTGCCTGGATGGCTGTAACTGAGTTTACATACGTTCCGGTACGGCACCCGAAATCACTCACCCGTATAGTATCAGAGGGTGTTGCCGCAACTGAAAATGCTGCAGTGACAGCAAAGGAAAAAATAAAATGTTTCATGCCACAAATTTACAATTATTGTGGCGCTTGCCAAATATGCCGTTATAGTTTTCTACCTTCGAATTTTTCAACGCATTCAACCCAATGCCGGTCTACTTTTATGGATTTCGCCGTTTTCGGGTCAAAACCCGCCATGATGGTATAGCCTATGCACTTGGTCTGACCGGTTGAGCTGTTAACAATGCGCTGCTCCATCTTGAAACTATGCTCGCTGACAGAAGTAACGGTTGTCCACACTTCAAGGCTCTCGTTGAAGTACGACGGCGAATAAAAGTCGCAGCTTATATGCACAACAACCGCGCGCAGGCTCTTCCAGTCCATCCCTTCAGGAAGCACGTCGCTGAAATAGCTAACTTTGGCAAGATCCATGAACGACAAATAGACATTATTGTTCAGGTGACCCAACATATCTATATCGGTAAATCTCATCTGTACCGGCAAGCTGTGGTAGAAAGGAAACTGCGCCGCCGGCACCTTTGGATTGTCTGACGGCAAATATGAACCTGATTGCATATTGATTCTTCTTAATGGATGATTATTTCATTTATAACATTCCGTCCCACCGCCATGTTTATCGACTCCATTATGCGGTTGAGGTGAAACGAAAGCTCATGCTTCAGCGGAGCAGAAGTGATGTAGACATGGAGCGATGAGCCGGCAACATACCTCCGGGATGTGTATCGGTTAACCCCCTGCCCTACTATTTCGCTCCAGGCATACGAAGCCCGTTGGCGGGCAAGCAGCTCGGCATTGCCGTCCTGCTCCAAAGCGGCATCNATAATCTCCGCTATGCTCTTCGGATCTGTCCTTTTCATAGGCTCAGCTTATNCCGGAGGGGGTAAAAANCCCGTTATCCACATTCCACAATTTATAAGTTCCTNCGGTGCGTCCCATTATTTCGTCAAGATGCGCGCGGTTGGTGTCAGTAATGAATATCTGCCCGAAATCCTCNCCTGTCACCATTCCCATTATCCTCTCCACACGCTCAGCATCCAGTTTATCAAAAATATCATCGAGAAGTAACAGCGGTCTCATTCCCGACACCCTGTGCAGAAATTCGTATTGGGCAAATCTCAAAGCTGTGGTAAAAGTCTTGCACTGCCCTTGCGATGCAGTGCGCTTCATAGGCATGGAATTGAGGGTCATCACTATATCGTCACGATGTGGACCAACAGTAGTGTGGCGCAAAACAGTATCTTTGGTCCTTGCACCATCAAGCACTTCAAGCAAGCTTTCAGCGCCATCGTTCATAGAGCCTTGGAAAGCGAGGGTAACGCTCTCGCTTCCCTCCCCGGCTATTGCGCGGTAAAACCGCTCGAACAGCACCTGAAGCTCACGNNTCCATCGCTCACGAGCCGGATGAATGTATGCCGCGGCAATGTCCATCTGCAGTTCTACCGCATCGAAGAGTCCCCGATCGTTAGCTCCGTCCCTGAGCAACCTGTTGCGCTGCTCCAGTGCCGCCCCATACCTTATAAGAGCATCCAAGTAACGCCTGTCTCCTTGCGAAATAACCATATCCATCCAACGCCGCCTGTCCTCAGATGTGCCTCTCACAAGGTCGATATCTCCCGGTGCCGCTATCACAAGAGGAAAAAGACCGATGTGCTCGCTCAAGCGTGAATACTCCTTACCGGCACGCTTGAGGCTTTTGCGTTTGCCGCGAGCAAGCCCTAAGGTAAGCTCCTCTGCTGTGCCGCTGCGCTCATACCGCCCTTTAGCCAATGCAAAATCTTCTCCATCTTTAATGAGCATGCTGTCCGGCATACCGCTGAAGCTCTTGCAGAAACTCAGAAAATATATTGCATCAAGCAGATTGCTCTTGCCCATGCCGTTGTTGCCAAGGAAACAGTTGATTTTTGGTGAAAAATCCAATCGTGCCTCAGCAATATTCTTGAAATTTGTAAGTATCAGGCTGTTAAGCTGCATAGCTGCTCACGCTTATTTCCTCTTCAAAAAAATCTGTGTGGGGAAATGGTCGCTGTAGCCGTTCAGGAAACGTCCCCCCGCATAAGTGCGGTGAGGCATTCCGGTATACGGCGCCTCGGTCTGCTTAAGGAAATCAAGGTCACATACCTCCGCTCCCACGAGGGTCAGCACCGAACCATTGTCCGGCAGAAGCATTCCACCCACAATAATCTGGTCAAAAAGGTTCCATTTGCCCCGGTAGGTAAGTGTTCCTTTGCCACTTGCGAGGATGTCCCACCAAGGATTATAGAAACCGGTGGGAGGCACATCATAGGCATTGCGCCTCGCTCCGATAGTCAGAGCGCACGATGCATTTTCCGGGTCATCGTTCAGATCCCCCATTATTATTATAGGTCTGAGCGGCGATGCTGCGCGTATGCTGTCAGCAATGCTCTTTGAAAGTTCAGCTGCTGCAATACGCAAGTACTCGCTCGCCTCCTGACCGCCTAAGCGCGACGGCCAGTGATTCACAATCACGCTTATGGTGTCTATGCCTAACACACCGGACACGCACAACTGGTCACGGGTGCGGAAATCTGGGTTGCTCTCCACAAAAAGACGGTGAGTCTCTACCCCGGTCACCTCAAACAGNTCCGGGTCATAGAGCAATGCAACATCTATNCCNCGTGCATCCGGAGAATCACGNTGCACATATTTCAGCCCGCGGCTCTGCAGAGGCTTTGCGTTTACNAGGTCTGCAACTACAGACTCATTCTCGACCTCAGCTANNCCTATNACNGCCGGACCACCGGGAGTAAGCCCGCTTACCATTCCCGCTATAGCATTGGCAAGATTGTTCAGCTTAAGGTTGTATTTGATGGAATCCCATTTGCGGGCACCGCCTGGGCTGAATTCAAGGTCAAACTTGCCGTTGGCGTTAATAGTGTCAAAAAGGTTCTCAAGATTATAAAAAGCGACACCGTACACCTGAGTACTGTCACTGCCACACACAGGCTGCATACCGCTCATGCCTAATGCCGAACATAGTGCCACAACCAGTGAAACAAATATTTTCTTCATGCTTGAATAATTTTTACCGTAAAATTACCGCTTATCCTTGAACCAACCAAAAAACCGCTAAAATTACATGACGCGCATTTTATTTTGATATATTCCCAAACCTCCGTATCTTTGCCTAAACCATGAAAGCTAAGTACGTCATTACAATCCTTTTCATCTGTGCGCTTGCCGCGTGCACCACACGTCATGACCCGAGGGTGGAAGCGGCATTTTTCACTCGCTGACTCCGCGCCAGAAGCCGCCATCGACTCTATCGCTTCGCTCGATTCACTGGTTCTCCCCTCCACCGACAGGATACTACTCCGGCTCGCCGCAATAAAAGCCGCCGACAAGGCTGACATGCCACTGCCGGGAGACACCGCAATACTGCCGCTTGTGGACTATTATTCCTCCCATGAAACCGACCGGTTCTACCCAACCTCGCTATACTACGCGGGACGAATATACTCCGAAGCGGGAGACTACCCTACAGCGCTAAGCTTCTTCCAGGACGCACTCGATATCCTGCCCGAGAATACGCCACAACTCAAACTGAGAGGCTGTGTCCTCAGCCAGACCGGAGCAATTCTTTCCAATCTAAGGCTATATGATGAGGCAGAGCGTTACTTTACAAAAGCATTGGAAACTGACGCTCAACTGCTGGACACTATCAATATGGTGTATGATCTTGATAATATTGCATATTTATATAGAAAAAAAGGGAATTATACAAAGACAATAGAAACTCTTCTTTATTCCGACTCTCTTTCTGAAAAAATCCCGGACAATATATCCTCATCTTTGCCAAGTCTTGCGTTTGCTTATTATAAAGCCGGAAATACTGACCATGCATTAGATTTATTAAAACATTTGGATCCAAATATATCCAAAAATGACACAAACACTATCTTTTCAACATTATGTGCGATTTATAACCATATGGGTTACCAAGATAGTACTTTCAAATATGCCACTAAACTTGCTATACAAAACAATGAGTATTATAAGAGGAATGGATATTATTATCTTTTGCAAAAAGAACTAAAAGATTTTGTACCACAAGATTCTATCTACAGTTATGTTGCAAAATATCTTGATTACTCAGAGAATATATTAAAACAAAACTCAAGTCATGCCGCATTAATTCAAAACTCCTATTATAATTANACCCTNCATGACCGCAAACGTCATGAAGCAGAGAGNTCAAAGGAAAGTGTGATTGTAGTAGCCCTTGTTCTTGCTGTTATCGTTTGTCTGCTCATAATAGTTGCTCTATACTATAAGTATAGAAGCCAGTTGCGTAAATTGAAACTGAATGAGGCACTTGAGAATATCAGGATACTAAAAAAACAACTTAAAGAACTTACAGAAGCAAAAACACAGTACAATGCAAATGATACAGATTTGGCATTAAAAGAACAACTAAGAAAGCAACTCATTGAAGCAGCAAGTGTAAATACTGGCATATATTCCGTACCAGAAGAACTTGCAGCAACCCCGATTTATGCTTACTTAAAAAATAAAATCAGTAACAAAGAACCACTACCCGATAAATTTTCATGGATAAAATTACAGGATGCAATTGATATGGCTTTCCCGGAATGGAAGCAAAGTTTGAGAATTCTTGCAGGAACAAATATCAAACCCGACACCATTAAAACCATACTCCTTATCAAATGTGGATGTACTCCCACTGAGCTTGCCTCACTGCTTGCACTTTCCAAAGGATCCATATCATCCCGGCGCGTTGAGGTATCAAAAAAAATCTTGGGAGACAAATATCCCATGCAAATTGTTGACTCTGTAATACGCTTATTATAAACACAATACCTGAATTTTTCCGCACTACTCCGCACTATCCTGACAATTACCGCACTAAAANNCTTGCATGACCTGTGCACCTTCTGTATTTTTGTACAGAATAANTAAAATCCCTATTATGAGATTAAAATTTTTATATGCATTCCTGTGTATGCTGCTCGCTTTACCATTCTATTGTAAAGCAGACATAATAACACCTTTGGAACCACCCACTACGGAGGATCCGGATCCAGAAGAAAATTTAAAGAAACATAAGGCACCTCCCGCACCTGTGCTATGCTTCATCGATTTTGAGGCTGGAACTGTTTCATTCAGTTCAGAGGCACTCGGCGAAATTGAAGAGTACCTTATTTGCGATGAATCGGGCGAAAACTGCATAAGCAGCTATGATGACCCTGCTGAATTTGTAACCGCTCTGAATGACCTTAACGGCGATTTTTGCATCCGGTTCCTGTCACCAAAAGGATATTACACCGGCTTCATAACAAAATAATTGTTTCCAAGCAATTGACACATCTCTCTCTATTTCGGGGTGGGGAACGGGAAATTAGCTGATATCTCGTGCCAAATAGAATCGGAGAACCCGTTTTCCCCACCCCTTTTCATCTTTCATTGAACGGCAAGCGCAATACAATAAAAAAGCACGCCAACATAATATAAATGATACTTAAAACTATCGCAGGCATCACAAATATTCCAAACACGGAATCACCTCTCCGAGGTTATGAGTTATAAGGGGCGGAATGGTTTATGTGCCCTCAGGCTTCCTGCGGTCGCCAGAGGCTATACACAGGATCGCGCATCCTGCGCTACTGCGATAAAAAAAATGGAGCGCAGCAAGCGCGATGCTATGCGAAACCCCGGGCAAGCGCATAGCGCGTAGCCCGGGGACTAAACCCAACCTAATAAAAAGAGCATCGTAGATGCGATGCCGTGAAAATAAGACATATCTTTGCAAACATATTCTATTAACCGTATATAACTACATATTTATGAAAACTTCCCTCTCTTTTTTCACCAAAGGAATCGCTGTTTTATGCGGTTCACTCCTTGCAGTGTCATGTTCATCAGAAGCTGACGACCTCACAAAAACCAATCCGCTTGAACCTATAGAACTCTCCCGAACAGAAGTAGAAGTTTCGGCTAACGTCAAAAACTTTTCATTAGACCTCCTGAAAGCCACTGTAGACAACAGCGAAGATGGCAAAAACGTAGCCGTTTCCCCGCTCGGCGCTGCGATGGTTGCAGGAATGTTCGGCAACGCGCTTGCTGTTGAGGACCGTGACGAGCTTGCCGCTGCGCTGCGCATCGAAACAGCGGACTTGTCCGCACTCAACTCATTAAATGCCAAGATGCTCACCTCCTTGCCAAATCACGATAAATCGGCAAAGCTATTGCTATCAAACGGCTCTTGGTTTGATCAGGCACTCATTCATCTTAATGACTCTTACCGCGCTATTCTTCAAGACACATACAGTTCTGAAATATCATTTGCTGATTTCAGTAATCCCGCAACCCTTGAAGCAATCAATTCATGGGTATCTGACCGCACGGACAAAGCGATACCTCATATTTTGCCACAGCTTTCACCATTTTCGCGTGCCGTTTGGCTAAATGTGCTGTACTTCAAAGGAGCATGGACAAGCAAATTCGACAAATCAAAAACACAAGAAAAGGATTTTACTCTTGAAGACGGCACAACGACAAAAGTTAAAATGATGACGGGTGCAGAAAAAGTTCATGGCACACTAATCCACAAATTTATCAATGGCTATGACGGTCCCATGAGTGGACCGAATGCCGACACTGAGAACATCTTGACTACCACAATGCTGACTATGGATTACGGGAACGGCGCATTCGCGTTAAGTGCTGTGATGCCTGACACAAGAATCACTATAAAAGACTTCCTCGCTGAAAACTCCGGCAACCTGCTTAACGCTATCTCCACGCCAGATATTTACACAATAGTTCAAGATCGATAAGGATTAACCCTGTATCATCTTGATCTGACCGGATAAAAAGAAAGGCCACCCCGAATCG
>WFLX010312916.1_pt1 | contig 21939 bp, 18 predicted proteins | sample 4967041 | NCBI WGS metagenome assembly WFLX01 (sample SAMN12857096, study PRJNA449069) | gut metagenome | isolation source: stool from male and female vole | host: Microtus ochrogaster | place: USA:Florida | collected 2017
CCACCGATCTGGTACATGAGGCTGACATCTTCGTGATAATCGGCACATCTCTGGCCGTATATCCCGCGGCCGCCCTGCTCAATTATGTCAGGCCCGGCACACCGGTATATTACATCGACCCCAAGCCGGCACACGTGCCTCAGGGAGTCAATGTAATCCCGCTTCCCGCCACAAAGGGTGTCGCCGAGCTCAAGCGCCTGCTCGCCAACGACTGACACCCGCCACATGTCAATATCTGCGCCGTATGTCTCAATGTAATAATCATGTAATCAAATGATAATGCTATATTAAAGTGCTACTTTGAAATATATGTAGCAATATTTTAATATTTTCAAATTAGAGTATTAATATTTTCCAAGCAAGAGCAAATCAAAAAAATATGAGACACCTCCGACGCTCATAATGATACCATAAACCACAAGAGGGTCAGGCCTTAAGGCCTGACCCTCTTGTGGTTTATGGCTACTGTGTCAGTGCGTGCATTTCTTTCGGTGTGACACGGTATATCCGTCCACACGAGACTTTGTCCAGTCGGTAGCTTCATGATCCTTGACCCATTTCTTGAAATCGGGATATGCCATGGATATGCTGGTGCGCTCTGTCGGCCAGTGCCAGCCACCTTCGAGCAGCAGCATACGCGGTATTCGTCCGCTCTCTCCCAGGTCTGTATACGCTGTTATCTCCTTGGCCTCATATACCTCCTCATCCTCCTGACGGGTGATCAGCTTGATACGCGACATGAAGCCGTCTGTGTCTGAGGCGAAGTCAAAATCAGCGGGCACCTCGACCTTGATGGATTTCACGCTGTTGGGGTCAACATGATGATATGACTCCTGCGTGTTGAGCATACTCAGGCCGGCCGTTGGCGACATCAGGCTGTGTACCTCTCCCAACAGGGTGTACCCGGTATTATAGCCCTCGCGGAAGTATATCTCCGAGACAAGCGTACCGCCGGCAGCGCGGGGAGTGATGGTGAGCGTGGTCTCGCCGGCGACGTAGGCAACATCGAGCACTATGTCATTGAAGTCGACATCGTCGACCGAACCCAGATCCTCGCATGCGAGAGTCCATGTCTGCGCCTTATCTTCAGGATCGTCTTTCTTAAACACATCGGGGGTGATATCCACGGGGTCGGGATATACGTTCTCGGCTATGAAGACCACATCGTTGAGGTCGCAGTCGCCTGATTCATCGCCGAAGCCCACATAAGTGCGGTTTTCCATACGGAATTTGGCTGCGAAAGGGCGTAGATAGGCGCCTTCCTGCCCTTTATAAGTGCGTCGGCATAACTCGTATGTTGTCTTGCAATCAGAGAAGAAAATGGCCTGCTTTGCCTTCTGATAGAGAAAATATCCTATCCTGACTCCGGTAGGGAAAGTATATGACGGCGCCTCATCATAATTCTCGCCGTAATACGCGAGATAATACTTACGGCCCCTGAGCTGCCTGTCGTCTCCCCACCAGCTGCAATTGCTTGTATCCATGNCACCCATGTCAACCCATCCCGACTCATCGTCAGCAGGGTCGGCAGCCCCGTCTTTACATTGTGTCAGGGATGACTTCAATGTGATATCCTCCGGACTCAGAAACATGTATTTGGGGATTACGTTCCAAAGCTCCTCGGCAGATAGCTCGGTATTCTCGTCATAATAGAAATAGCCGAAATAATCCTCACTGGCCGTACCTCGCCAGATACATTGCATGGTCACGGGGCCTTCTTCCCTTACCGAGAATGTCACATTGGGATCAAGTTTCATGCCCGGTGTGGCATTATGGTAATATTTATCGATATTGTTCTGCCCCTCTTTAAATACGCCGTCAGCTTTTTTTGTTTCTCCTGTCTCCTCATCTACATAACTGTAGGTATTAAAAATCGGAGCGAGGACATTTTTATATGACAACGCCGGTCCCATCTCGTAATAGAGATTGTCAAGACGCTTCAGGGCCGGGATAGAATAGGGGAAATAGTATTTGGGGAGTTCTGAAGATGTATAATTAGGATTATCAGGATTCGGATAATAGAAATAATCCGGATCGTCATTAAACCGTGTCAAGGTTTCCGCATAGGTGTAATTAGCCTTCTCCTCATCAGTGTCGAGCTCATCACGAAACATGTAATAATAATTTCTGACAATGTCCGGCACAATACTAACCTTCATGTCTACATCCACGGCCTCCGGCAGCTTGTCATTGCCGGGAGCCGATGTGACATTGAGGCGCGCTCCTATATTGTTCTCGCTGACAGGTAAGGATGCTATCTGACGGATGGTGTTGTCCTGATCCTTGACCTGCACATACACTGATCCGGTGCCGGCGAGCAGGGGCAGGTTGCCGCTGACCTTGCCGTTTCCGATGGGCAGGCGCGCTACCAGACGGGCGTCAGATGTGCCGGGATATGCTGTGTACACCTCTACTGTGCCGCGTGATAATCCGGTGATGTCAAGATTGGCACATACGCTTTTGGCCATGCTCCACGAGTGCTCGGCGTCGGGCACTCCATATTGCCCGATAAAGTCTCTGACGTATTGCTCGTCGTCAGTGATTCCGAGGGGCTCTTGTGTGCAACCCGACAGAATGATCGTGCCTGTGGCCAAGATGGATGTAAACAAGGATGTGCTGAATTTTTTCATAGTAAATCGAGATTAATTGAAGNTCGTGNACAAGATTAATTGATGAATTTGTTTAAAATNTATTACAACAGGTTAAACATCAGTAACNTTTTTTNCAAATATAGGTATAAAATTACCCCCCCCCTAAAAATTAACATACATTAACGCATATTAGCTCAAATTTTAACTACTCCTAACAATTCTATCTCACTGAACAGTTACTTCCAACCACATAAGAAGAAAAAACTGTTCAGAAAAAAAGTTTTTTCAAAAAAAGCTTGCATATATAAAAAATTGTGCATAAATTTGCAGTCGCAAAAAGGCGGGATAGCTCAGTCGGTTAGAGCGTCGGATTCATAACCCGGAGGTCCTGAGTTCAATTCTCAGTCCCGCTACAAAGACAGAGGCGACGATGAAAATTCATCGTCGCCTCTGTCTTTGCAGCCGTCAGTATCCCGACGGCTCCCCTCCCCCATCACAGCGTATCGCCACAAAAGCGTATCAGCGTATTGCCCATGGGGCAATACGCTGATACGTCATATCTCTGCTGATGCTTGTACGGACGACCGCCTACTTAAGGTAGTCTACGACCGTGTCGTCAGGATTGGCCGGCTTGTGCTTGAAGAGCGTGAAGTTGAATTCGAGACCGCTCGGGAAATGATTGGACACCTCGATGATACCGCCAAACGACTTGATGGTGACCTCCACGATAGCGAGGCCCAGACCCGTGCCGCCTGTGGCGCGCGAGCGTCCGGAGCTGACACGATAGAAGCGCTCGAACATGTGGGGCAGACTCTCGGGAGCCACACCCACACCATTGTCGTAGAATTTGAAGCTGACGGTATCCTCCGTCTCGCCTACCTGCAGNAAGNGGCACTCGGTGCCACGGGAATAAGCCACGGCGTTCTTCACGAAGTTNANCAGCACGGTCTGCAACAGCGATTCATTGCCGTATACCTTGCAGTCGAGCGGCAGATCGTACTCAAACGTCATCTTGTTGTCCTTGCCCTGCAGCACGTTGCCGTCATTGAGCATATTCTCAAACTGGAATACGAGATCGTGCATGTTGATCACCGACAGATTTACGAGCTTGCCGCCGGAGTCGAGCTTGGTGATCTCCGTCACGTCGCGGATGATGGCCACGAGGCGGTGNACGCTGTCNTGNGTCTTCTGCANGAANAGGTCGCGNGTCTCGGCNTCCATGTCGGGATTTGCCACAAGTGTATCGATATAGCTCTGTATCACACCCACGGGTGTCTTGAGCTCATGGTTGACATTGCTGGTGAGCTCGCGCTTGAGGCGGTTTTTGTCATCCACGGCCGAGATAGCCACTTCATGCTCTTTCTCGCGTCGGGCGAGCTCGTCCATGCGCTGGTTGTAGATATCGAGGATCTGGCGCGAGATGTCGCCGAGCTCGTCGTTGGAGAACTCGATATCCTTTGGCGGCACGAAATCCGGATTCTTGGATGCCTCGTAAGAAAACACCTTGAGCATATGGATATTACGTCCGAAATAGGATATACTGATATAGAGCANTATCGTCACAAACAGACCTATGGCCGCNAANATCAGCCAGAANAATGTCTCGGTGGAGTCNGGATTGTTGCTCACACGCTTGGTGTANGGNAGCATCACNTACACCTTGTTNCGGTAGTCGGAAGTGGTGTATACCGAATACAGGAATTTGGAATCCTGCTTGTCGTCGGTGTTGACATATTCGCTGGGCACCACCATTGTGCCCGAGCGACCTATCGGCAGCTTGAAGCCGTCCTTGAGATAGCGGCCGAAATAGCGGTCGGGCTCCTTGTCGTCATTGCTCTGCACCCAGATGGTGATGGGGTCGTAGGCCTCGGCCTCGTCAAAGAATCGGTTGGCAAAGAGGGCAAACCGGCTGATCTCGGCGGTATCCCCCTCGTTGAAAAGCTCGATAATGTGGTTGCCGATCACATCGATCTGGTCGAACGCCATCTCCTTGCGCACGTCGCTGAGCGACTTGGCCTGCCAGTAGAACATGCCGAAGATCACGCCCCACAGACATATCACCGAGGGGAGGAACAGACGCCACTTATAACTAATGTGTCTCTTTGAAGCCATAGCCGAAGCCCGGACGGGTCACAATATTGTTGCCGTAATCACCCAGCTTCTTGCGCAGACGGGTGACATTGGTGTCGATAGCGCGCTTTGATACCAGTACATCCGGCCCCCATACCTCGCGGATGATCTGCTCGCGCGAATAGATACGGTTGCGGTGTGAGAGGAAGAAGGTGAGGAGGTCGTATTCTGTGCGTGTCAGCAGCAGCTCCTCGTCCTTGATATAGCATACCTTCTCGTTCTGGTCCACGCGCAGATCCTCATACACTATATCCGGGGCGAGCTGCAGATCCGAAGGCTCGGGCTCGGGCTTGCCGGCATTGAGCACCGGCGCGGCGCGGCGCAGCACGGCGCGCACNCGGGCCGTGACCTCGGCGATCTTGAAGGGCTTGGAGATATAATCATCGGCTCCGATATTCAGGCCGGTCACTTTGTCATCCTCGCCGCCAAGGGCGCTGCACATGATCACGGGCAATGACTCGGTGGCCATGTTGCTGCGCAGACGCTGCACGAAGTCGTAGCCGCTGAGCTGCTCCATCATGATGTCGACGATAAACAGTGAATATTGGGTGAGGTCACGCTCGAGAGCCTCGACCGCGCTGTATGAGCAGTCGACCTGATAGCCCTCCTTCTCAAGGTTATACTTGAGGATGTCGCACAACGCCTCTTCGTCGTCAATCACTAATATTCTGTAATTCTGGTGGTTGAAAGCCATATAAGGNTATTTTACGTTATGCACACATGCATTCCCCGCTCCGCACATCCGCCTGTGCGACAACTTGTAACTGCTGTGTGACAGTTTTGTGTTGCAAAAGTAATGAATTTCAAGAAATGTAACACTTAAATTATGTTAAATCGGCAATATCGGTCAACCAACACGCCCCGGCAGGCGTTAACATTATGCAAGGCAAATAATTGCTATTTGCACTGTGTTATTTATGGTATTAGATTTAAGGTTAAAGAAATTTATCGGTTGTCGTGAGACACCCGATTTTTTTGTCTGTCAGGGAGCCCGATTAGTGTAAAAAATTGTTAATTATCGCAGGACTATCCTATATTACAACACATTGTAAGATTAATTTCGTAACTTTGCAATCCCCTTTTACAGAGATGTAACATTCTCATGGTCATCTGACTGCGGGGGCACCAGCAAATGAACTTAAAAAAAACGGTACAATTTATCTTATGAAAGCNTATGTTTTTCCCGGNCANGGCGCNCAGTTTGTAGGAATGGGCAAAGACCTCTACGACAACAACGCCGAAGCCAAAGCCATGTTTGAGACAGCCAACGATATACTCGGTTTCCGTATCACCGACCTTATGTTTGAGGGCACCGATGAGGAGCTTAAGCAGACCAAGGTGACACAGCCCGCCATATTCCTCCACTCGGTGATCCTCGCCAAGACACTGGGCGAGGAATTCAAGCCCGACATGACCGCCGGCCACTCGCTGGGCGANTTNTCGGCNCTGGTGACAGCCGGNGCNCTGTCATTNGAAGACGGCGTNCGCCTGGTATCGGCCCGCGCGCTGGCCATGCAGAAGGCATGCGAGCTCAAGCCCTCGACAATGGCAGCCGTNCTTGCCCTCGATGATGCCACCGTAGAGCAGATCTGCGCNGATGTAGACGGCGTGGTGGTATGCGCCAACTACAACTGCCCGGGCCAGATAGTGATCTCAGGCGAGGTAGAGGCCGTGGACAAGGCATGCGAGGCAGCCAAGGCCGCCGGAGCCAAGCGCGCGCTGCGCCTTAAGGTGAGCGGCGCATTCCACTCACCCTGCATGGAGGCCGCCCGCGCCGAGCTGGCACAGGCCATCGAGGCCACCACATTCCACACACCGGTATGCCCCGTATACCAGAATGTCGATGCCCTGCCGCACACCGACCCCGCCGAAATCAAGGCCAACCTCATCGCACAGCTCACCAGCCCCGTGCGCTGGACACAGACCGTGATCAACATGATTGCCGACGGAGCCACCGAGTTCATCGAGATCGGTCCGGGCAAGGTGCTCCAGGGCCTCGTATCCAAGATCAACCGCGAAGTAGCCGTCAGCGGCATGCAATAATCAGCGTCCGCNAGCTGAAAAATATCGTTTTTTGCCCGGTCAGCTTATAAAAAAAGCTAAAATCTTGGCAAAAAACGATTAATTACATACCTTTGCAAAGTTTTATCAAATTCTGAATTATGGGAAAGTTCTCTGCATTCGACGTGCCCTTGAAAAAACTGTCGGAGGGCGTGCACGAATTCACTTACCATCTCGACCTGCCGTTTTTCAACAACATGGAGAATCCCGATGTCCATGATGCTGATCTGACCTGCAAGCTCACGGTCACCTACAAAAACGACATCTACACACTGGCCTTCGACATCAAGGGCCAGGTGATATTGCTTTGCGACCGCTGTCTCGACAACCTCGAGTTTCCGATCGACGCCCAATACCGCATCATGGTCGAATACGGAGACGACTACAACGACGACACCGACGAGCTGCTGGTGATACCCTACAAAGACAACTCGCTCAATGTATCGTACATGATCCACGACACCGTGGCTCTGGCCATCCCCATCAAGCACGTACACCCCATGGGCAAATGCAACCGCCAGATGACAGCCCTGCTGCGCAAGCACCGCGCAGGCGGAGGCTCGGGCGACACCGAGCTCGAAGACCAGCTCATCGATGAAATGGAGGCCGGCGAAGCCCAGTCATCAGACCCCAGATGGGATGCCCTCAAGGGTATGGGCTCAGACGAATAATAATCCCGCCGCTGACGCGGACACAACATATAAAATAAATAATTAATAAAATACAATCATGGCACATCCTAAACGCAAACAATCAAAGACACGCACTGCAAAACGCAGAACTCATGACAAGGCTGTAGCTCCCACAATCGCAGTATGCCCCAACTGCGGCGCATGGCACATCTACCACACAGTATGCGGCGAATGTGGTTACTACCGCGGACGTCAGGCCATCGTAAAGGAGGAGGCTATCTAAATAACCANCTCCCGNATACATGACTAACGCTCGANTTTCAGGAATCNCCTCTTACGTACCCGACGATATCCTCGACAACGAGATGCTCTCGAAGATGGTGGACACCAACGACGAGTGGATCACCTCACGCGTGGGCATTAAGGAGCGCCGCATCCTCAAGATGGATGCCGGCTCCTCTTATATGGGCATCCAGGCCGTCAACCGTCTGCTCGAATCCACCGGTGTAAAGCCCGGTGAGATCGACCTGGTGATCTGCGCGACATCAAATCCCGACTACAGATTCCCGTCCACCGCATCGGTCATAGCACACGGCAGCGGCCTCACCGCCTGCTATGCCTATGATATCCAGGCCGCCTGCGCCGGATTCATCGTGGCCCTGCAGGATGCCAACGCATACGTGCGCTCGGGTCTGTACAAAAAGGTAGTGGTGGTGGCCACCGAGAAGATGTCGTCGATGATCAACTACGACGACCGCGCCACATGTCCGCTCTTCGGCGACGGTGCGGCAGCCGTGCTGGTCGAGCCAACCGAAGAGCCCGTAGGCGTGATCGATGCCGTATTCCATGTCAACGGCGAGGGACTGCCCTATCTGTTGATGAAAGCATGCGGATCAGCCAAACCCGTCACCCACGATGCCATCGACGCGCATGAGCATCAGCTGTATCAGGAAGGCCGCGCCGTATACAAACACGCCGTAACCGACATGCTTGAGTCGTCACTCGACGTGATGAAGCGCAACAACCTCACAGTCGATGATGTGGCTTATCTGATACCTCACCAGGCCAACCTGCGCATTATCGAGGCCGTGGCCAAACATGCCGACTTCCCCATGGATAAGGTACTCGTCAACATCGAATACCGTGGCAACACATCCGCAGCCTCAATCCCCTTGTGTCTCGACGAGAAGAAAGGCATCCTCAAGAAGGGTGACAAACTCATCCTCACAGCATTCGGCGCCGGATTCACCTGGGGTGCAATGTACCTGATCTGGGACCTGTAGGTTTGTATGCCTGCCCTATTTGTGTTAAAACTTGCAAAAATAGCATCTTCAACGATGCTATTTTTGTTTTAGTATTAAAGCAGACGGTACATAAAGCATATACCGCCATGCATGATATATAAATTATTGATAAATATAAAAATTGACACAATATGGAAAATGGTTTCAAATCAGGATTCGTGAACATCGTGGGTAACCCTAACGTAGGAAAATCGACGCTCATGAACGACCTCGTGGGCGAACGCCTCAGCATCATCACATCAAAAGCGCAGACTACGCGCCACCGTATCATGGGTATAGTCAACGCCCCCGGATATCAGATCGTATTCTCCGACACACCCGGTGTGCTCAAGCCCAAATACAAACTGCAGGAATCGATGCTCAACTTCAGCGAAGGAGCCCNCNCCGATGCNGACGTGCTGGTGTATGTGACCGATGTGGTGGAAGACCNCACCAANAACGCCGACTTCCTGGCCCGCGTGGCCAAGGAGAAAGTGCCCGTGCTGCTGGTGATCAATAAAATCGACCTGATCAAGAAACAGGATGATCTGGTNGCCATCATCGACAAATGGAAAGAGATGCTGCCNGCGGCNGAGGTGTTCCCGGTATCGGCNACAGAGAAATTCAACACCGACAACCTGATGAAACGCATCATCGAGCTGCTGCCTGAGGGCCAGCCGTATTTCGGCACCGACGCCCTCACCGACAAGCCNGCGAGATTCTTCGTCACCGAGATTATCCGCGAGAAGATACTNCTCAACTACGANAAGGAGATACCNTANTCGGTAGAGGTNATCGTNGAGAAATTCGAGGAGAAGGAAAATGCCATCCATATCATGGCCGTGATATATGTAGAGCGCGACAGCCAGAAGGGCATCCTGATAGGCAAGGGAGGCTCGATGCTCAAGAAGGTGGGCACCGAGGCACGCAAGGATATCGAGAAATTCTTCGGCAAGAGCGTATACCTCGAGCTATTCGTCAAGGTCGAGGCCAACTGGCGTAACCGCGAGAATAAGCTCCGCACATTCGGATATATAGAATAATNAGGGGTTGACACCCTCACTCACACACTAACAACTATCAATTATGGGACAATTAGTAGCCATAGTCGGACGNCCNAANGTGGGTAAATCNACCCTCTTCAACCGTCTGACCCAATCACGCACCGCTATCGTCGACCCCACAAGCGGCACCACACGCGACCGTCAGTATGGCAAGGTCGACTGGAACGGTCGTGAATTCTCCATCGTCGACACCGGAGGCTGGGTGGTCAACTCCGACGATGTGTTTGAAAATGAGATAAACAAGCAGGTGGAGCTCGCCATAGAGCAGGCCGATGAGATACTCTTTGTCGTGGATTCGCAAAACGGCGTCACCGATCTCGACGACCATGTGGCGGAGATACTGCGCAAATCGACCAAACCGGTGATACTCGTAGCCAACAAGGTCGACTCCAACGACTGGGTATATAACATAGCCGAATTCTATGCCCTCGGCCTCGGCGAGCCATATCCCGTGTCAGCGGTTTCGGGCTACGGCACAGGCGACCTCCTCGACGAGGTGGTCAAGGATCTGCCGCCGCTCGACGATGATGACGCTGAGTCGCTCGACGATATACCCAAGTTTGCCATCGTCGGACGACCCAACGCCGGCAAATCATCGCTGATCAATGCCTTCATCGGCGAAGACCGTCATATAGTGACCGATATCGCCGGCACCACACGTGACTCCATATACACGCGCTACGATAAATTCGGATTCGATTTCTATCTGGTGGATACCGCCGGCATCCGNAAGAAAAACAAGGTNAACGANGATATCGAGTANTANTCNGTGATACGCTCGATACGCGCCATCGAGGCCAGCGATGTCTGCATCCTGATGATCGACGCCACNCGCGGCATAGAGTCACAGGATGTGAANATATTCTCGCTCATCCAGAAAAACAACAAGGGTCTNGTGGTNGTNGTCAACAAATGGGATCTCGTGGCCGACAAGTCACAGGAGGCCATACGCCACTATGAGGAAGCGATACGCAGCCGTTTCGCTCCGTTCACCGACTTCCCCATCATATTCTCTTCGGCCTTGACAAAGCAGCGTATATACAAGGTGATCGAGACAGCCGTGAAGGTATACGAAAACCGCAAGCGCATCATACCCACCTCTGAGGTCAACCGTGTTATGCTTGAGGATATCGCGGCCTATCCGCCACCAGCCAACAAGGGCAAGTATGTAAAGATCAAATATGTGACGATGCTCAAGGGCGCGAAGGTNCCNACATTCATNTTCTTCTGCAANCTGCCGCANTGGGTCAAGGAGCCATACCGCCGCTATCTCGAGAACAAGATACGCGAGCACTGGGACTTCCACGGCACTCCCATACACGTCTACATGCGCGAAAAATAATCCCCTATACCGGGCGCGGAATCCGCGCCCGTTTTTTTTGCCCGATTTCAAACAGAATCAGAAATGAATCCTCCAAGGAATATTTCCATCATCATGCTCCATACATCCTCTTGTATATGCAATGAGTATAAACAGTCCTGGTAATCTTTTTCGTTGATAAAATGCTTTACTTTGAATTCGGGATAGCTGTAGTCTACCGTATTCCTAATTACATACCTATGCTCTGTTTGTTCTTGACCGCACTTGATGATGATAAAGTGTAGGTTCCAGAATATATCATGTACCAACCCCTCATGATGGATCGGGAAAAACACACCGCTTTCCCCTCCGTTATGATAAAGTAACGATTCATGCCCGAGTGCGTCAGGCAGCAAATAAAAATTTGTATCCCCTATTCGCTTATATTGAGTATTATAGTAGAAAGGCAAAACTGATAAAGCAAAGATAATGACTATCCCCAATAACATTATCTTTACCCATACATTATTTACTTTTTTGATCTCCACATTAAGGAAATCTTATTAGGTGTCTGACTCAGAATCTGCAATACATTGTTTTATATATTCCGGTGTTGATAAGGTCACCNCCGCAATNGTCTCGATAGGCAATTTCTNGGCATACATCCTGATAATGGTGGCTNTCAANGCTTTCTCCTCTCCCNCGATTATANCCTCGGCACGACCCTCGGCACGACCCTCGGCGATACCTTGAGCGCGNCCCTCGGCACGGCCCTCGGCGATANCNTGAGCGCGACCCTCGGACATGGCATAGTCNAATTGATTTTTCATATCTCTGTAANCCTTAAGACTGCGGTCATAGCTGAGNCGCTCGTCCTTGCTGAGCGAATAATAATCCGAGATATTGGCTAATTCCTTGAACACAGGATCAGTCTGTGCAAAATTCGGTACGGTATTCATATTCTCCATATTAATTAAAAAATACAACCATTTGTCAAATGCGGTCTTACACTCCTCCTCACTTTTCTTATCGAACTTAGGCAACTGTATATAGATTAAACGCACTTTGTTTGTCAAAGGTTGATGTGTATTCAGATTACACACCATCGCATCTGTGCGTACAGCCTCTCCGAGCTCGGCAAGCACAAAATTCTGAAACGATATCATGTAGACAGGCATCAGGCCAAAGTCCCAATCACCTGTCTTCTCTTGTGCGACAATTGACTTGCTGACATAATAAAGACTGCGGTTGATAAAGAACGACTGTGACTTATTCTGCATCTCCACGATAAATTTCTTTCCCGTAGAGGTGGTGCAGACCACATCGTAAATGGCGGCTCTCTCTTCTACAGAACCTTTGGCCGCCTCCTTATTATCGTAAGTGATATTCACGATTTTCTCAAACCCCGGATCATCGGCAAGCAGCTCGTTGAGAAACTTCATGAGGATAGGTTTCGACTGCTCACGGCCGAAAATATATTTGAATCCGAAATCTGTAAACGGATTAAGCCTTCTCGTTATGATTTTTCCTTTTCCCATGGTGCAAATATACAATTTCAAATCTGATTATCAAAATATTTAACACGCTATTTGATATGCTGAATGATTGGAGTAATCACCCGGTATAATTTGTAATTTTTACAGTCTCGGTCGGTAAAAATCGGTCTGTGATTTTGTTTTAAGGCAATTTGTCTGTACCTTTGCCATATATCTCATTCTTAACACTAATTCAGAGACTACAGATATGGATACGAAATACAAGAGAGTGCTGCTCAAGCTAAGCGGCGAGTCGCTGATGGGTGACCAGCATTACGGCATCGACACAAAGCGCCTCGACGACTATGCGCGCCAGATCGCCGAGATCACGGCCATGGGCGTGCAGGTAGGTATCGTGATCGGCGGCGGCAACATATTCCGCGGCCTGCAGGGCGCATCAAAAGGCTTCGACCGCGTGAAAGGCGACCAGATGGGTATGCTCGCTACCGTCATCAACTCGCTGGCCCTCAGCTCGGCTTTAGGTGCGCGCGGACAGAAAGCCCGTGTGTTCACAGCCATCAATATGTTTCCCATCGGCGAACATTACAGCAAATGGAAAGCAATCGAGGCCCTCGACCGCTCTGAGGTGGCCATCATGGCCGGCGGCACTGGCAACCCCTTCTTCACCACCGACACCGGCGCCGCCCTGCGCGCAGTGGAGATCGAGGCCGAGGTGATGCTCAAGGGTACACGTGTCGACGGTGTATATACCGCCGACCCCGAGAAAGATCCCGATGCAAAGAAATTCACCGAGATATCCTACGACGAAGTCTACAACCGCGGCCTCAAGGTAATGGATCTCACGGCCACAGCCCTCTGCAAGGAGAACGATATGCCCATATACGTATTCGACATGGACACTCCGGGCAATCTCGCCAAGGTGATGGCCGGCGAAAGCATCGGCACACTCGTGCATCTCTGATCGCCACCAGATAATTATCAAACACTAAATCAATAATCCCATGACAGACCCAAAACCTAATCTCGACCCCGCCGAAGAAAAAATGGAAATGGCGGTAGAGTACCTCGACGAGACTCTCGGTCGCATACGCCCCGGCAAAGCCAACGCCAAGCTCCTCGACGGCATACGTGTCGACTACTACGGCAGCTCGGCTCCCATATCCAATGTNGCAAACATCACCGTGCCCGACGCNCGCACNATAGCCATCACTCCCTGGGAGAAATCCATGTTTAAGGAAATCGAGAAGGCNATCATCAACTCNCCCTTAGGNATCACCCCCGANAACAACGGNGAGGTGATACGCCTCACCATACCGCCGCTNACCGAAGACCGCCGCAAGCANCTCNTAAAGCAGNTCAAGGCCGAGGCCGAGAATGCCAAGGTGAGCGTGCGNAACGCCCGCCGCGACGCTATCGACGGCCTCAAGAAGGCAATCAAGCAAGGCATGCCCGAAGATACCGAGAAAGATGCCGAGACCAGCGCCCAGAAGCTGCACGACAAATACATGAAGCGCATCGACGACCTCTTTGCTGTCAAGGAGAAGGAAATCCTCACAGTATAGTCAGGATCGACAACACCAATAATACTCATAGGGCCGATAGCACAAGTGCTATCGGCCCTATGAGTATTATCAGACTTATCGGCCCATCTACGCTTTCTCAATAATCAGAGAAGAGGTCGGGCTTTATCTGTATACCGATGCGGAATTGAGAGTGAAACTTGTTGTAGTCGAGCAGACCCTCGCCGTAGCCGTTGTAATACTGAAAGAAGAGATACTCGTTGGCATTCTTCCACAGACGCATACCTCCCTCCACGATGGTATTGAAATTCAAATTATATCCGCTGCGTTTGACCAGCGTGACAGAGCCGTTGAAACGCCTGTCTCTCGACATCACCTGCACACCTGTCTGATATATACCGTTGTATTTCAGGATATCGCTGTTGTTGGCACCGTCGATTATTGGAATCCAGAATTTGGCGTGTACCATCACATTGGGATCGATCATCACGTTGGCCCCGAGCGACACCTTGTTCCATGAGCGGGATGCATCACCGTCCTTGCCGTTTGACTCGTGTTCGAGCACAAGCATCATCTTGCCGATATAGCGGTCGGACACAAAGAACGGTCGTGCCAGCCCTATACCCGGATTGAAGTTGAGATCGGTCATGGGCAGGGAGTTCTGCAGCACATTCCAGAATACCTTCTGTGTATAGAACAGGTACAGGTAAGTATTGAACGGAAGCACCGACTTGGTGAGTCTCTGCGCTATCGATATCTGAAACTTGACATTAGTGTTCTCGCTCGTTGGCTTGGAACCCACGGCCGGACCGAAAATAAAATAATTGTCTTTATATAGCCCGAAAAACGGCTGGCTGTCAAATGCCCGGCGCAGGCTGTCGGTGTCGATCAGCTCGTCGGGCACAGTCACGATCTGCCCCGAGGCATAATCTGCGCCCAGCAGGGCGACCACGAGCACCAGTATATATCGCAAAATCTTCATATCTGTCTGCAAATTTACACAAATTATCCGCCGCTGCAAAATATCACCGTGCCGGATATGGGCCGCTAAGGAGTTATCAACATGTTTTCTACAAATTATCTACATGTCATCTATCTATATATTATCTGATTGCATAAGTTATCTACAATGTCGATAACTTATTACGATACGTTATCGACACAAAAAAAATCGACACAAAAAAAGCAACCCGGACGACAGTAACAACTGGGGTCCGGGCCTGAATGATCAAGATAAAGGTTATGGGAGTCTATATTGACTTAAAAACGAGAATTTATTTAACAACGAAAATCAAAAAACTTCTGGATTATAAAAATCAGTACATGCGGCGATGGCAATACTGGTCATGCTGCTGCGCCTTCACCCTTACCGGACACAGGCTTTGGGCCGGCCTCATAGCAGGGATATTGAAGACATTGGCAATGTAAGCTACCATAGATGCAATTCCTGAAAATATCGTCTGAAATATATGGGGAGTTCTCATAATTTTCAATATTGATCGGTGAAATAATCTGTTGTAAGTAATGTGGTTTTGTTGAATATTCTCGTTTTGTTTGACATTATAACCCCTAACCACATGTCATTGTTTTGTAACAGTTGAGTATTTGCAATTAAATTTACACAATACGTGACAATATGCTATTTACCAATGTATTATAACTACAATTATTTTTACCTACAGCACCTATTAGCAAGAAATGTGACAAAATATTCACACAAATCATCTCACATGTTACATTACTCCTATAACATCTGTAACAATTTGATCCCCACCAGCACCCTATCGAATTTTTACCTAATCCGGGGCAATACTGTTTACTTAAAGTTGTGGATGGAATCTGGCACTTGGTCAGAGACAACCCGCCTCTACGAGGCTCTCTTTGATATCATCATTGTTGCTGTCTCACAATCCACATCACCAGCTTAAGTATATAGTATTATTCCGGGGAGGCTACCGGACGGGACTTGCCAAGGTGAGAGTGACGGAGCCGAGGGTGAGGGTATGCAGGCGGTAATCGTGGCCCAGGGCGCGGGCCGTGGCAAAATCGGGCGAGATGGCTATGTTGTGCCTGAAGTCGAGAGCCGGGCCGCCGGCTATCTTATACACCGCCTCCTTTATCGTCCAGGCCCGCAGCAGATCATTGTCTGATGTGAACAGCTCCATCTCGGTATCCGAGAGAAATTTCGGAGCCACCCGTCTCAGCGTCTCACGCCATTGCTCGGCATCTATGCCTACGTGATGGGCAGGGCAGAAGGCGATGGCGGCGGCATCGCGGCTGTGGGTGACGGATATATACGGTCCGCCATCGATATACGGTGCTCCGTCCTCGCTGTGCTTCACCGCCACATCCGTGCCGATTGCCTCAGAGACGAGTCTGCTCACGGCCGCCCGCTCGGCCTCGCGTCTTGAGCCCTCAACGGCATCGATGTCGGCGACGGCCACGGTCACATCCTCAATCACTATGATACGTATATCTCTCATATGTCCGAGAGGGTGAGCATGGCATGGCGCAGGTCGCGGCGCACGGCATCATGCACAGGCTTGATGGAGTCGAGCGGAGTAGAGGATGATATGCCGTCGAAAAACACCGACCCCGACACCACCCATCGCGGATGGTCTGTCCTGACAGCGATAAACTGCAGCGGCGTGGACGATGGCGATAATGTCGACACGATATTGCTGTGATAGCCGGCAGCATTGTCACTCTCCTCGATGCTCATGCCCGCTCCGTTGATATTCAGGTGTATGCGCTCGGTGCGGTTGTCGATCACACTCTCCACATTGCTCTGGTCGACCGGTGATACCGTGACATACAGGGTGGCGTTGTAGGTCGGATACCTGGCGGTGAGCCACGCCGAGCCGTCAGGGCGGANNGTCACNCGGGGCGANAGCGCGGAGTTGAGCTCNAGATGCACGGGCAGNCTGTCGGCNGNGGTGTAGACAGAGTCGTGGAGNGCGATTCGCGGAAAGGCCGTGCGGCGCGGCACAGGATTATGTGTCGTATCAGATGNGCATGCCGTGGCCATCAGCGCGGCAAGTATGGCAGGAATCAGCGCTCTCATCACTTCTGCTGCTCCGGCATTACCTTCACCCTCACGGATATGATGCGGTGGTCGGCCACCTTCAGCACCAGGAAACGGCAAGGGCCGTACACCATAGGCTCCTTTTCCTTAGGGAAGTCGCCGCGTATCTCCAGCAGCAGCCCGGCCAGAGTCTCGGCGTCCTCGGCCGCATCGCCGAAATCATGCTCGTTCACGCCCGTGATACGGAAGAAATCAGTCAGCGGTATACGTCCGTCAAAATTATAAGTATCGTCAGACAGGCGGGTATACATGCTGTCATCATCGTCATATTCATCATTGATGTCACCCACGATCTCCTCTAGCACATCCTCCATGGTCACCAGTCCCTGTGTGCCGCCGTANTCATCCACCACCACGGCCATATGTATCTTNAGCTTGCGGAAATCCTCGAGCAGGTCGNCGATAAGNCTCGACTCCGGCACGTAATAAGGCTGGCGCAGCAGCGTGTGCCAGTCAAAGCCCGCTTTCTGCTCAGGTCCGATATACGGCAGCAGGTCACGCGAGTAGAGTATCCCGAGTATATTGTCCTGGGTGCCGTCATATACAGGCAGGCGCGAATATCCGGTCTTGATCACGATATCGAGCACCTGATCAAACGTGCTGTCCGACTCTATGCCCACCATATCGATACGCGGTGTCATGATCTCCGAGGCCTGGGTGTCGCCGAATCGCAGTATGCCCTGCAGTATCTCCTTGTCATCCTTGGTCTTGACATCTGTGATATCGAGTGCCTGCGACAGATCATCGGTGGAGATGTTGTGGGTCTGCTTGGTCACCACTCGGTTGACGATAGTGGTGGAGCGCACGAGCATCCCCGAGAGGGGGCGGAACAGCGCGCTGGCGAAGCTGAGGCCAGGAGCGGCGAATCTCGCCCATTTCAGCGGATAGTTNGAGCAATANATCTTGGGCAGTATCTCGCCGAATAGCAAGATCAGGAATGTGATGATCACCGACTGCAGGATAAAGCTCAGCACGGCTCCCATATTGCTGAATACGGGCCCGAGGGCATAGTTGGTGAGCACCACTATGGTGACATTGACCAGATTGTTGGCTATCAGGATTGTGGCGAGTAGCCGCTGCGGATTCTTCAGCAGCCGCAGTATCGAGCGTGAGCGCGGTGTATCGTCGTCGAGCTCCTCTATCTGCGCCGGAGTGAGTGAGAAATAGGCTATTTCGCTGCCCGAGATGAATCCCGACACAAGCAGTGCCAGCAGCGATATGACAAGTGTGATGATTTGTGACGCACCAAATTGCGGCATGTCTAAAAGTATCAGCCCCAAAGGCTGCAGGGCTGGTAAAGGGTCTAAGTCCAAGGCTTTTTCTATTAATTTGACATACGCCTCACCACCCTACCGGTGATTAGGCCGTGCAAAAATAAGACTTTTCTACTTAATTTCCTAATTTTATTACATTTCGTGATTCTATGGGCATCACACATACTCCGCGATAAAATTTTGTGGCGCAGGGTGCACTATTCTCGTTTTTTTTATTTACATTTGTCAATCCAAATCTTATTCCCAGTAATCATACCATGAACATTATAAAGATTGCCACACTTTTTGCAGCACTGCTTGTATCGGGGGTGATGTATGCATGGCCCGGTATGCCCATGCCCAGACTACATGTAGAGGGGCGGTGGCTTGTCGATGAAGAAGGCAATCACGTCAACCTGCACGGTTTCGGCCAGACCTACAGCCCGTGGTTCAACGAACAGGGCACGAAATGGAACAACTACGATGTCAATGCCTGCCTTGAGTATAATCAAGGAATCATCGACGGCATCATGGATGCCGGCTGGAAGATGACATACGTGAGGATGCACATGGACCCCTACTGGAGCAACACACCGGGAGTGCGCACCGATGGCGAGGCCGACATCTCCGCATTTGACTTCTACCGTTTTAAGAAATATCTAGATGAGGTGTTCATCCCTATGGCCGAGTATGCTGTCGCCAAGGGGCTGTACGTAGTGATGCGTCCCCCGGGTGTATGTCCGCAACATATCGAGGTGGGCGGCGAATACCATAAATACCTCAAACGCGTGTGGGAATATGTGTCCACCGTAAAGAGACTTACAGACAACCCTCATATCATGTTTGAGCTCGCCAACGAGCCTGTCGACATACTCGGCGATGACGGCAATTACTCATCCTGGAGCGACCCTGCGCAAAGGGCGCTCACTCAGTTTTTTCAAGAGATAGTCGATCTGATGCGTGCCAACGGCTGCCATAACATACTTTGGGTGCCCGGCACCGGATACCAGTCGCAATACGCCGGATTCGCCAGGTATCCCGTGCAGGGAGAGAATATCGGCTATGCCGTACACGTATATCCGGGCTGGTACGGTAGCGATGCACTCGAGCCCTCCCACGAGCTCGGAGGCGCCTACGGCGGTGGCTTCGATTCTTTCTCGGCCGGGTGGAAGAATCAGATCGAGCCATGCGCCGCAATAGCTCCGATGCTTGTCACCGAAATGGACTGGTTGCCCGGNGTATATCAGGCATCATGGGGCAAGAGTATCACGGGATGGATGCTCGGAGNCGGATTCGGTGCCAACTTCAAGCTCCTGGCCGACCGCACCGGCAATGTGGGATGGATGATATTCACGGGGCCAGAACTGCTCAAGAACTATAACGGGCAGCCCGGCTCGGAGGGCCACTACACGATGTACAACGATCCGCAGGGATGTATCTGGCCTACATACCANTGGTATGAGGAATATGCCGGCGTCAGGCTCCCCGACCCTGAGAGCGTGAATCTGTTCTTCTCTCCGCGCAAGGGCGACGACGCCGGGCCCGACCACGGAGACCGGATTATCATGACCGGCAGCACAATCAGTGCGGCACTCATAGCCGACCGCGGNCTGGGATTCGATTTCAATGTGCCCGGAGACATCAGNGTGGATATCGCNGACCCGGGCGTGATGACATGGGAAAACAATTACTTCAAGGCTATTAGGCCAGGTGAGACAGTATGCGACATCTCATATACTCTTGACGGAGCTACCCACTCACTGAGCTACGATTTCATCTCTACCCCCTTCCCGCTCAAAGGCGGATATTTCAATCCGTCGATATGGGAGACCGGCAGCTTTGACGAGAATATCTCACAGGTTGTAACCGGACAATGGGGCTTTGCCGGATGGAAATATGCCGAAGGTCTCGATATGTCTGATTACAATTATCTGATATGCGAGACGGAATGGGCCGAAAGCTGCGGCCTCTCGCTACGTCTTTTCGACATTGACAATTACTGGTCTGATCCTGCCATGACCGATTTCAACGGTCGCACCAGGGTGGTGGTNGATCTACGCANCCTTAAGTCGGACAAAGGGCGCACCTTGGATCCGTCGCATATCTATATCGCCGGCTTCTGGACACGTGGCGGNCAGCCTTTCAGGATCAGGAGCATCTTCCTATCAAATGATCCGCAAGCGTCAGTGGAGAGTGCGGTCTCACCCTCGGGCCATGTCAACGTATACAACATGCAGGGCATGATGATACGCAGTGANNTNCCGGCNGCCNAAGCCACNCGCGGNCTNCCNGNNGGCATCTACATAGNNGGCGGCAAGAANGTGTCGGTGCGCNACTGACNCNATCTGCAGTATATGATATCAACAGCTACTTATATATAATAATATAGTCAATTTTTCCAATGAATGTAAAGGAGCTGGCCTTGCAGGCCGAAAAAAANAGAAAGCGGCTCATAGACGTGGTCTATGCAGCCCGTGCCGGGCATATCGGNGGNGACCTCTCTTGTCTGAATATGCTCACAGCTCTATATTTTGAAATAATGAANGTATCTCCCGACAAGGTGNATGATCCCGACCGCGACCGCTTCGTGCTCAGCAAGGGACATTGCGTCGAGGCCCTCTATGTCACACTCGAATCAAAAGGATTTCTCGANCCGGCCGTCACCGATACACTCGGCAAATACGGATCGGTGCTCTCNGGGCATCCTACCATCGAGGTAGCCGGCATCGAGGTGAATACCGGCGCCCTGGGGCATGGCCTGCCGATAGGTGTGGGTATGGCCCTGGCCGCCAAGATGGACGGCCGCGACTACCGCACCTTCGTGGTGATGGGCGACGGNGAGCAGGGCGAAGGCTCGATCTACGAGGCCGCCATGGCCGCCAACCAGTATCACCTGGGCAATCTCGTGGCTATCATCGACCGCAATCACCTGCAGATCAGCGGCAACACCGAAGACGTGATGTCGCTCGAAGACATCGAGGCCCGCTGGAGCGCCTTCGGATGGGATGTGGTGCGTATCAATGGTGACAACATCGCCGATATAGTCGACTGCTTCTCNAAGATCGACTATAAGTCGGCCAAGCCGCATCTGGTGATNTCAGAGACCACCAAGGGCAAAGGTATCTCATTTATGGAGAACAAAGCCTCGTGGCACCACGGTGTGCCCTCGGCCGAGCAACACGCACAGGCCGTGGAAGAGATAACCAACCGTATTGTCGAATTAGAGAAATCACTGTGATGAAAGCCTGCAGAAAGAGCTTTACCGAAGAATTGCTTGCAAAAGCACGTGAAGACAGAGATATAGTAGTGGTGACCACCGATGCCCGCGGCTCGGTGACGCTCACCGATTTTGCCCAGGAGCTGCCCGCGCAGTTTGTGGAGTGCGGTATCGCCGAACAGGATGCCGTGGGCATAGCCGCCGGTCTGGCCCACAGCGGCAAGAAGGTGTTTGCCTGCGGTCCCGCATGCTTCTACGTGGCCCGCGCCCTTGAGCAGGTCAAGGTAGACATGGCCTACAGCCGTAA
>WFLX010009428.1_pt1 | contig 21930 bp, 14 predicted proteins | sample 4967041 | NCBI WGS metagenome assembly WFLX01 (sample SAMN12857096, study PRJNA449069) | gut metagenome | isolation source: stool from male and female vole | host: Microtus ochrogaster | place: USA:Florida | collected 2017
AACAGGGTGGAGCGGAAAAAGACTTTTCTCGAAATCGTTGGTGAGCGTGTTTTTCCAATTCCTGTAATCTTCTCCGAAGAGCGTGTGCAGGGTAGGGCGGCTTTCGTCGGGAAGACAGCCGCGATAGGCTTGGGCGGTGGAAATCGGAAAATCGGGAATCACCACCACCGCCTCGAACGTCTTTCCGATGCCGGTGTGTAATTCTTCCAGTCTTTCGCCTTTGCCTTTGCCTATGCAGGGCACCGATTTCAAGAAGAAAGGGCAGTCGCTGCCCAAGGATTCGGCTATGGAGGCAAGTTCCGCATTCGGGATTCCGAGACCGGACACTTGGTTCAGTCCCGCCAAGGTGTAGGCCGCGTCCGAGGAACCTCCCCCCAGTCCCGCGCCCGACGGAATGCACTTGTGCAGATGAATGCGGCAGGGTCGGTATCGGCCTCCGACGGTCTGTCGCAGCAGATTCCTTGCCCGCGTCACCAGATTGTCGTCGGGATCGCCCGGTATGTCTATGCCCGTGCAGACGAAAGAATCTTTTTCGGCAGGGGTGATTTCGAGAATGTCGCAGAAGTCGGGAAGCGGAAAAAAAGAGAGCTCCAGATCGTGGAACCCGTCTTGCCGACGGCGCAGGATCTGGAGCCCGATATTGATTTTGCAGGGAGGAAAAGACAACATGGCTATTTGTCCATGGATGCCAGAAATTCCTCGTTGTCGGAAGTCTGCGGCACGCGCGAGGAAAGGAATTCCATCACTTCCACCGGCGTCATGTCGGCGAAATGCTTGCGCATGATCCATACCCGGCTCAATACTTCCTTGCTCAAAAGCAGATCGTCGCGACGGGTGCTGGAAGCCACCACGTCGATGGCGGGGAAGATGCGGCGGTTGGCAATCTTGCGGTCGAGCTGGATTTCCATATTGCCGGTGCCCTTGAACTCTTCGAAAATCACCTCGTCCATACGCGAGTTGGTTTCGGTGAGGGCGGTGGCGATAATCGTGAGNGANCCNCCGTTNTCNATCTTGCGCGCCGCNCCGAANAAGCGTTTGGGNTTNTGCAGGGCNTTGGCNTCCACACCGCCCGAAAGCACCTTGCCCGAAGCGGGGCTTACCGTATTGTAGGCNCGCGCCAGACGGGTGATCGAGTCGAGCACGATAAGCACGTCCTGCTTGCATTCCACCAGGCGTTTGGCCTTTTCCAACACGATGTTGGCCACCTTTACATGGCGTTCGGCNGGTTCGTCGAACGTGGAGGCGATGACCTCGGCCTTGACGCTGCGTTGCATATCGGTGACTTCTTCGGGACGTTCGTCAATCAGAAGCACGATGATGTACACCTCGGGGTGGTTGTAGGAAATGGCGTTGGTGAGTTCTTTCAGAAGCACGGTCTTACCGGCCTTGGGAGGCGCCACGATCATGCCGCGCTGNCCCTTGCCGATAGGCGAGAACATATCCATGAGGCGCATGGAAAGCGGGTCGTTGCCCGTTCCCGTCAGATTGAACTTCTGATTGGGGAAAAGCGGGGTGAGGTAGTCGAAGGCCGTGCGGTCGCGGATTTCTTCGGGCTTCCACCCGTTGATGGAGAGGATTTTCCCCATGGGGAAATACTTCTCGCCCTCGCGCGGAGGCCGCACCGTACATTCGATGGTGTCGCCCGTTTTCAGACCCAGGATGCGGATCTGCTGCGGGGAGATATATACGTCGTCGGGCGAGTTGAGGTAGTTGTAGTCGGAGGAACGCAGGAAGCCGAAGCCGTCGGGCATGGTTTCCAACACNCCCTCGTAGGTGATGAAGTCNTCGAAATTATAGAGCGGGGTGTTGTCGACGGNGGGCTGTTGCACGGGGTCGAGCATCATGCCTTCCTCGCGCATCGGTCCCATATCNTCGAAATTCTCGTTGCCTTCCATGGGACGCATGGGGTAGTCCTGACCGGAGGGACGGTATCCGTAGTCCGTATCTTCGTTCTCCCGGTTCATGGGCATGGCCTGCTCCCGCAGGGNNTCGCGCATGGGCTCCCGCACAAAGCGTTGGCGCACACGGGGTTCGCGGGGAGCCCACATCTCGCGGGGCTCGTGCATGTCGCGGCTCTCGCGGGGTTCGTCCGTTTCGGCGGTATGTTTCAATACGGGAGGATGCAGGGTTGTTCTGTGCGTTTCGGCGGCCGGTTTCTCAGCGGGGGTGTCCACGGGATTCTTGCGGGGACGGCCTCTCTTTTTGGGAGCGGGCTGTGCGTTGGAATCGGCGGGTTGGGTCTGCGCGGGGGCGGAGGCGGGGGNGGCCACAGCGGCNGGCGCCGCANNCGCTTGCGAAGCGGCGGGCTTTTCGGAAAGCCGTGGCCGCCCCCGTTTGCGTTTTGCGGGCTGTCCGTCGGGCGCGGTGCCGTTGAAAGCATTGTCCGCCGGCCTTTCTTTGGCGTTCTTCAACGCCTGCGCATCGAGAATTTTGTAAATCAAGTCTTGCCGGGAAAGTTTCTCGGCTTTGCGGATGGAATACTCTTCGGCCAACTTCAACAAGTCGGCTTCTTCCATAGCGTTAAGTTCAAGAATGTTCAACATAAAAAGTGTATGGGGAAAACAATCGAAATGAAATCCGCTTCCGGAAAAAGAGGTTAGGTCGTGTTTCCGATAGCGAGAGCAAATATAGGTAAAAAATCGGTAAAACCAAAGGGGAGGGGAATAAATTACAACGCCATCACGCGGGCTATCTCCAACATGCCGGAATCGATCCGCTGATGCCATTTGGTGGCCTTGGCGAAAGGAATGCGCACGGGTTTGTTGTTCACGATACCCACCATGATGCCGCTCTGTCCGTCCAGCAAGGCCTTCACGCCCTCNTAGCCCAGACGGGTGGCCAGAACNCGGTCGGCGCAGGTAGGCGAGCCGCCTCTCTGGATATGCCCCAGAATCGTGACGCGCGTTTCGTAGTTCGGCAGACGTTCCTTGACCAGCTTGGCAATCTGTGCGGCCCCGCCCAAGGCTTCGCCCTCGGCCACGAGGATGATGCCCCACGTCTTCTGTTTGCGTTGGTCGTACTGCAACTTCTTGACGAGGTTGTCGATGTCGGTGACGGTTTCGGGAATCAGGATGGATTCGGCGCCGGTGGCGATGCCTCCGTTNAGGGCGATGAAGCCCGCGTCGCGTCCCATCACTTCCACAAAAAACAGCGTACCGTGCGAGTTGGCCGTGTCGCGGATCTTGTCGACCGCCTCCACCACGGTGTTGAGCGCAGTGTCGTAGCCTATGGTGTAGTCGGTGCCGTAGAGGTCGTTGTCGATGGTGCCGGGCAGCCCCACGATCTTGATGTCGGGATGCCGTTTCATAAAGGCCACCGCACCGCGGAAAGTGCCGTCNCCTCCAATCACCACGAGCGCGTCGATGTCTTCGTCCACCATGTTCTGATAGGCCAGATCCAAGCCCTCGTCGGTGCGGAATTCGGGACAGCGCGAGGTGCGCAGAATGGTTCCGCCGTGGTGGATGATCGCCGAGACGGAATTGCCGAACATAGGCGTGAACTCCTTATTGATAAGGCCTTTGTAGCCGTGACCGATACCCACCACGGAAACTTTTTCCGACATGGCGGTGCGCACCACGGCGCGAATGGCGGCATTCATGCCGGGGGCGTCGCCTCCGGAGGTCAGAACACCTATTTTGCGAATGGACGAGTCTGTCATGGCAGGTAGGATTTACTTTTTCTTTGTGTCGGTTTTCTTGGCCGCGGTCTTTTTCGTCGTGGTCTTCTTGGCCGCGGCTTTCTTGACTATGGCGGCGGCCTTGCGCACCGAGCGNGCGCTGGGCTTTTCCTCGGCTATGATGCGGCGGCAGTCTTCGAGCGTAAGCGCCTCGGCNTCGGTGCCTTTGGCAATCTTATAATTCTTGTTCTCGAACGAGATATAAGGCCCGAACCTGCCGTTGAGCACTTGCAGGGACGGCTCCTCGTCAAAACTCCGAATCAGTTTCTTGCGTTCGGCCTCGGCCTTGGCCTCGATAAGACCGATAGCGGTGTTGAGGTCTATGGTAAGCGGGTCTTCGGTCTTGGGAATGGACACAAACGAGCCCTTGAAGCGCAGGTAGGGNCCGAAACGTCCGATAGCGGCCACGATGTCCTGCCCCTCGTATTGCCCCACCGTGCGCGGAAGCTTGAANAGATCCAGCGCGTCTTCCAAGGTCACGTTCTCGATNGACATNCCCTTTTTCAAACCCGCGAAAGTCGGCTTGGCGTTGTCTTTGGTATCGCCTTTCTGCACCACGGGACCGAAGCGGCCCAACTTGACGTAAATCGGCTCGCCGCTCACAGGGTCCTTGCCCAGCAGACGTTCGCCGCTCACCTTTTCGGAAGTCTGCGCGGTGTTTTCCACCTGCGCGTGGAAAGGTTGATAGAACGAAGCGATCATCTTGTTCCACTGCATCTTTCCTTGCGCGATAGCGTCGAACTGCTTCTCCACCTCGGCGGTAAAGCCNTAGTCCATAATCCGGTCGAAGTATTTCATCAGGAACTGGTTCACCAAAACCCCCACNTCGGTGGGGAAAAGCTTGGCTTTCTCGGCTCCCGTATTCTCTTGCAGGAGATTTTCCTTTACCCCGGTCGCGGTGAGTTCGAGCGCCACGTAGGGACGCACCCGTCCGGGACGGTCTTCCTTGACCACATATTCGCGCTTGATNATGGTNGANATGGTGGGCGCGTAGGTGGAAGGACGNCCGATGCCCAATTCCTCGAGCTTCTTCACCAGGCTCGCTTCCGAATAGCGGGGACTGTGCTGGGTGAATATCTCGCGTGCGCCCATACGTTTCAAGGTAAGCGTCTCACCTTGCCTGAGGGCGGGCAGACGGCCTTCGTCCACCGAAGACGTCTCGGGCGTTTCGTCGTCCTTGCTCTCGGTATAGACTTTCAGAAAACCGTCGAACATCACCACTTCGCCTTTGGCCACAAAGTATTCCTTGTGTCCGCTCACGGCGATGTTGATNTGCGTCTTCTCGATTTCGGCCTCGGCCATTTGCGAGGCGATCGCACGTTTCCAGATAAGGTCGTACAGACGCACCTGGGAGGCATCGCCGCTGATAGAGGTACGGCTCATCTGCGTGGGACGTATGGCCTCGTGCGCTTCCTGCGCCCCTTTGGTCTTGGTGCTGAAATTGCGCGGACGGCTGTATCTTTCGCCGTAGGCCTCTATGATGTGCTCTTTCGCCATATTGATGGCCAGCGAGGAAAGGTTGACCGAGTCGGTACGCATATAGGTGATCAACCCGTTTTCGTAGAGCTGCTGGGCCACCATCATGGTCTTCGATACCGAGAATCCCAGTTTCCGGGATGCTTCCTGTTGCAGGGTGGAGGTGGTGAAAGGCGCCGCGGGCGAACGTTTGGACGGCTTCTGTTCCAACGCGTCCACGCTGAACTGCGCGTTGCGGCAGGAATCCAAGAAAGCCGCCGTTTCTTCCTTGCTTTGGAAGCGCGTGTTGAGTTCGGCCGTGAATCCTCCGAACGAAGCGGTGACGCGGAAGGAGGAATCCTCCTTGAAGTTCTTGATTTCCTCTTCCCGTTCCACCACCAGACGCACCGCCACCGACTGCACGCGGCCTGCCGAAAGGTTGGAACGCACCTTGCGCCACAGCAAAGGCGAGATTTCGTAACCCACCAGACGGTCCAGCACCCGGCGTGCCTGCTGGGCATCCACCAGCGCGTAGTCCAGCTCGCGCGGATTCTGAATGGCGTTCAGAATGGCCGTTTTGGTGATTTCGTTGAATACGATACGCTTGGTNTTGGCCGGATCCAATTTCAAAACCTTGTCCAGATGCCAGGCGATGGCTTCCCCCTCACGGTCCTCATCGGAAGCCAGCCACACGAAATCGGATTCCTTGGCGGCCTTGTTCAGTTGGGCGATAAGGCTCTTCTTGTCGCTCGAAATTTCGTATTCGGGTTCGAAGCCGTGTTCGGTGTCGATGCTCAACCGGTTCTTCGGAAGGTCGCGGATATGACCGAAACAGGACAGCACATGAAAGTCCTTACCCAAGAACTTCTCTATGGTTTTCGCCTTGGCGGGAGACTCTACGATAACAAGGTTTTTGGACATACGTATGGGTTTTAGCACGGAAATTTGCGGCGGCAAATATAAAATTTTTCGTTCTTACAATAATTAATGTGCGGCGAGCAGGACGCGGGAACGCTCCAAAGCCGCGTGGATATGCGGACATACATTGTCCTTGCCCAGACTTTCCACCAGGCCCGATTTCTCCAACGTGGCGTACACCTCGGGATTGACGCCCGACAGCACCACCTGGATGCCGGACTTGCGCGCCAGCGAGCATACCGATTCCAGATTGTGCAGACCCGAGGAATCGATGAAAGGAATCTTCCGCATACGGATGATACGGATTTCGGGCTTGTCCCCGATCTGGCTCATGGTCTCCTCGAACTTGGCCGCGATGCCGAAGAAATACGGTCCGTTGATTTCATACACCTCCACGCCCTTGGGAATGACCAGATGCTCTTTCTGCAACAGCATGTCCGAATCCTTGCCGGGGTCGAGCTCGTCGGTAATCACCGAAATCTCCGTGGTCTTCATCACGCGGCTGATAAACAGCACGCAGGCAATCACCAATCCCACCTCGATAGCCACGGTGAGGTCGAACACCACCGTCAGGAAGAACGTGAGCAACAGCACCACCACATCGCTCTTGGGGTTTTTGAGCAGCGCCTTGAACGTTCTCCACCCGCTCATATTATANGATACCATCACCAGCACACCCGCCAGGCAAGCCATAGGAATGTATTGCGCCAAAGGCATCAGGAAGAGCAGAATCAACAGCAGCACCACCGCGTGCACGATTCCCGCCACGGGGGTCCTGCCTCCGTTGTTGATATTGGTCATGGTACGCGCGATGGCCCCCGTGGCGGGAATGCCGCCGAAAATCGGCGTCACCATGTTGGCGATACCCTGGGCGATCAGTTCGGTGTTGGAGTTGTGGCGGTCGCCCGTCACACCGTCGGCCACCGCCGCCGAGAGAAGGCTTTCGATAGCNCCCAGCACGGCGATGGTGATGGCCACGGGAAAGAGGTTCTTCACCGCCTCCCAATCCAAGGACGGCATGGCCGCATCGGGCAAGTGCGCATCAATCGTAAAGCGGTCGCCGATAGTGGGGATGCAGGAGATGCCCGCGAATTCTTTGAGGCAATACACGCCCACGGTCACCAATACAATGGCGATCAGGGAGCCCGGAATCTTCTTGACCACCTTGGGCGAGAGCGCGATGATGAGGATGCTCACCACCGCCGTAAGCGCGTTCCACCAGTTCACCGAATCGAAATGCCGGAAATAGAGCAGCCACTTTCCGATAAAGTCGCCCGACACCTTCTCGCCTTGAAAGTCCAAGCCGAAGATATCGGCGATCTGTGTCGTGAAGATGGTGACGGCGATGCCGGCCGTAAAGCCGATGATGATGGGGTAGGGGATGAACTTGATGACCGTGCCGAGCTTGAACACGCCCAGCAGAATCAACAGCACGCCCGCCATGAGCGTGGCCACCGTGAGCCCCTCGATGCCGTATTGCTGGATGATGCCGTAGATGATGACGATGAACGCCCCCGTAGGCCCGCCTATCTGCACCTTGCTGCCCCCTAAGAACGAAATGATGAATCCCGCCACGATAGCGGTGATGATGCCTTTCTCGGGACTCACGCCCGAGGCGATACCGAAGGCTATGGCCAAAGGCAAGGCCACGATGCCCACGATGATACCGGCCATCAGGTCCGACATGAAAGCCTCTTTGGTATAGCCTTTCATGCTTGAGAAAAATTTGGGCTTGAAATCGAGTTTCTGCAACTTCATCTTCTTGAAAAATTGATTTTTATAAGGTGATATGCCGCTTCCGTTTCCGAAAATCGAGCCGCAAAAGTAGACAAAGCCCCCCATAAAGGCAAAAAAAAGTTTGTATTTGAGAAATCAAAGTCGTACCTTTGCGCCCTCTTTTTTGAGGAAGAGTTGTTTGAAGATATTGTAAGACATTCCAAGGGACGGATAAATTCCGATAGNGGAAAAGAAAAAAGGATTCCGATATTTGGATTTTATCAAAAAGATTGTATCTTTGCAGTCCTTTTTGCGGCAGACACGCCTAAACGCGCAAGACGCCAATGTAGCTCAGTTGGTAGAGCAGCTGATTTGTAATCAGCCGGTCGTGGGTTCGAGTCCCTTCATTGGCTCAAGATTCCGCGACATCAGACGCAGGCCAGTGTCGCAAGACGGGAGGGTTCCAGAGCGGTCAAATGGAACAGACTGTAAATCTGTCGGCTTCGCCTTCGAAGGTTCGAATCCTTCCCCTCCCACGTCACGCGGAAGTAGCTCATTTGGTAGAGCGGTAGCCTTCCAAGCTACAGGCGGCGGGTTCGAGCCCCGTCTTCCGCTCACGAAAGAACGCCGACGTAGCTCAGTGGTAGAGCACTTCCTTGGTAAGGAAGAGGTCACGAGTTCAAATCTCGTCGTCGGCTCAAAAAGACAGCGGGGGCAAGGTTTTGCTTCACGCATATTGTTGTATATAATTAAAAACACTTTTCAAAATGGCAAAAGAAACATTTGTGCGTACCAAACCCCACGTGAACATTGGTACCATCGGTCACGTNGACCACGGCAAAACCACCTTGACCGCCGCCATCACCACCGTTTTGGCTAAGAAAGGTCTTTCGGAAGTAAAATCGTTCGATTCTATCGACAACGCTCCCGAAGAAAAGGAACGCGGTATCACCATCAACACCGCTCACGTTGAGTATCAGACGGAAAACCGTCACTATGCGCACGTTGACTGCCCGGGCCACGCCGACTACGTAAAGAACATGGTTACCGGTGCCGCCCAGATGGACGGTGCCATTCTGGTAGTTGCCGCCACCGACGGTCCCATGCCCCAGACCCGCGAACACATCCTGTTGGCCCGTCAGGTAGGTGTGCCCCGTATCGTTGTTTTCATGAACAAGGTAGACTTGGTTGACGACCCCGAGTTGCTCGACCTCGTTGAAATGGAAATCCGCGAACTTCTTTCGTTCTACGAATATGACGGCGACAACACGCCTATCATCCGCGGTTCCGCTTTGGGTGGCTTGAACAACGAACCCAAGTGGGAAGAAAAGATCATGGAACTGATGTCCGCCGTTGACGAGTGGATTCCTCTGCCCCAGCGCGATGTGGACAAAGATTTCCTGATGCCTATCGAAGACGTGTTCTCCATCACCGGCCGTGGTACCGTTGCCACCGGTCGTGTTGAATCCGGTGTCATCAACTCGGGCGACCCCGTTGAAATCATCGGTATGGGTGACGAGAAACTCAAATCGACCGTTACCGGTGTGGAAATGTTCCGCAAGATTCTGGAACGCGGCGAAGCCGGCGACAACGTAGGTCTGTTGCTCCGCGGTATCGAAAAAGACCAGATCCGTCGTGGTATGGTTATCGCGAAACCCGGTTCCGTAACCCCGCACAAGCACTTCAAGGCTCAGGTTTATATCTTGAAGAAGGAAGAAGGTGGCCGTCACACGCCGTTCCACAACAACTACCGTCCTCAGTTCTATTTCAGAACCACCGACGTTACCGGCGAAATCGTGTTGCCGCAGGGTGTGGAAATGGTTATGCCCGGCGATAACTTGACCATCGAGGTTAAGTTGCTGGCGCCCATCGCCATGAACCAGAACCTCCGCTTCGCTATCCGTGAAGGTGGTAGAACGGTAGGTGCCGGTCAGGTAACCGAAATCCTCGACTAACAAGGATTCAAAATAGAGGCTGCGTCCTCNTCNACGCGCGGGTTATTCTCTGAGGGGTTGGCTCACAAGTCCGANAGNGACTNACCCGCAAGTAGTTTAGGAGCATAGTTTAATGGTAGAATAGCGGTCTCCAAAACCGTTGATGGGAGTTCGATTCTCTCTGCTCCTGCCAAAAACGAAAAAAGGGTTTCCTGCAAGTCCGAAGGGCTGGCGGGATTTTCCGTGTAGAAAACCTAATACGTAAAAAGATGTCGAAGTTTGTCAATTACGTCAAAGCAAGCCGGGAAGAGTTGCTGCACAAAGTGACCTGGCCTACGTATTCCGAACTGCAGAACAGCGCGGTGGTGGTGTTTGTGGCGGCTCTGCTCATCGCTTTGGTCGTGTTTATCATGGATATGGTCATCGGGGCGCATCCCGACCTGAGCTGGAAAGGCATCTTGGGTTACATATACGACCTTTTGAGATAGAAATGAATAGGTCGGGCGACGGCCGGATTTTCTCAGACACAGCTTCCGGTGTCTGCCGGTTCTCCCGCACGGCCGAAATCCATATTACCCCGGGTTTGATCCCGCACATTAAATTCAGTTCCGTTTGACTCCGGGTGAGCNGTCCGNAAGGGCGGAGGAGACAAACGCAAATCCGATTGAGAAAGTATGTCCGAACAAGTAAAGAATTGGTACGTTATCCGTGCCACCAGCGGTGAGGAAAAGAAAGTCAAGGAATATCTGGAAAGCGAAATTTCCAGACTTAATCTCCGTGATTATATCTCGCAGGTGCTTATTCCTACCGAGAAGGTCTACACCCTTCGCAACGGCAAGAAAGTGAGCGTCGAGAAGTCTTACCTCCCCGGCTATGTTCTGATCGAGGCTCTCTTGATCGGCGAAATCCAACACGTCATCAAGAACGTGCCGGGTGTTATCGGTTTTCTGGGTAATCAGGGCGAGCCCGCGCCTTTGCGTCCCGCCGAGGTGCAACGCATCCTCAACAAAGTGGACGAACTGGCCGACTCTCCCGAACGTCCGGCGGAGCCCTTCATCGTGGGCGAACCGGTCAAGGTTATCGACGGACCGTTCAGCAATTTCTCGGCCATTATCGANGAGGTGAAGGAAGAGAAAAAGAAACTGAAGGTAATGGTGAAGATCTTTGGGAGAAAGACACCTCTCGAATTGAACTTCTCCCAGGTAGAGAAAGAGTAATACGGTTTCATAATTGTTTTTTCATATTTAATCACGACAAAAATGGCAAAACAAGTTAGTGCCTTAATCAAGTTGCAGATCAAAGGCGGTGCTGCCAATCCTTCGCCTCCCGTAGGTCCGGCCTTGGGTGCCAAGGGTGTCAACATTATGGAATTCTGCAAACAGTTTAACGCGCGTACGCAGGATAAGGCGGGCAAGGTTCTTCCCGTCATCATCACCGTGTNNGCCGATAAATCGTTTGAATTCGTAGTAAAGACCCCTCCGGTGGCCGTACAGCTCAAAGAGGCCTCGAAAGCGAAGAAAGGTTCTGCCGAACCCAACCGTAACAAGGTTGCCAAGGTGACGTGGGATCAGGTACGCACCATCGCCGAAGAAAAGATGCCCGACTTGAACTGCTTTACCGTTGCCTCGGCCATGAAAATGGTTGCCGGCACGGCGCGCAGCATGGGTATCGAAGTAACCGGCCAAAAGCCTGCCGAACTGGAATAAGGCCTTGATGTCCGCAGGAGTTACGCTTGCGGACAAACCAAGTGAATAAACAAATTTTACAAACAACAACAATGGCAAAAATCTCTAAGAAAAGAAAAGAAGCCTTGACCAAATTCGATAAGGCGAAGGTCTATTCTTTGAACGAAGCTGCCGCTCTCGTAAAAGAACTTACCTACACCAAATTCGATGCTTCTGTCGACTTGGACGTCCGCCTGGGTGTTGATCCGCGTAAAGCCAACCAGATGGTTCGCGGGGTGGTGACCCTGCCTCACGGAACCGGTAAGCAGACCCGCGTATTGGTACTCTGCACGCCCGACAAGATCGAAGAGGCCAAGGAAGCCNGAGCCGATTACTACGGATTGGATGNATACGTAGAGAAAATCAAAGGCGGTTGGACGGACATTGACGTTGTTATTACCATGCCGAGTGTAATGCCCAAAGTGGGGGCATTGGGAAAGGTNCTGGGTCCCCGCGGACTTATGCCTAACCCCAAAACCGGAACCGTTACCATGGAGATTGGCAAGGCGGTTAAGGAAGTCAAGGCCGGTAAGATCGACTTCAAGGTTGACAAATTGGGTATCGTTCATGCCGGNGTGGCCAAGGTGTCGTTCGACGCGGAAAAAATCGCGGACAACGCCCGTGAACTGCTCCANATGATTGTCAAACTCAAACCGTCGTCGGCCAAAGGTACTTATGTNAACAGTATCTATCTGTCCAGCACCATGAGTCCCGGTATCAAGGTGGATCCCAAATCCATCTAANTTAAACAAACAGGTAATTAACGAGGTATGAAGAAAGAAGACAAAGCCAAAGTCCTGGACGCCCTCTACGAGCAGATTACGTCGAAGCCTCACTTGTATGTGACCGACATCACCGGTATGAATGCGGCCGCTACGAGCAATCTGAGACGTGCCTGCTTCCGTCAAGGCGTCAAGTTGATAATGGTGAAGAATACCTTGCTTAGAAAAGCCTTGGAAANNACGGGAACCGACTATTCGGAACTGATGCCGGTGTTGAAAGGCACCACGGCCATCATGCTTTCGGATGTCAACAAGGCTCCCGCGATGATCATCAAGGAATTCAGAAAGCGTTCGGAAGTGCCCGTACTCAAGGGTGCGTATGTGGAAGAATCCTTCTACTTGGGCGACGCCAGTCTGGATGCNTTGGTTCAGATCAAATCCAAGAACGAACTTATCGGGGAAATCATCACCCTGCTCCAATCGCCCTTGCAGAATGTANTGGGTTCTTTGGAATCGGCTCCCAACACGGTGGCCGGCGTGGTGAAGGCGCTCTCCGAAAGACCGGAACAGGCTTAATCGCTGAACAAGGTAAAAAACCAAAACAAACAAACATTTTTAGAAACCATTTAAAAAGTCAAAACAATGGCAGATATTAAAGCTATCGCAGAACAATTGGTTGGTCTTACCGTAAAGGAAGTTAAAGAACTGGCCGACGTATTGAAGAATGAATACGGCATCGAACCCGCTGCCGCCGCTGTAGCCGTTGCAGCTCCCGCTGCCGGTGGTGCCGCTGCCGGTGGTGCCGCTGAAGAAAAAACGCACTTCGACGTTATCTTGAAGTCGGGTGGCGCCAACAAATTGGCCGTGGTTAAATTGGTGAAAGAATTGGCCAGCCTCGGCTTGAAAGAAGCCAAGGAATTGGTTGACGGTGCTCCCAAGACCGTCAAGGAAGGCATCAGCAAGGCCGAAGCCGAAGCTTTGAAGAAGAGCTTGGAAGAAGCCGGTGCCGAAGTGGAGATGAAGTAATTTCCGCTTCCGTATTTCCGAACATGAGGGGGTACGGCAAGAATGCCGCCCCCTCGTGTTTTGTGTATTGAGCCAAGAGGGGCTAGAGGTTCCATCGTCTTATTTAAAACCATACTACTTTGACGACAAAGGCTGTTAAAAAGATAAATTTTGCATCGACCCGCCCGGCCGAGCATATTGATTTTCTTGATATCCAATTAAAGTCCTTCCAGGACTTTTTTCAGTTGGAAACCAATCCCGAAAATCGTGTCAACGAAGGGCTTTACAAGGTTTTTGCCGAGAATTTTCCCATTACCGANGCCCGGAACAATTTTGTTCTGGAGTTTCTGGATTATTTCATCGATCCTCCCCGTTACAGCATAGAGGAGTGTTTGGACAGAGGGCTCACTTACAGCGTGCCCCTCAAGGCCAAGCTCAAACTCTTCTGCACCGACAGCGATCACGANGACTTCAAGGACATCATCCAAGAGGTTTACTTGGGTATGATTCCTTACATGACTCCCGGTGGTTCGTTCATCATCAACGGTGCGGAAAGGGTTATCGTTTCGCAGTTGCACCGTTCTCCCGGTGTGTTCTTCGGCACCAGCTACCACACCAACGGGCAGCAGCTTTATTCGGCGCGCATCATTCCGTTCAAGGGTTCGTGGATGGAATTCACCACCGACATCAACAACGTGATGTACGCCTATATCGACCGTAAGAAGAAGTTGCCTATCACCACGCTTCTGCGTGCCATAGGTTACGAGACGGACAAGGACATTCTCGAAATTTTCGACCTGGCGAGAGAAGTGAAGGTATCGCGCGCGGGTCTCAAAAAATATATCGGTTCCAAGTTGGCCGCCCGTGTGGTACGCACGTGGGTGGAAGACTTTGTGGACGAAGACACCGGTGAGGTGGTTTCGATCGAGCGTACCGAGGTGCTCATCGACCGCGAGACCGAATTGGAGGAAAGCCACATCGACCTTATCGTGGATGCCGGCATCAAGTCGATTCTTCTGCATCAGGAGGAACGCGAGGATCATATGGACTGCTCCATCATCTTCAACACCTTGCAGAAAGACGCCGCCAACAACGCCAAGGAAGCGGTGGAATTCATTTATAGGCAGTTGCGCAACGCCGAACCGCCTGACGAAGAAACGGCGCGCGGCATTATCGAAAAGCTTTTCTTCTCGGACAAGCGCTACGATTTGGGCGAGGTGGGACGCTACCGCATCAACCGCAAGCTGGAATTGAACATTCCGCTCGAGACGCGCGTGCTTACCAAAGAAGACATCATCTGCATCATCAAGCACCTTATCAAGCTCATCAACTCGCACGCCGAGGTGGACGATATCGACCACCTGAGCCACCGTCGTATCCGCACCGTGGGCGAACAGCTCTACGCGCAGTTCGGCGTGGGTCTGAACCGTATGGCCCGCACTATCCGCGAGCGTATGAACGTGCGCGACAACGANGTGTTNACGCCTACCGACCTGATCAATGCCAAGACTTTGAGTTCGGTCATCAACTCTTTCTTCGGCACCAATCAGCTTTCGCAGTTCATGGACCAGACCAACCCGCTTTCGGAGGTTACGCACAAACGCCGTATCTCCGCCNTGGGTCCCGGAGGTCTGAGCCGCGAACGCGCCGGGTTCGAGGTGCGCGACGTTCACTACACGCACTACGGTCGTCTGTGTACGATCGAGACGCCCGAAGGCCCCAACATCGGTCTTATCTCGTCGTTGTGCTGCTATGCGGTCATCGACAAGCTGGGCTTTATCGAGACGCCGTACTACAAAGTGGAGAACGGCAAGGTCAAGATCAACGAAGAACCGGTCTACCTGACCGCCGAAAAAGAAGAAGACCATATCATCGCGCAGGCCAGCACGCCTATCGAGAAAGACGGCACTATCCGCGACAGCCGTCTCAAAGTGCGCCACCTGGCCGACTTCCCCATTGTGGACCGCGAGCAGGTCACGCTGATGGACGTGGCTCCCAACCAGATCGCCTCCATCGCCGCTTCGTTGATTCCGTTCCTGGAACACGACGACGCCAACCGTGCCTTGATGGGTTCGAACATGATGCGTCAGGCCGTGCCTCTGCTCAATCCCGAAGTGCCTATCGTGGGTACGGGTCTGGAGCCTTATGTGGCGCAGGATTCCCGCGTGCTCATCAATGCCGAGGGCGACGGGGTGGTTACCTACGTGGACGCCACCACCATCACCATCCGCTACGATATGGACGATACCGACCGTCTGGTGAGCTTCGACGAGGACGAGAAGACCTATCACCTCACCAAGTTCCAGCGTACCAACCAAAGTTCGTGCATCAACCTTTCGCCGATTGTCCGTAAGGGCGACAAGGTGAAGAAAGGGCAGGTGCTTTGCGAGGGCTACGCCACCAAAGACGGCTCGCTGGCGTTGGGACGCAATCTCATGGTGGCGTTCATGCCTTGGAAGGGTTACAACTTCGAGGACGCCATCGTCATCAGCGAGAACGCTATCAAGAACGACTTCTTCACCTCCATCCACGTGGACGAATACACGATGGACGTGCGCGAGACCAAGCGCGGCATGGAGGAATTGACCAACGATATTCCCAACGTGAGTCAGGAAGCCACCAAAGACCTCGACAGCAACGGTCTTATCCGTGTGGGCGCCGAGGTGAAGGAAGGCGATATCCTGATCGGTAAGATTACGCCCAAGGGCGAATCCGACCCCACGCCCGAGGAAAAACTGCTCCGCGCCATTTTCGGCGACAAGGCGGGCGACGTGAAGGATGCCTCGCTCAAGACNCCGCCTTCGGTGACGGGTGTGGTGATCGGCAAACGTCTGTTCAGCCGCTCTATCAAGGACCGCAAGGGCAAGGCCAAAGACAAGGATACGGTAAAGGAACTCGAAAAGGTATTCACCAAGGAAAGTCAGGCGCTCAAAGCCCGNCTGGTGGAGAAACTCCTTTCCATTCTGGGNTCCACGCCCTCGGCGGGTGTCTACAGCAACCTCAAGGAAGAGGTGATTGTGAAGAAGGCCCGTTTCACGGCGAAAGCCTTGACCGATTTGGATTACCAGACGATCAATCCTTCGGACTGGACGTCCAACGCGGAAATCAACGATTGCGTGAAACGTCTGCTCAACAACTACAACATCAAGTATCGCGAGATTTTCGGACGTTTCCAGCGCGACAAGTTCGTGGCTACCGTGGGCGATGAACTGCCCGGCGGTATCGTGCAGATGGCCAAGGTCACGATTGCCAAGAAGCGCAAGCTCAAGATCGGCGACAAGATGTCGGGCCGTCACGGAAACAAGGGTATCGTGGCGCGTATCGTGCGTGCCGAGGATATGCCTTTCCTGGCCGACGGAACGCCGGTGGACATCGTGCTCAACCCTCTGGGTGTGCCTTCGCGTATGAACCTGGGTCAGATTTACGAAACCGTGCTGGGTTGGGCCGGCAAGAAGCTGGGCCTGCAATTCGCCACGCCTATCTTCGACGGCGCCATGCCCGANGAAATCGACGCCTATACCGACAAGGCGGGTCTGCCGCGCTACGGCCGCACCTACCTCTACGACGGCGAGACGGGCGAACGTTTCGACCAGCCGGCCACCGTGGGCTATATCTACATGATCAAGCTCCACCACATGATCGACGACAAGATGCNCGCCNGTTCGATCGGACCGTACTCGNTCATCACCCAGCAGCCTCTGGGCGGTAAGGCGCAGTTCGGCGGTCAGAGGTTCGGTGAAATGGAAATCTGGGCGCTCGAAGCCTTCGGTGCGGCCAATATCCTGCAAGAAGTGCTGACCGTGAAGTCGGACGACGTGGTCGGACGTGCCAAGACCTACGAAGCTATTGTGAAAGGTGAGAATATGCCTACGCCCTCCATTCCCGAATCGTTCAACGTTCTGGTGAACGAATTGCGTGGCTTGGGCTTGGAAATCACCTTCTCGAAATAGAATTTAGTTGTAATATAATTCAATACAAGATATGGCATTGAAGAAAGAAGGTCCGGTAGTGCTGGACTTCAATAAAATCACGGTAAGCCTCGCTTCGCCCGAAACGATTCTGGAACGTTCGCACGGCGAAGTGACCAAACCGGAGACGATTAACTATCGTACCTACAAGCCGGAAAGTGACGGGCTTTTCTGTGAGCGTATTTTCGGTCCCACCAAAGACTGGGAATGTCATTGCGGAAAGTATAAGAGAATTCGCTATAAGGGTATTGTCTGCGACCGTTGCGGTGTGGAAGTGACCGAAAAGAAGGTGCGTCGCGAACGTATGGGGCACATCCAGCTGGTGGTGCCCGTGGCGCATATCTGGTTCTTCCGTTCGCTGCCCAACAAGATCGGGGCTTTGCTCGGCATCCAGACCAAGAAACTGGAATCGATCATCTACTACGAGAAGTATGTGGTGATTCAACCCGGTATCAAGGCCAAGGACGGCATCGAGAAATTGCAGTTCCTTTCGGACGAGGAGTATTACGCCATTATCGACTCCCTGCCCGCCGACAACCAGTTGCTCGACGACGAGGATCCCAACAAGTTCATCGCCAAGATGGGNGGTGAGGCTCTNTACGATCTGTTGAAGGAAATCGATGTGGAATCGCTTTCCTACGAGTTGCGCGACAAGGCCAACAACGAGACCTCGCAACAGCGTAAGCAGGAAGCCTTGAAACGCCTCAACGTGGTGGAGGCTTTCCGCGAATCGCAGACCCGCATCGAGAACCGTCCCGAATGGATGATCATGAAGGTGATTCCCGTCATTCCGCCCGATCTGCGGCCTTTGGTGCCCCTCGACGGCGGACGTTTCGCCACCTCCGACCTGAACGATCTGTATCGTCGCGTCATCATCCGCAACAACCGACTCAAAAAACTCATCGAAATCAAGGCTCCCGATGTGATTATGCGCAACGAGAAGCGTATGTTGCAGGAAGCCGTGGATTCGTTGTTCGACAATTCGCGCAAGGCCCGTTCTTCCAAGAGCGAGGGTACGCGTATGCTCAAATCTCTGTCGGACAGCCTGAAAGGAAAGCAGGGACGTTTCCGTCAGAACCTCTTGGGTAAACGTGTGGACTATTCCGGCCGTTCGGTCATCGTGGTAGGCCCCGATTTGAAGATGAACGAAATGGGTCTTCCCAAGGACATGGCCGCCGAATTGTACAAGCCGTTCATCATCCGCAAGATGTTGGAACGCGGCATTGTCAAGACCGTCAAGTCGGCCAAGAAAATCGTAGAACGCAAGGATCCCATCGTCTGGGATATCCTTGAAAACATATTGAAAGGTCATCCCGTTCTGATGAACCGTGCCCCGACCCTGCACCGTCTGGGTATCCAGGCGTTCCAGCCCAAGTTGATAGAGGGCAAGGCCATGCGTCTGCACCCCTTGTGCTGTACGGCNTTCAACGCCGACTTCGACGGTGACCAGATGGCNGTGCACGTGCCTCTGGGCAACGCCGCCATTCTGGAAGCCCAGCTGTTGATGCTGGCCTCGCACAATATCCTCAACCCCGCCAACGGTGCGCCTATCACGGTGCCTTCGCAGGACATGGTCTTGGGTCTGTATTATCTGACCAAAGGCCGCAAGACCGACAAGGAGTTTGTGGTGAAAGGCGAGGGTTCGGTGTTCTATTCGGCCGAGGAAGCCATCATCGCCCACAACGAGGGCATGGTGGATGTGCACGCATGGGTGAAGATCCGCCTGACAGACGAAAAGGGCAAGCCTTATCTGCTCGAGACCACGGTGGGACGTATCCTGTTCAACCAGGTGGTTCCGCAGGAATATGGCTTCATCAACGAACTGCTGACGAAGAAGTCGTTGCGTGACATCATCTCCGACGTGCTCAAGAAATGCGGCATGTCGCGCACGGTGAAGTTCCTCGACGACATCAAGAGCATGGGTTACCGCACCGCCTACAAGGGCAGTCTCTCGTTCAATCTGGGCGACGTTATCATCCCGCAGGTGAAGGAGGAACTCATCTCCAAGGCCAACAACGATGTGGACGAGGTGATGAACAACTACAACATGGGTTTCATCACCAACAACGAACGCTACAACCAGATCATCGACATCTGGACACATACCAACAACAAGCTCACCAACGCGGTGATGCAGCAGCTGTCGTCCGACCGTCAGGGCTTCAACCCTGTCTACATGATGTTGGATTCGGGCGCGCGTGGTTCCAAGGAGCAGATCCGTCAGCTGTGCGGTATGCGTGGCCTTATGGCCAAGCCTCAGAAGTCGGGTGCCAGCGGCGGTGAAATCATCGAGAACCCCATTCTTTCGAACTTCAAGGAAGGCCTTTCGGTATTGGAATACTTCATTTCCACGCACGGTGCCCGCAAGGGTCTTGCCGACACGGCCTTGAAGACCGCCGACGCCGGTTATCTGACCCGCCGTCTGGTGGACGTTTCGCAAGACGTCATCATTTCGGAAGAAGACTGCCACACGCAGCGCGGCTTGATCGCCACGGCGCTCAAGAAGAACGACGATGTGGTGGAATCGCTCTACGAAAGGATTTTGGGCCGCACCACGATAGACGACGTGATTCATCCGCAGACCGGCAAAGTGATTGTGAAGGCGGGCGAGGAAATCACCGAAGACATCGCCAAGGAAATCGAGGAATCGCCGATCGAGGAAGTGGAAATCCGTTCGGTGCTTACCTGCGAGTCGAAGCACGGGGTTTGCGCCAAGTGCTACGGCCGCAACCTGGCCACCAACAAGATGGTGCAGAAAGGCGAGGCGGTGGGTGTCATCGCCGCCCAGTCCATCGGCGAGCCCGGTACGCAGCTTACCTTGCGTACGTTCCACGTGGGCGGTGTGGCCGGCGGCAATACCGGCATCAACTCCAACATCACCGTCAAATACGACGGTATCGTGGAAATCGATGAACTGCGTGCGGTGGACTACAAGACCGACGAAGGCAAGCATCAGGTGGTTATCGGCCGTTCGGCCGAAATGCGTCTGGTGGACCCCAACACGCACTCGGTGCTCACCAACACCAACATCCCCTACGGCGCTTCGCTCTACGTGCAGCCCGGCGATGCGGTGAAGGCCGGCACCAAGATCGCCGACTGGGATCCCTACAACGCCGTCATCGTTTCGGAAGTGGCCGGTAAGGTTTCGTTGCAGAACCTGCTCGAGAACGTCACCTACCGCGAGGAATCGGACGAACAGACCGGTTACAAGGACAAGGTGATCATCGAATCGCGTCAGAAATCCAAGACGCCCGCCATCAACATCGTGGACAAGAACGGCGAGGTGCTCAAGATCTACGACATTCCCGTGGGCGCGCACGTGCAGTTGGAAGACGATATGACGATCAAGGCGGGTGACATTCTGGTAAAGATTCCCCGTTCGTTCGGCAAGTCGGGCGACATCACGGGCGGTCTGCCCCGCGTTACGGAACTGTTCGAGGCGCGCAACCCGTCCGATCCCGCGATTGTGGCCGAAATCGACGGTGTGGTAAGCTTCGGCAAGAAGCTCAAGCGCGGACACAAGGAGGTTATCCTTACCTCGCGTATGGGCGATGTGAAGTCGTATCTCATTCCCACCTCCAAGCAGATTCTGGCGCAGGAAAACGACTACGTGAAGGCGGGTACACCGCTTTCGGAAGGCGCCGTTACGCCGGCCGACATCCTGGCCATCAAGGGCCCGATGAAGGTGCAGGAATATATCGTGAACGAGATTCAGGAAGTATACCGTCTGCAAGGTGTGAAGATCAACGACAAGCACTTTGAAGTGATTGTGCGTCAGATGATGCGCAAGGTGGAGGTGCTGGATCCGGGCGATACCAATTTCCTGGAAGGCGAAATGGTGAACAAGGTGGATTTTGTGGAAGAGAACGACAAGATCTACGGCGAGAAAGTGGTGGTGGATGCCGGCGACTCCGAAACGGTGAAGGCCGGGCAGATTCTTTCGGCCCGCGCCTTGCGCGACGAGAACTCGGTATTGCGCCGCAAGGGCATGAAACTGGTGGAAGTGCGCGACGCGCGACCCGCCGTGGCCCGTCAGGTGCTGCAAGGCATCACGCGTGCTTCGTTGCAGGTAAAGAGCTTCCTCTCGGCCGCTTCGTTCCAGGAAACCACCAAGGTGCTTACCGACGCCGCCATCAACGGCAAGGTGGACTATCTGGAAGGCTTGAAGGAAAACGTGTTGGTGGGTCACCTGATTCCCGCCGGTACGGGTCTGAACGAATATCGCGGAAACGTGGTGTATTCGAAGGACGAATACGAAGCCTTGCTGAACGTGGATAAAGAGAACTGAGATGGAAAAGGAAGAAAAGAAACTGCAGATTGAGCTGCCCGCCGAGGTGGCCGAGGGCATGTATGCCAACTTGGCCTTGATTACCCATTCGCAGGCCGAATTCATCGTGGATTTTATCCGTATGATGCCGGGTGTGGAGAAGGCGAGGGTGAAATCGCGGGTGATTCTGACCCCGCAGCACGCCAAGCGTCTGATGCGGGCTTTGGCCGACAACGTCCGTAAATACGAGAGTGTTTTCGGAACGATTACCGAGCCGGAACCCAACGCGACGCCCGCCTATATGAACATTCCTCCGGCGGAGGCCTGAGGCGGAGGCGGAAAGGGAAAGGATACCCCGGAACCGTAAGGTTTCGGGGTATTTTTTTTGCTTTGCTCCTACCTTATTCGTATCTTTACGACTTTGTACGCAGTTGCGGATTTTATAATTTTTTGAACCATGATGCACTTGGCCATCGCCGGTAATATCGGCTCAGGAAAGACCACACTTACAGGACTTTTAGCAAAGCACTACAAGTGGAAGCCCA
>WFLX010345369.1_pt1 | contig 21928 bp, 17 predicted proteins | sample 4967041 | NCBI WGS metagenome assembly WFLX01 (sample SAMN12857096, study PRJNA449069) | gut metagenome | isolation source: stool from male and female vole | host: Microtus ochrogaster | place: USA:Florida | collected 2017
GCAGCATTGCTTGAGACCGGTGCAGTGATGAAGACAGCATTCTGCGGTCCCTGCTTTGGTGCAGGAGATACCCCTGCCAACAATGCATTCAGCATCCGTCACTCTACCAGAAACTTCCCTAACAGGGAAGGCTCCAAGCTGCAGAGCGGACAGATTGCATCCGTGGCGCTTATGGATGCCCGTTCTATTGCTGCAACAGCGGCAAACAAGGGTGTGCTTACGGCGGCAACAGATTTTGATGGAACAATTGGTAAATATAAATATCATTTTGATTCTGCAATTTATGCTAACAGGGTATTTGATTCCCATGGCGTGGCTGATCCTTCCGTGGAAATCCAGTTTGGTCCCAACATCAAGGACTGGCCGGCAATGACGGCTCTTCCGGAAAATTTGATTTTGCGGGTTGTATCGGAAATTCACGATCCGGTGACTACTACGGATGAGCTGATTCCTTCTGGAGAAACGTCCTCATACCGTTCTAATCCTCTGGGACTGGCAGAGTTCACTTTATCCAGAAAGGACCCCGCTTATGTAGGTCTTGCCAAGGATATTCAGACTGCACAGACGGCAGTAATGGAAGGCAAATGTCCGGTAGAGGTGAAGCCGGAATTGAAACCTGTAATGGATATGATTCACACAGTTTATCCGGAGGTTGGCAAAGAAAATGTCGGCTTTGGTTCAACGATCTTTGCAGTGAAGCCCGGTGATGGTTCCGCAAGAGAGCAGGCAGCATCCTGTCAGAAGGTGCTTGGAGGCTGGGCAAATATCGCAAACGAGTATGCTACCAAGAGATATCGCTCCAACCTGATTAACTGGGGTATGCTTCCGTTTTTGATTGAAGAAGGGGAGCTGCCTTTTAAGAATAAAGATTACCTGTTTTTCCCTGATATCCGCAAGGCAGTAGAGGAGAAGGCAGAGGAGATTAAGGCATATAAAGTAGGAGAAGAAGGACTCAGCGAGTTTACGGTGAAGCTGGGTGAGCTTACTGATGAGGAGCGTCAGATTATCTTAAAGGGATGTCTGATTAATTATAATCGGGTGTAGTGCAATTAAATTAACGTTTAGTGTGGGTATGCGTATGCAAGACGGCCACTCCGATGAAAAGAAATCCTTTCGTCAACACGCTCGATAAAGCGTTCGCGAATTGTTTCCTCAAGGATTTCTTTTCATCGGAGCTGGGGTAGTGAATGACGCAAAGCCCAACTGGGAACTTCACTAAGGCGAAATGCTTCACTCTTTGGCAATTAGTCAGACAGTAGATTGAGCGACTGTAGCGGAGTCATTAGCTAGTTTCACGTCAGTCAATAAATTAACCCGGATAGAATCAAATTCTTAAGGAGCCCTTCAAAAAGCGTTGGTGCTTAGTGAGGTTCTTAACGAACTTAGCACCATTACGCTTTTTGTAGAACGAGAGTGAGGCGACGTAGAATTTGATTCTATCCGGGGTTTTGTATTTCTATTTGAAACTCAGCTAAACGTTAATTTATGACAACCCAGCCCGATCCAGCAAAGTAGAAATAAAAACCCCGGCGGCTAGGCAGAACACATTGATCAAACATGCTCTTGTGGAGTAAGTAAAGCTTTCAAAGGGAATGGTCATAATGGTTGCTGCGGTGACAAAACCAAATATAGCGTGAAAAGAGAGGCTGTAGTACTTCGTGATCAGGGAGTCTACAGCCTTTGCCATGGTCAAAATGGTCAGTACACAGCCAAGTCCGCCGGGGATGAGCACGGCAGGAGATAAATGTCCGATACCATCCACAAAAGGGGTATAAAGTCCCAGAGGCATTAACAGGGCAGAAAAGCTCATACCCGGTGCAATAATGCTTAGGGCAAGAGCAAAACCGCAGAAAAGATACCACAAAAATCCCGGTATGATAATAAAGCTGGCGGCATTCAAAAAGGATAAAAAAGTAAACACAAACAACATGGCGGTGACGGCGGCAAGCAGGGAGTTTTCATCCCGCCCTTGGCTGCCTGCTTCCTGCCAAAGAGAGGGCAGCATGCCGCCAATCAGACCGACAAAAAGACAGACGGAAGGGGCAGGATACTTTTCTAGAAAATAGGTAAGTAAATTAGCCGCTCCCAAAAAACCAATCACAGCGCCTGCAAAATAAGGCAGCAGCCGCGGCAGATGCGTTTTGGCTTTTCCCAGTGGATTAGCAAGAAGCTCCATCACCGGTTTATAAACGCCGAAGACCACACTTAATACACCGCCGGATATACCCGGCAGGACAGAGCCCAATCCGATAAGAGCGCCCTGGAGCAATTTGATGAGAAGCTTAAGAAGAAAAGGTCTGCCATTTTTTGTTTTGTCCATAGAACCTCGTTTCTGCGTTAAATAGATAAATCAGCAACTGCAATTATTAATGCATATGCAGGAAACTAAATTTTTTTGCAAACCAGTCGATAAATATAATGCAGGTACCTATGGCCAGGGCATTCTGCAAAATATAAGTTTAGTCGCCACGGATGGTATGCAGAAGGAAAGGGACAGCCTTCATGTGTATCATTTTTGTTTTTATGGATCAAGGAGGGGAAATAGGGGCAAGGGACTTGAAAAGGAGGAAGAATGCGAATAGATTCCAGCAATATAGGAATGGAATCCGCCAGAAGATTTTCTTCCGTATCAGGAAGAGTCAGTAAATTTATTATTACAAACGGAGGGCAGAGCCTTAAGGACGGAACCGGAGCTCTGTATGGAAATTTGCTTGGAACCGATGTAGAACAGCAGCAGACACAGACAAAGGAAAAAGAGAATGCAGATGAAAAGCTTCAAAAACGCCTGGATGAGATACAGGCAAGACTGCGGCCCTTTGGAGTGGGAAATATCCGGAATATTGACACTACGGATGCAGGAAGGCAGCTTCGGGATATCAGGCAGCAGTGCATAGTTTTCTTGATGGATATTCTTTTTCNGGGGAGNAGAAACAGTGTCTGGGATCANAACCTGTCAGCGGAGAGTGAAACAAATCAAAGCAGCCAGAACATGGCTTCTCAGGATTTGCTTTTTGGATCAGGAGTGAATATACGCACCTATCAGTTTACCAGACAGTATTATCATGAGGAAACGGAGAATACCGGATTTTCCACACAGGGAACCGTCCGGTGTGCAGACGGAAGGGAGATCAAATTTAATCTCAACTTGGAAATGAGCCGCAGCTTTCAGGAGTATTACGAGGAAACTGTGAGTATGAGGAAAACCGCCGTGTGTGATCCACTGGTCATTAATTTGGATGGCAACATTGCGGAGCTTTCGGATCAGACCTTTTTGTTTGATTTAGATGGAGACGGCGAGTTGGATGAGATTAATCAGCTTTCCGCAGGGAGCGGTTTCTTAGCTCTTGACAAAAACGGGGATGGCACTATTAATGATGGTACCGAGTTGTTTGGCGCTAAATCTGGAAATGGTTTTGAAGATCTTGCTGCCTATGATACAGATCATAACGGCTTTATCGATGAAGGCGATGAGATCTGGGATAAGCTGAAGATCTGGGTGATGGATGAAAACGGAAACAAACAGCTTTATTCCCTGGCGGAAAAGGGAGTAGGCGCGATCTGTCTTCAAAATGTTTCCACGGATTTCACACTTACAGGTCAGAATAATCAGGTAAATGCACTGATTCGAAAAACAGGTATTTTTCTGTACGAAAGCGGAGCAGTGGGAACAGTCCAGCATGTGGACATGGCGCTGCATGGAAAGGAAGATGCAGGTTTTTCCCAAACAGCATAAAGGTGCGTTATGGCACTTTGCATCTATTGTAAAATATAATGAGCATGAACAAACGGCACTCTACATAGACTGGTATATAGAGGTGCCTTATGAAAAAACTTAGAGTCTTTCAAACTGTCAAAAGTAAAAGAATCGTATCGGGATTTTCTTTTAAGAATCCCGGCACGATTCTTTTGTTTTTGCTTGTTCTGCCATATGTGTTGACCGTTTGCTTTGGAAATATTCAAAAAGGAAAAGAGGAAATAACAGATCGGGTAAATGAACGGCTTACAGAAGGCCGTGTGTATATCTATAATGAAACATCGGTAGGGACGGAGAAAATTCCCCTTGAAATTTATGTGGCGGATAAACTATCAAGAAGCGTGGATGACAGTTATGAATTGGAAGCTTTAAAAGCACAGGCAGTTTTAATCCGGTCGGAAATATATGCCATGAAAAAGGACCGTGGAGAGGAGGCGGAGATTTTTCTTACCGATGAAGATTACGGAAGCGGAGTGATATCTGAAAAGATCCGGCAGGCCGCAGCAGAAACGGGAGGTATCTGCCTGACTTACCAGGGAGAGCCTGTAAGCGGAGCTTATTTTGCGGTCAGTAACGGTGCAACAAGAGATGCGGAGGAGCTGGGACTTACGGAATATCCTTATTTGAAGGGAGTGCTTTGTGATAGAGATTTCCTTTCCCCGGATTATTCAAGTACAGAGATTTTTCACAAAAAAGAATTTGAAAGGATATGGGAGCAATGCTTAAAGGATTCCGTCACAGAAGAAGAGCTTATGCAAAACGAAAAAATCAGTGCAGAAGCGGAGGATGATGAAACGGTTTTGTATCGGGACAGTGCAGGATACGTGCTTTATGTGGAAAGGAATCAGGAATTTGTGTCAGGGGAGCAGATGAGAACGAATTATAATCTTTCGTCTGCCGACTTTTATATAGAAAAGGAAAATCATAAAATTTCATTTTTGGTGCATGGGAAAGGCCATGGTATAGGCATGAGTCAGTTTGCGGCAAATGAGATGGCAGTTAAGGGGGAAGACTATACAGAGATTTTAAATTACTTTTTTCAAGAGGTAACAATTTCAAAATTTGAATAAAGCAGGAAAAAGGGGCAAAACTATCCATAAGAACTGAAAGGAGATAAGTTATTAAGATGAGAAGAAGACGTAGAAGAAGTTTTTCAAAAGAACGGTTTCTTATGATTGCCTCATCCGTGCTGGTTCTGGGATCACTGACAGCAACGGGCCTGTGGCTGGGAAGAGATAACAGCCGTCAGGATGATGGTTATGTAGTGGATTTGAGCGCCATTGAAAATAGTACGGCCGCAGGTCCTATGCGGGAGAGCGATACACAGCTTGCAGAAAATGTGACAGGAGGAGCGACCTTGGCGGATGACCTTGATTATGATCCTTATTTTCAGGAGACTAATTCGCAAAAGGTAGAGAATCCGGATCAGTCAGAAAGCGACAGCATGTCAGATGGTGCACAGCAGGCACGGGCAAAAAAAGCAGAGGACGAGGAAGATCAGAATAAGAGTGCAGAAGCATCGCCCACGCCCTCCGGCAGCGAGATAAAAGAAGATGAAAAAGCACAGGAGGGAACTCCGGCATTATCAACGGCTATGCAGCCGGCACTTACTTTTAGTGATTCCGATACCCTGATATGGCCGATTGTGGGAAATATTCTGGTCAACTACAGCATGGACAAGACGGTATATTTTCCGACCCTGCAGCAATACAAATATAATCCAGCCATTATTATACAGGCAAATGAGGGTGATCTGATTACTTCCGCATCGGCGGGAAAGGTGAAAAGTGTTTTTAATGATCCGCAGATCGGAAATGCTGTGGTTATGGAGTTAGGAGGCGGTTATGAGGCTACCTACGGCCAGCTTACCAATATTCTTGTCTCGGAAGGAAGCTATGTGGCAGCAGGAGATATTATTGCGGAAGTGGCGGCTCCCACAAAATACTTTTCCGTGGAAGGGACAAACGTATATTTTAAACTGACAAAGGATGGCGAACCGGTTAATCCGATGATGAAACTAAACTAACTTGCAGAGAGGTCAGAGAAAATGATATATATTATTGGCGGGAAAATAATGACGATGACCGGCGAAATATGGGAAAAAGGATATCTTTGCATTGAGGATGGAAAAATAATCGAATTGGGGCCTATGGAAAATGGAGCCCCTTTTCCTTTGCCGGAAAATGTGACGGTGATTAATGCCCTTGGACATCTGGTGATGCCCGGACTGATTGAGGCCCATTGCCATATGGGAATTACGGAAGAAAAGAAAGGCATGGAAGGGGACGACTGCAATGAGACGGTAGATCCGGTTACGCCGCAGCTCCGTGCATTGGATGCGATCAATCCCATGGATGCTGCTTTTGATGATGCGGTAAAGGCTGGAATCACTTCTGCAATGATTGGGCCCGGAAGTGCAAACGTGGTGGGCGGTACCTTTTCCTTTGTAAAGACCTGTGGGAGATGTATTGATGATATGCTGGTTCTCTCACCGGCTGCAATGAAGATCGCATTTGGGGAAAATCCCAAGGTGAATTATTCCGGTCAGGGAAAGTCTCCGGCAACCAGAATGGCAATTGCGGCAATGCTGCGAGAGGAGCTTTTTAAAGCACAGAGATATTATGAAAAGAAATGTACTTCTCTTAAGAGGGAAGAAGAGGATTTCCGTTACGAGGCCTGGGTGCCTGTATTTGAAGGGAAAATTCCCTTAAAGGCACATGTACACCGCGCGGATGATATTCAGACGGCTATTCGGATCGGGAAGGAGTTTGGACTTTCCATGACGCTGGACCATTGCAGCGAGGGACATTTAATTGCAGAAAAGGTAAAAGAATCCGGGTTCCCGGCAATTGTGGGACCAGACCTTGCCAGCAGAAATAAGATCGAAGTACAGAATATGGCATTTAAGACGGTGGGAATCCTAAACAAAAAGGGAGTAAAGACGGCAATCACTACGGATCATCCGGTATCGCTGATACAGTCTCTTCCAATTTGTGCCGGTCTGGCAGTAAAATCAGGGATGGATGAAAAAGAAGCATTAAAATCTATCACAATTTATCCGGCACAGATCTGCAGAACAGATCACAGAGTCGGATCTCTGGAAGCTGGAAAGGATGCAGATATCGCTATTTTTGATGCGTGCCCCCTGAAGTCAGAAGCAAAATGCATGTGTACCATGATTGAAGGAAAAATTGTCTATGCGGATGAAAGCTTTCCTTTACCTGCCTGTGAAAAAAATGTATAATAACAAGGGTAATGATGGAAAAGGAACGTATAAGAAAATAATGACACGGCACAGGATAAAAAATGTGGCGGCAGCCTGCCTGATTTTAATTTTGATTCTAAATGGCTGCGGGGCGCCGCCGCTTACAGAGGACGTTCAAGAAGAGGAACCCGGTATTACCAGTATGGAGGAGGAGCCGGATCTTGCCTATGAGGTACCGGTGAGTCTGCCCAATATACTGGTTAATCAACTGGGCTACATAACGAATGGCACGAAAATGGCAGTTTTCCGGGGAGGAGAAGTGTCTGCGGATTTTTATGTCATAAAAGCGGATACCGGTGAGACTGCGTTTGCAGGGACTCTGGAAAAAGGGAACTTTGGGAAGACGGATGATCAATTATATTATGGGGATTTTTCTGCACTGATACAGCCAGGGACTTATTATCTGGAAACGCCCTTTTTGGGAAGATCCTATACGTTTCAAGTTGCAGATGATCTGTATGCCCAGGTGCTTCGGGAAGCATGCCGTCAATATTATTATAATCGCTGCGGCATGTCGCTGACCAGCGAGTTTGCCGGAGAGAGGGCGCATAATGCATGTCATACGGGAAATGCAGTGCTTAGAGAGGATATTTCCGTTTCACTGAATGTGAGCGGCGGCTGGCATCAGGATGAAATGGGCTCGAAGGACGTAGTGAAGGCATCAGAAAACATCGGAGTGATGCTTTTGGCATATGAACTGTACGGAGGTGCATTTGGCGATAATATGGGAATTCCGGAGAGTGGAAATGACATTCCGGATATATTGGATGAGATCCGCTACGAGATTGAATGGCTTTTGAAGATGCAGGATCCGGCGTCCGGGGCAGTATACAGTGGTGTGACTGTTTACGAACAGGGAACAGGAAAAGGGCCCGTTTCTTATGTGGAGCCGGCGGATATAGAAGCGGCAAAGGCATTTGCGGCGGTGCTGGCTAAATTCAGTTACCTGTATCGAAATTATGAGAATTCGTTTGCAACCGATTGTTTGAAAGCATCTGACCGTGCATGGAAATATGTGGAACTAAATGGGGAAAAGGAACTAGAGGAAGCAGATCCATGGAAATTTGCTGCGGCCACAGAGCTTTACCGTGCTTCCGGTTTAGCAGCCTGCCATAGATTTGTGACCGAATATTTAAGTCAGATTGATTCCGGAGGCGAACTTGATGAGGTGACCTTTTTGGGATATGTGACTTATATTTCAACAAAGCAGCGTGTAAATCTGGATTTATGCGAGAGAATCACAAAGGAGTTAATGCAGACGGCAGAGGAAATTTCCGAGAGAGCAGGAAGTTCAGGGTATCTTGTTGAGGAAGGAGAAGGAAATGAGCATAATCTCAAGCTGCTCCAGAATATGATGTATTTGACTATGGTGGATTATATGATTGCGAATCATGAGTATGACATTGTGATTGAAAATCATTTTCATTATCTTATGGGGAGAAATGAACAGGCAGTCTGCTATATTGATAATGAGGGACAAAGCAGCTACAGGCAGACGGATGAGGCTATGGGAATTATGAAACAGTTTGGTGCCGATAGTAAGCTGATTTTTATGCTCAGTGAGATCGTAGGCGGTCATACAAAATAATTGGAAATGGATATTTTAATTGGAGGTTTATTATGAAGATCGTAGTGCTGGCAGGTGGAATCAGTACGGAGAGAGATGTGTCGTTAAGCTCTGGAACCATGATTTATCGTGCTTTAAAAGAAAGAGGGCACCGGGTGATCCTTCTGGATGTGTATCTGGGATATGAGCCGGAAGTTTGCGGTTCAAAAGAAAACGCATGCAGTATCGACCCGGAAACGATTTTTGACATGGAGAAGGACTGGGCAGGAGAGATGGGAACCATCACGGAGAAAAATCCGGATATTGAACAGATTAAGGCCCTGCGTCCGGATGGCAAAAAGAACTTTTTTGGACCTAATGTGATCAAACTCTGTCAGGAAGCCGATGTGGTATTTATGGCTCTGCATGGAGAAAACGGAGAAAACGGAAAGATACAGGCATGCTTTGATTTGATGGGGATTACTTATACGGGCACGGACTACTTAAGCTCAGCAATCTCTATGAATAAGGGAATTTCCAAGGATTTGTTTGCAGTATACGGGATTCCCNCACCTATAGGATTTCGGCTGNAAAAGGGGCAGAAGNGTGAGAAGGNGCCGGTGNNTCCCTGCATCGTAAAGGCATGTTGNGGCGGTTCCAGTGTAGGCGTTGTAATCGCCTCCGGTGAGGAAGATTATGAAGCGGCTCTTGCGGAAGCATTTGCTTATGATGAAGAGGTGGTTGTAGAGCAGTATATCAAAGGGCGGGAATTTTCGGTAGGCGTGATGGATGGAAAGGCCCTTCCGGTGATTGAGATTGCTCCTCTGACCGGTTTTTATGATTATAAGAATAAATATCAGCCGGGGGCGACCATAGATACTTGTCCTGCAGATCTGCCTGAAGAAAAAACAAAGGAAATTCAAGGCTATGCGGAAAAAGTTTTTGCAGCGCTGCGGCTTCAGAATTACGCCAGAATGGATTTTATGATGAGCAAGACAGGAGAGGTTTATTGTCTGGAGGCCAATACCCTTCCGGGAATGACGCCCACATCGCTGCTTCCTCAGGAAGCGGCCGCATTGGGAATGGATTTTGGAGATTTGTGCGAGGAGATACTCCGGCTGGCGCTTCGTGAGGATTCCGAAAGCAATTAACGATACATAAACCAAATCCAGATGGAAAAGGAAAGGCATGGTGCAAAAATGAAAAATATGACGCTTATAAATATTGCCAAAGCCTGCGGAGGAGAGCTTTATCATCCGAATCCGCAATCGGAAGAGGACGCTGCCGTAGAGGCAGCCTGTGTTGTGATTGATTCGAGAAAAATGGAAAAAGGCGGAGTTTTTGTTGCAACGAAGGGGGAGAAGGTTGACGGACACAGCTTTATTCCTTCGGTGGCGCAGATGGGAGCACTGGGGGTGGTGTGCGAGCAGCCTCCCCGGAATGTGAACATACCATATATTTTGGTTGAGAATTCTTTTACAGCACTGAAAGCAATTGCGGAATTTTACCGGAAGCAGTTTTCCATTCCGGTAATAGGAATTACCGGCAGTGTGGGGAAAACCAGCACCAAGGAATTTATTGCGGCAGTACTTTCCCGCAAATATCATGTGTTAAAGACGCAGGGGAACTTTAATAACGAGGTGGGGCTCCCGCTTACCGTGCTTTCTATCCGGGAGGAACATGAGGCGGCAGTGCTTGAGATGGGAATCAGTAATTTTGGTGAGATGCACAGGCTTAGTCAGATTGCCAAACCAGATGTGTGTGTGCTGACCAATATCGGCCAGTGCCACTTGGAGAATCTGGGGAGCCGGGAAGGAATCTTAAAAGCGAAATCGGAAATTTTTGATTATATGAATCCGGATGGTTATGTGCTGGTGAATGGTGATGATGACCAGCTTATAAAGATATCACAGAAGGGAGCTCATGCGCCGTTGCGATTTGGATTGGGCGTCCATAACGATGTTTTTGCGTCCGGCGTTTCTAATCAGGGGCTGTTTGGAACCCAGGCAGTGATTCATGCTTCCAGACATGTCTTTCCCGTTCAGATTCCGATTCCGGGCGAGCATATGGTGTGGAATGCGCTGGCAGCGGCGGGGGTAGGTTTTTTGATGGGGCTTACCGTGGATGAAATTAAGCAGGGAATTGCGGATGTAAAAGCGGTAGGCGGTCGCAGCAATGTGATGGAGCTTGCAGACGGCGTCTTAATTGACGATTGTTATAATGCAAATCCGGTATCCATGAAGGCAGCACTGGATCTCCTTGCCACGGCGCTGGGACGTAAAGTAGCAATTTTAGGAGATATGTTTGAACTGGGAATCGATGAGGAGAAGCTGCACGGCGAGGTCGGCACCTATGCATCGGATAAAGGAATAGATGTACTCATCTGCGTGGGAAGTCTGGCCCATTGTATTTACGAACAGGCAATAGCGCGGGAAAAAGAGAGATCCGGAGCAATGGCAATCTATTATTTCCCTACGAGAGATGAAATGTTGAGTAACTTTTCCGGAATATTAAAGAGACAGGATACGATACTGGTAAAAGCATCTCATGGAATGCATTTTGAAAAAGTGGTGGAAATGATTGCCAAAAATCCTTCTGTGTTCTATACTGATAAATGCTGAAAATTCCAATATGGAGAGAACTTATGATACGATTTATTTTAGTGGTATGTTTTGTGTTATTATTTNTGNTATGCAGTATTCCCCTCTTGCTTGCGGAGNGGANCATTGGGAAGTTTAACANGGAGATCAANAANANAAGCTCTCTGNCNATTGNGAACTGGGNTTTCNGTGTTTGTCTGTTCATAGCGGGGACAAAGGTGATCGTGCGGGGAGAAGAGAATGTGCCTGTAGATGAACCGGTGTTATACATCGGAAATCACAGGAGCTATTTTGATATTTTGATTACCTATGTGCGTGTTCCCAGACCGACCGGTTATATTGCCAAGAAGGAAATGCTGAGGTATCCGCTCCTGTTAAACTGGATGAAAAATCTACACTGTCTGTTTCTTGACAGAAATGACATTAAGCAGGGACTAAAAGTGATTCTCGCCGCAATTGAAAAGGTAAAATCCGGTATTTCCATCTGTATCTTTCCAGAGGGAACCAGAAACAGAGAAAACCATACCTTTATGGAATTCCATGAGGGGAGCTTTAAGATTGCCACCAAGACAGGCTGCCCTATTGTCCCTATGACAATCTATAATTCGGCTGACATATTTGAAGATCATCTTCCCAAAATAAGGAAGACCACGGTAATTTTGGATTACGGAAAACCGATCTATGTAAAAGAGCTTCCGAAGGAAGATCAAAAGCGGATAGGGGTGTATACACAGAATCTGATCAAAAAAAGATATTTTGAGATAAAGGAAGAGGCTGAAGTTTAGCTGGTTTACAAAAAGAAATATGAAAGCCCGGATAAACTCAAATTCTACGCGTCATGCTGGCGCTTCGCACTGCTCGATAAAGCGTTCGCGAATTGGCTCCTTTAGAATTTGAGTTCTATCCGGGTTAAATTATTGGCTGACGAAAACCAGCTTATGACGCCACTATAGTCGCCTAATCCACTGTCTGGCTAATTGCTAAGAAGTGGATCATTTCGCCTTAGCAAAGTTGCCAGTTGGGCTTTGCGTCATTCAATAACCCAGCTCAGATGAAAAGAAATCCTTGAGGAAACAATTCGCGAACGCTTTATCGAGCGTGTTGACGAAAGGCTTTCTTTTTATCTGAGCGGACGTCTCGCATATGCGTACCCTAGCTAAACGTTAATTTAACGGAACTGATGTTGGTGGATATGCACAAAAACAACAGCGCAAATTTATGAAAACTATAAGAAATCGAAAAGAATGCTAATTTACATATTGAAACGTTTCCATGAATATGCTATAGTAACACTATCAAATTTGGAAACGTTTCAACAAAAGTTGAACAACCATCACATTTATGGAGGGAAAACTATGAAGAAGAAATTGGCATTACTGTTAACCGTAGTTATGGCAATTGGCCTATTGGCAGGCTGCGGTGGAAAAGAATCAAAAGGTTCTGTTTACTATCTTAATTTCAAACCGGAAGCAGACGCCGCATGGCAGGAACTGGCTAAGACCTATACAGAGCAGACCGGGGTGGAAGTAAAGGTTGTTACGGCGGCATCAGGTACATACAGCGAAACGCTTACCGCCGAGATGAGCAAGAGTTCTGCACCTACTCTGTTCCAGTGTGGTAATGAGGCAGGTCTGGCGACATGGAAGGATTATTGCCTGGATCTGAAAGATACGGATTTCTATAAAGAAATGACCACCGATGATTTCAACTTAAAGGGAGAGAACGGTGAAGTGTTCTGTGTAGGCTACTGCTATGAAGCGTTTGGTATCATTACTAATACAAAGCTTTTAGCAGAGGCAGGATATACACTTGATGACATCAAGGATTTCGCTTCTTTAAAGGCAGTTGCAGAAGATATTACTGCACGTTCTTCTGAGCTTGGATTTTCTGCATTTACTTCCGCAGGTCTGGATAGCTCTTCCAGCTGGAGATTTACAGGACATCTTGCAAATATGCCTTTGTTCTATGAGTTCAGAGATGACAATGTAACCTCTCAGCCTGCTACGGTAACCGGAGCATATCTTGATAATTACAAGAATGTATGGGATCTGTACATTAATAATGCAACTTGTGCAGCAAGCGAATTGTCAAGCAAGACCGGAGATGAGGCAGAAGCAGAATTCGGCAACGGCCAGGCAGTATTTTATCAGAATGGTACATGGGAATATTCAAACCTGACAGGAACTTTCGGAATGAATCCGGATGAACTGGCAATGATCCCCATCTATTGCGGAGTTTCAGGAGAAGAAAATTCGGCTCTCTGCTGTGGTACTGAAAACTGCTGGGCAGTTAACAGCAAGGCATCAGAAGCAGATATTCAGGCAACCTTAGACTTTATGAAGTGGGTAGTAACTTCCGACGATGGAACAAAGATGATGGCACAGGAATTTGGACCGATTCCTTTCAAGAGCGCAAAGGATTCCGTAAACGTATTCTTTACCAATGCCAACGATTATATTGCAGACGGTAAGTATGTAGTGACATGGGCATTTAACTATACTCCGAATGTAGATTCCTGGAGAGCGGCAGTTGAATCCGCATTGCTTCAGTACTCTGCTAACGGCGGTTCATGGGATGATGTTAAGACTGCATATGTAGACGGCTGGGCTTCCCAGTATGCTGCAGAGCACAACTAAAGAAAACGATAACCATAAGCGAAAGGGGCGGGCAGATGCCCGCTCCTTTCATCATAGAAGAGGCAATAGTGCTTAAATAAGAACGGGGGTTTATTGTGAAAAAAACAAAAAAGAAATCAGATACAGCGGCCCTGAACAGTGTATTGGTGCGCAGACCCATTCAGCGCTGCTTCCCTATTTTTATTCTTCCTACTTTTATCGCATTTATCATTGGATTTTTATATCCGTTTTTGAAGGGAATTTATTTATCCTTCTGTACATTTACAACTCCGCGAGACGCCAGATTTATTGGATTTTCCAATTACCTGAAAGCATTTGAGGATGCATCCTTTGTGCATGCCTTTGGATTCACGGCATTATTTACGGTAGTATCCATTGTGGCAATTAATGTGTTTGCATTTGCAATTGCTTATGCTCTGACACAGAATATTGCAGGTGCAAATCTGTTCCGTACCGTATTCTTTATGCCGAACCTGATCGGAGGCATTGTGCTTGGTTATATCTGGTCCATGATCTTTGACGGCATTTTAAGGTATTACGATACTTATCTGCTTGCCAAAACAAGCTACGGATTCTGGGGACTTTTGATTTTAATGTGCTGGCAGCAGATTGGTTACATGATGATTATATATATTGCAGGCCTTCAGGGAATACCAGAGGATATGATGGAAGCAGCCAAGATTGACGGGGCAAATAAGTGGCAGAGTCTTTGGCGGATTACAATCCCCAATGTGATGCCTTCCGTTACCATCTGTGTTTTTCTGACTTTGACCAATTCCTTTAAGTTGTTTGATCAGAACCTGGCACTTACCGGAGGTATGCCGGCGGTCTTCCAGGCAGACGGATCGATCATCAATTCAACGGAGATGCTTGCCTTAAATATTTATAAGACCTTTTATACAGGATCCAATACGAGGGGGCAGGCACAGGCTAAGGCAGTTATGTTCTTTATCCTGGTAGCAGTTTTTGCATTAGCACAGCTGCGGGCAACCAGAACGAAGGAGGTGCAGCAGTAATGAAAGAAAAACGGAGCGTAGGCAGTATTATTTTAACCTGTGTGTTTGCGGTGATCTGTATCGTTTATATCCTGCCGGTCGTTGAGGTGGCTGTCAATTCCTTTAAAGCAAACGCCTATGTAAATACCGATACATTTGCCCTGCCGAATTCAGAATCCTTTGTTGGTTTTGCAAACTATGCGAAAGGAATGACATTCGGAAATTATCCTTTCTTAAAATCCGTATTTTATAGTTTTTATATTACGATTGTGTCCACAGTGCTTATTTTACTCTGTACATCTATGGCTGCATGGTATATTGCAAGAGTGGGCAGCAAATTCAGTCAGATTTTTTATTACTTATGTGTATTTTCCATGATCGTGCCTTTCCAGATGGTTATGTATACATTGGCGGGAACGGCGGATACGCTTCATTTAAATACTCCATGGAGCATTCCCATTGTTTATCTTGGATTTGGTGCGGGGCTTGCCATTTTTATGTTTGTGGGATTTATCAAAGGGCTTCCGCTTGAGATTGAAGAGGCAGCGGCAATTGACGGCTGTGGTCCCATGGTAACATTTTTTAACGTGGTTCTGGCAATGCTCAAGCCGACGATGGTTTCGGTAGGAATTTTGGAAATCATGTGGGTTTGGAATGATTACTTACTGCCTTATCTGGTACTTGACCGTACGGAATACATGACTATCCCCATTCACATTCAGTATTTGAAGGGAAGCTATGGTTCTGTGGATCTTGGTGCAACGATGGCGATCATCATGCTCAGTATTCTGCCGATTATTATCTTGTATTTGTTCTGTCAAAAGTATATTATTAAGGGTGTTGCGGCAGGAGCAGTGAAAGGATAAATAACAAATGACGATAAAAGATTTGGCTCGTGAGACCGGTTATTCGGTTGGCACAGTATCTCGTGTCCTCAATAATCATCCGAACGTGAGCGAAGAAGCAAGACAGACGATCATGGAGGCGGTGGAGCGGTATGATTTCATTTTAAATACCAGTGCTAAGAACTTAAAGCAGCAGCAAAGTGATACAATTGTTACGATCGTAAAAGGAAAGTCTAATGAATTGTTTGCTTCCATGCTGGAATATATACAATCTCTGTTTGCGGGAACGAAATATACGCTGATTACGGAATTTATGGATGAGGATGATAACGAAGTCCTGCTTGCAAGGCAGCTTTGCATGGATAAAAAGCCAATGGGTCTTTTATTCCTGGGAGGAAATAATAAGAACTTTCAGGAGGATTTTGATAAAATTAATGTGCCCTGCGTTCTTGTCACCAATGATGCGTCGGAGCTTCAGTTTGAGAATCTGTCCAGTGTTTCCACCGATGACTGTCTGGCAGCCCGCTGTGCGGTCAACTATCTGATGGAAAACGGTCACACTAGAATTGCACTGATTGGCGGTACTTCTATATCGGATACCAGCCGACTCCGTCATAAGGGCTGGCAGGAAGCGCATCTGCAAAGAGGAATAGCGCTTACGGAATGCGGTCCTTATATCAGCGGTAGATATTCCTTTAAGAGCGGATATGAGGCAATGGATCAGCTTTTAAGTCACGGAACAAAAGTAACAGCTGTGTTTGCCATGGCGGATGTGATGGCCATCGGCGTCATCAGTGCTATTTATGATTACGGTCTCCGGGTGCCGGAGGATATTTCGGTAGTGGGATTTGACGGAATTCAGATCGGAGAATTTTATTGCCCTAAGATTACAACCATAGAACAGAATGCAGAGCAGCTGGCAAAAAGAAGTTATGAAATGATCGTGGAATGTATTGAGCAGAAGGCGCCTGCACGGCATGAGTATGTTCCTTTTCGACTGAAATGCAGGCAGAGTGTAAAAAAATTAGATAAGGAAAGAGGTTGATTTATGAGACAGAGCGGTATTTTACTTCATGTGTCATCATTGCCCTCTTCGTATGGAATCGGCAGTCTGGGTAAAGAGGCATATCGGTTTGTTGATTTTTTGAAACAGGCAGGTCAGAGCTGTTGGCAGATGCTTCCTATTAATCCTACCGGATACGGGGACTCGCCTTATCAGGCATTATCTTCTTTTGCAGGAAATCACTATTTGATCGATTTGGACCTTCTTGTGGAAGAAAAATTACTGGAACCTTGCGAGGTGTCCGAAAAGAGCTGGGGAGATAATCCGGCAAAAGTGGATTTCAGCATTTTGTATCAGCGGCGTCTGCCTCTTTTGCGTAAAGCTTTTGAAAGATTCAATGCAGAGAAGTACCCAGAATATAAGGAGTTTGTGCAGCAGAAGGAATGGTGGATTCAGGATTTTGCCCTGTTTATGGCTTTGAAAGAGGAACATGAGCAGGCACCTTGGGCACAATGGGAGGACGATATCCGGCTGCGGGACGAGGAAGCGCTTAAGGAATGCAGAGAAAGGCTGAAGGAGCAGATTGAATTTCATTATTTTCTTCAGTTTCTCTTTTACAAGCAGTGGGATGAGCTTCATAAATATGCTGCGAAGCAGGGGATTTCGTTGATTGGAGATGTACCCATTTATGTTCCCATGGATTCCGCAGACGTCTGGGCGGCACCGGAGCACTTTCAACTGGATCAGAACCGGATGCCTGTTGTCATAGCTGGATGCCCGCCGGATGCCTTTGCAGCAGAAGGTCAGAGATGGGGAAATCCGATTTATGACTGGGAGGCCATGAAGGAGGACGGTTATGCTTGGTGGATTTCGAGGCTGCGTGCAGCAACGCACTTCTTTGACGTGATCAGAATTGATCATTTTCGGGGAATTGAGAGCTACTGGTCGATCCCCGCAGAAGAAGAAACTGCCGTAAAAGGGCAGTGGTGCAAGGGACCGGGAATGGATCTGATCCGAGCGATTCATGAGAATCTTCCGGGAACCCGCTTTATTGCGGAGGATCTGGGATTTTTGACACCGGAGGTCATCGAAATGCAGGAACAGTCCGGATTTCCGGGAATGAAGGTTTTGCAATTTGCCTTTGACAGCCGGGAAGAGGGAAATTATCTGCCCTACACCTACACGAGGAATACGGTATGTTATACCGGAACTCATGATAATGAAACCCTTCGTCAGTGGCAGGAAATGATCAGCAGCGAAAATCTGCAGTATGCGTTGGAATATCTGCAGATTGAGGACGAAGACTGTCTTCCGGATGCAATGATTGCCTGCGGTATGGCGTCTGTGTCGGATCTATTTGTAGCCCAGATGCAGGATTATCTGGGACTGGGAGCAGAAGCAAGAATGAATAAGCCCAGTACTTTAAACGACCGGAACTGGACGTGGCGTGCGCTGGATAGTCAGATTACGCCGGAGCTTGCGGAAAAGATTGGAAGATTAACAAAATTGTATGGAAGATAGATAAAATAGTAAAATGATGCAACTTTGATGCAAAAATGATGCAATTATGATGCTTAGAGCATGTAAAATAGCAGTGTAGAATGAGATTTTTATGGAATCTTGTTCGGCACTGCTTTTTTGATGCCCGTTTTGCTTAATATTGTATAGAGAAAAAATGAAGAAAATAGAATTTGCGAATTTATTTTGAAATTTGGCGGCTAAAGGAGGGAAAATGATGATCAAGAAAGGTATACTGCTGGTAATGCTTATAATGGCATCAGTTTCGATGGAGAATAGCGGGAAAGAAGAAATGGAGAGCGATGCAATAACAATTGAAGAGAATTCCTATTTCTTTAATGATGATCGTGTGTATTTAGAGGCTAAAGCAGAGTATGATGATAGAATTCATTCAAAATTTGTAGAAGAGTTTGTTTGTGCGGAAATGCGTTTTGTTAAACAATATGAACAAGGAAGTGTCTACAAACTTGTAATAGAACCGCTCGGAGCATTAACTGATGAGAGATTAAATATTTATTTTTATGTTACCAATAGTAAGATTTATAGATTGTGGTCTTATGTTTATCAAGAAGACAAAGTTATTACTTTTTATGATGATGATGAATTATTGGTCAAAGTATTGGATACAGATGAAAAGTTGATAAATAACGGACAAATAGTTTGTCAAGATGAAGAGATGGAGTGTGAACGAAAGGAAGGAGACATAGAATTTCATTTTGCTATTAGAGAGCAGGGAAAACAAATAGGATATCACAGTTGGACGATAACACCAAATGGAGAAGTATATTATTATGAGCGCTTTATATGGGAAGAAGGGAAGGGGTTAATTGAATTTAGCAGTGGATATCGTGCAGAAAGGGATCCGTTATATTTGACTGAGATTACGCAGATAAGTGCCAGAGAATATAAAAGACGGCTGTATATGCTGCAACCATCAATAGGTGATCACATATATTGATTTTTTATTAAAAGTGAAAAAATTCTTTTTTCACGGCTAATCCGGATTACAGATTTTATAAACTATGATATCTGGGAGTACTCAAGGCAGAGGAGAGTCTCAGGCTGGAGGATATACAATTGAGAAAATTTCGTAAAACTATCATAATTTTATCAATCATAATTTTATTTATCAGCGGCTGTAAAGCAGAGCCTAGTAAAGCAGAGCCCAGTGAAGCAGAGACATATGAAGCAGAGGCATATGAAGCTGAGACCGAACCGTCTGTATCCCCTGTAGAAAATATGATTGAAGTAGAAGTAAGTGAGGACACAGAGGAAGATTTATTTACATTCTTTGTAAGAGACCTTGATGAAGCAAGATTAACCGGGGAAAGTGTAGAAGATTTTTATATTACAAATACGGGAAATCGTTCGGACACTATATATTATATTAATTCTGAAAAACAGTTATATAGGTATCAAAAGGAGATAAACAGTGATAAGACTCAGACACAATTGATTGCAGAAAATGTAGTTCACGTGGATTGTGGGCGCAGATTTTGCATATTTCTGGCGGAAGATGGAAATCTTTATGGCATGGGGTATTCTGGAAACGGAGCTTTGCTGGTGGAGGACAATGATTATATTGAAACTCCGGTATTGCTCATGGAGGATGTAAGTTACGCTTTATGCGGGTATGCGGATGTTGTAGCTTTAAAAAGGGATGGTTCCGTATGGACATGGGGGACAAGAATGGATAAATATGGGAATGAATATAAGGATAAAGCGTTAATGCCCTACAAAGTATTAGAAAGTGCGGTTATGATTTCAGGGAAAAGAGACAGCCATGCAGCACTTCTTGAAGACGGAACCGTATGGACATGGGGAAATAATACCTATGATAAGTGTGGCGTTGCAGGGCAGGGAGTTATTGAGGAACCGGTGTGTGTTGCTTCTGATGCTGTAATGATATGGATGGGTAAGCTTCAGATAAATGATATGTGCAAGGATTGGGAGAAAATGCTTTATTATGGTTATGACAATGGATATAATGATAATCTTGTCATTAAAAAGGCGGATGGGAGCTTATGGGCATGTGGGAGAGATATTGAAGATGAGGAAAAGCATATGGAGCAGGATGGAGTCGTGTATACATATAACTTTGTCCCCTGCGAAATTGTGCAGACTCCGTATATTGCCTATGACGGATTAAAGACATATCAGTCCATTTTAGAAGAATACGATAGAGCACAGAAGGATGAGAATTATACGGAGGAGCGGTGGAAAAATATTGATATTACATTTACCATCTTCAATCATAGTAAAAATTATACATTATGTTATAGCCTGGCGGATCTTGCAAATGACGGGATAGAAGAATTGATTCTTGGTTTTCTTCATAACGGAGAATACCGGACGACTGATATTTATGCTTATGATGAAGGAATTATTATCTGGGTGTGGGGAAATATGGAAAGAAATCTTAGTTTATATGAGGGAGGGATTATTGAATGTGTATGGGGGGCGGCTGGTCAAATATATTATGACTATTGGCAAATGCAGAAGAATTCGGGGTTAGAAGTATATTTGGAAACAGTTTCAGATATCCCTAAGAACTGGGGAAGCGGAGATGATGAGGGGCTGTTATATTATCGAGAAACAGCTGATTCGGATGAGGAAAAAGAGATTACGGAAGAAGAATATAACAGAATCAAAGATCAATATGAAACAACACCTATAGAACTTGAGTGGAAGGTATTGGAGGGATTTTGGAATCCGGAAGAAGATAAGATCATACGGCAATAACAGCGACATTCCATATTTTTTAAGGGATAGATCATTGATAGTAGAATAAGGTCTTCCCGGATTTGATGGTAATATTTCATATGTAATTGAGGGCTGGAAAGTCATAAGAGACTGCCGGATTAAAGAGGATGCTATATGAAGAGATTGATAGAGATATGTTTTGTTTTATGTTGCTTAGGATTTATTTATACATATGCCAAAACAGGTAGTTTCACAAAGAGTAATTTATTTAAGCAGGAGAAAAACATATCTGAGGAGTTAGAAGCTATTATTGAAGACAATCAGTTTGAAAATTTTTTATTTCATTCTGGAGAAAATGCCATATGCGTTTATGAGGGGATAACATCATTTGAAATAAAAGCCCATACATTTGCGATATATAAAGAAACCGTGGAGAAAGATATTATTTTTGAAAATATACTTTTTATAGAGCGTGGCACAGGAGATATATATACATGGGGTGGGGAAGAGCTGGAAAAATTAGTTTTAATAGATTCTTTGGACATGGATGAATTTGAGGCAGCAGATATTTCAGTTAAAAATACAGGTATGGATATAGCATATGAAAGGACTGAGATAGAGATGGCAATGGATAAGGTTATGGCTGTATTATTGCAGAACGGAAGTCATGGTTNAAAATTGATATATNANGNAANGACTGATTTAATAAACAGGAATTATTTTCAATTAAGTTCATTTGAGGATTTTGAAGATCACATTCATAGAGACCATCACTACTATCTTGATATGGAAAGCGGAAATTTATACGAGGGAGCAGAAAATAATCCATTTCTAAGAACAGAGTTGTATTACATAGGAAATATTAAAGAATAGAATAGGAAGAGTAGAAATTATTTGCTTTTAATGACATAACATTTCGGTATACATACAGAATCATGTGTTTAATTATTGTAAAATAGTATTTTAAGACAATATATTGTGTTGTGCATATTTTCTATGCATTTTAGGTTCATAGAATTTCTTTGAGACAAACAGCATTTTATATGTTATAGTTTACCATATT
>WFLX010074923.1_pt1 | contig 21898 bp, 18 predicted proteins | sample 4967041 | NCBI WGS metagenome assembly WFLX01 (sample SAMN12857096, study PRJNA449069) | gut metagenome | isolation source: stool from male and female vole | host: Microtus ochrogaster | place: USA:Florida | collected 2017
TCCTGTCGTTAGCGGCAGTTGTGGGATCAGTTCAAAGGCCGTTTCTCCACATATAAAGCGAATCAGGTCACTGGCAGTCTCGATCAGTTCGCCGAGAGAATTCACATGCAGTTCCATATCAAGCTGTACAAATTCCTGCAAATGTGTGTCCGAAGCATTTTCGTGTGCAATCGGTCGGAAACAATGTGCAAACTGATAGTATCTGTCATAGCCGGAAAGCATCAGAAGCATTTTGTACACCTGCGGAGAATCGGCAAGATGCATCGCTTTTCCTTCCGCCGAAACGGAAAAAGTCGGATTATATGGTTCTCCGGCATATTTTGTGAACACGGGCGTATCAAACTCCATAAACCCATGTTCTTCACAGTATGTTCTCGCCCGCTTTTTTATGTCATGGTAAAGAGCAAGGCATTCTCTGACTTGAGGTTTCATCAAATGCGGCAGATCGCACAGGCTGTTCTTTTCCATAAAATTCCATCCGGTATCCGGAACTCTCGTAAGACGGTTCAAAATATCCACAAATCGGTCAATCTGTTGTTCCACATCATCTTCCTGAAGCAGGGCGCCCAGCTTCACATCGTTAGAAGGGCAGACGCTAAGCCAGCCGCTTGCGGAATGCTTCAAGCTGTAGATACCTTCCTGACAATAGCACTCACATTCCTGACACATTACGCTCCTGTGTGTACAAGACATGCTGTCTTTCATATTGACCCTGACTCCGTCCCAGATGCAGTAATAGGAATCGCAGCCGACTCTCAGTCTTTGGTGAACCGTGATGCCTTTGGCTTCCAATGACTGTCTCAGTTCTTTCAAATTGACGAACTGCTCCCGCCAGAACGCATCGTTTCCTTTGGAATAGTACATATCCAGAACACTGATATAGATATCGGTATGATATTNCTGATTCAGTTCNTTTACAAATNCAATCAGTCGGGGCAGCTNTTNCGCATNCTGTTTCNTGTAGACAAAATTNNGTCCGATCTGTGCAATGTCGGCTTTACAGCAAGTTTCCACAACATGCAGGGTATCCTTGGCGTCGGCATGGCGGGCAATCTTTACTCGCAGATCGTCATCCACTGCGTCAACGGATATCTTCAATACATCCACATATTTTTGGATTGTTTCCATATGCTCTGACAGCTTTGCGCCGTTGGTTGTAATTTCCANGACCTTAAACAGCTGTCTCGCCGCCTCGGCGATCCGGGAAAAATCCCTGCAAAGCAGCGGTTCCCCACCCGTAAAGGATATGATTTCAAATCCGTGGGCCGCAATCCTTTCCAGATTTCGGATATAGGCGTCCGCACTTAATAAATCTGCCTTCATACACTTTGGCGTATGATTTTCCATCCCCATATCCTTTGCACAGTACTCACAAGAAAAGTTACAGGCGTCAGACAGGGACGCACGCAAAAAGGTACCTTTTTTATCCGGCAGTAATTTTATCATCATTTCTTCCTCTATGAAAATATTTGAGATTCCTGTATAACGCATNTAGTATATNAANGAACTGCCTTTTATTCTAGTATTTTATTTCAGATATAGANTTNGATATTTATAAGGGAAAGAGNTAATTTANAAATACNATATTTTGTGCTATTATAAAATCGGATGCGCTATGGATTGTGTATCCGATTTTGTCATTATACAATGATAAAGTTGCCAAATGATTACAAATATGAGATAGAAATGATAGAACAGGAGTGTACAAAAGTGGCGGAACTAACTCCCATGATGCAGAAGTACATGGAAACCAAGAAACAATATAGCGACTGTATTCTTTTTTACCGCCTAGGGGATTTTTATGAGATGTTCTTTGAGGATGCATTGACTGCCTCCAAAGAGCTTGAGATTACGCTGACAGGCAAGGCTTGCGGTCTGGATGAGAGAGCGCCCATGTGCGGCATCCCTTATCATGCGGTAGAGGGGTATCTTACCAAGTTGGTGAGCAAGGGTTACAAGGTGGCAATCTGTGAGCAGGTGGAGGATCCCAAGCTGGCAAAGGGGCTGGTAAAAAGAGAGGTAGTCCGCATTGTCACCCCCGGTACAAATCTGAATATGCAGGCATTGGATGCCTCCAAAAATAATTTTCTGATGTGCATTGCCTATACACCCACAAAGATTGGTCTTTCGGCAGCAGATGTCACCACAGGGGATTTTTATCTCACTGAGGTGGAAAATATCAGAAAGTTAAATGACGAACTGATGAAGTACGCTCCCTCAGAGATTATCTGTAACGAGGCATTTTTGATGAGCGGCGCGGATATCGAAGATTTGAGGGGAAGACTGCATATTTCCGTAAATGCGCTGGAACCCCATCTTTTTGACGATGAGGGCTGTAAAAAAACGCTGCTTAAGCATTTTAAAGTAAATACGCTGATGGGGCTTGGAATTGAAGAGTTTCCCATGGGGATGATTGCGGCAGGAGCCATGCTGCAATATTTGTATGACACACAGAAGACGGAGCTTGAGCATTTTACCCATGTTATGCCTTATCTTACCAGCAAATACATGCTTCTTGACAGCTCCACCAGAAGGAATCTGGAGTTGACGGAAACCCTGAGGGAAAAGCAAAAGAGAGGCTCCCTGTTATGGGTTCTGGATAAGACCAAGACCGCTATGGGCGGCAGGATGCTGCGCAGTTTTGTGGAGCAGCCCCTAATCGAAAAGGATGAGATGATAAAGAGGCTGGATGCCATAGAAGAATTGTGCGGCAACAGCGTGGCGAGGGATGAACTTAGGGAATATTTGGCTCCGATTTATGATTTGGAAAGACTTCTCAGCAAGGTGACTTATAAAACGGCTAATCCCAGAGATATGATTGCGTTTCGCAATTCCTTGGAGATGTTACCCCATATCAAGACGGTTTTGAAGGAATTTGCAAAAGAAGAACTGACAAAGATTTTTGAGGAGATTGAAGGGCTTGAGGATATTTATGCCCTGATTGACGGAGCTATTTATGAGGAGCCCCCTGTTACAATCAGGGAGGGCGGCATTATTAAAGATGGGTTTGATGAAACCATTGATATGCTCAGAAGCGCAAAGCGTGACGGCAAGGAATGGCTTGCCCGATTGGAAGAGGAAGATAGAGAACGGACAGGCATAAAGAATTTAAAGATTAAGTACAACAAGGTATTCGGCTATTATTTTGAAGTGACCAATTCTTATAAAAATATGGTGCCGGAGGATTATGTGCGCAAACAGACTCTGGCAAATGCAGAGCGCTATACCACGCCCAAATTAAAGGAGTTGGAGGACACTATTTTAAATGCGGAGGATAAGCTGCAGGGATTAGAGTATGATTTGTTCTGTAAAATCAGGGATTCCATTGCTATGGAGCTTGAAAGGATTCAGCGCACGGCGAAAGCTATTGCAAGGCTGGATGTATACGCCTCCCTATCCTTGGTGTCTGAGAGAAATCATTATGTGAGACCTAAATTAAATGATAAAGGCATTATTAATATTAAGGATGGCAGGCACCCCGTGGTGGAGCAGATGATTACCAATGATATGTTTATTGCAAACGATACCTATCTGGATAACAATCATCATTGCATCAGTATTATCACCGGTCCTAATATGGCGGGGAAATCCACCTATATGCGGCAGTCGGCGCTGATTGTGCTGATGGCGCAGATGGGATGCTTTGTGCCTGCAAAGAGCGCTGATATCGGCATTGTGGACAGAATCTTCACCCGTGTGGGAGCTTCTGACGATTTGGCAAGCGGGCAGTCCACTTTTATGGTGGAGATGAACGAGGTGGCAAATATCCTTCGCAATGCTACGGCTGACAGTCTGCTTATTTTGGATGAAATCGGCAGGGGAACCTCCACCTTTGACGGACTCAGCATCGCATGGGCGGTGATTGAGCATATCAGCAATCGGAAACTTTTAGGTGCAAAAACCTTGTTTGCCACTCATTATCATGAGCTGACTGAGCTTGAGGGCAAGATGAGTAATGTAAACAATTACTGTATTGCCGTAAAAGAGCGGGGGGACGATATTGTATTTTTGCGCAAGATTGTAAAAGGCGGCGCGGATAAAAGCTATGGCATTCAGGTGGCAAAGCTGGCAGGGGTGCCGGATATGGTGATAGACCGTGCAAAGGAAATCGTGGAACAGCTAAGCGACAATGACATCACGGAGAAAGTGCAGAGCATTGCCTCCGACTATAAAGAGGAGAGCAAAGGAAAAAAGCTGCCTAAGTATGATGAGGTGGATATGGCGCAGATGTCCCTCTTTGAGACAGTTACAGACGAGGATGTGCTAAAGGAACTGATGGAAGTGGAAGTTTCCACCATGACTCCTTTGGATGCATTAAATACGCTGTACCGGCTTCAGAATAAAGTAAAGAACCGCTGGACGGTGTGATATTCCGACAAATCGGAATTTAACGGAGGTTGGGCAATGGAAAAGAAAGTATTTTCAAAATGCGGTAACAGATGTGATTTATGTTTGCTTTATCGTCCTAATGTTGAGAAGAACGACAGACGCAAGGATATTTGTAATGTATATAGCAAAATATTTCCAGGGTATAATGCTGACCCCAATACTATAATTTGTGATGGCTGTTCATGTGAAAAGGAAAATGCTGTTTTACAAGATCCCATGTGTAAAACAAGAAAATGTGTGATTGAAAAAGGTTTTGAACATTGTGGATATTGTGGGCAATATCCATGTGATATTTTCCCTGCTGAACCCACACATGAAGAGCTTGTTCAAAAGATAGAGGTTGAGAAGCAGTGGACTTGGGAAGATGAAAAGTTAATGGAAGCATATAGTTGTAAAAAGAATATTGATGAGTTTAGAAGAAATAAATAAATTCCGATTTATGGAACTGTTCAGGCAATACAACTGAAAACCACAGGAGAGGAGACAAATGGCGCAGATACATATACTTGATTCGGAAACCATAGATAAAATCGCAGCAGGCGAGGTAGTGGAAAGACCCTCCAGCGTGGTGAAGGAATTGGTGGAAAATGCCATTGATGCAGGGGCAACCGCTATTACCGTGGAAGTAAGAGACGGAGGAATTGAATTTGTCCGTGTGACGGATAACGGCACAGGCATGGAAAGGGAACAGATCCGGACGGCATTCTTGCGCCATGCTACCAGCAAGATTGAGCAGGCTCAGGACTTACTGCAGATTGCAAGTCTCGGATTTCGGGGAGAGGCATTGTCCAGCATTGCCGCAGTGTCCAAGGTGGAGGTCATCACTAAGACAAAGGAGAGTCTTACCGGCACTCACGTTATACTTGAGGGCGGTACCGAAAAATGTTTTGAAGAAATCGGCGCTCCGGAGGGCACCACTTTTATCATGCGAAATCTGTTTTTCAATACTCCCGTGCGGCGCAAGTTTTTAAAACAGCCCGCGACTGAGGGGGGATATATTGTGGAATTGATGGAGCATCTGGCACTGTCCAGACCGGATATTTCCTTTAAATTTATGTTGGGTAATCAAACCAGATTTCACACCTCCGGAAACGGGGATTTGCGGGAGGTTATTTATCGTATTTATGGCAGAGATGTGGCTGCNTCTCTTGTGCCGATTCAGNNGNAGAGAAACGGCGTGTGTGTGGAAGGATATCTGGGNAAGCCTGCAATCGTGCGTTCTAACCGTAATTTTGAGATNTATTATATAAACGGGCGTTTTNTCAAGAGCAATCTTGTGGCAAGGGCTTTGGAGGATGGCTATAAAGAGTATTTGATGCAGCACAAATTTCCGTTGTGCATTCTGCATATCACTATGGACAGGGGAAGTGTGGATGTGAATGTGCATCCCACCAAGATGGATGTGCGGTTTTCGGACGGTATTGCTTTTTGTAGTCTGTTGTCAGAGGCAGTGAGGGATGTGTTAAAAAGTCATGAGATGATTCCGGGGGATGTTCTTGTCAGTGAAGCTGAAGAAAAAGAAAGGAAGAAAGCTCAGGCAAGTGAGAAAAAGCTGTCAGAGAGAGAGCATGTTCCGGAGCCTTTTGAGCAGGAAAGAAGAAATGCAGCAAAGGTGATGGAGGAGACTTCCTATCAGGCAGAACCTCAAAAAATGCAGGATTTCCTGCAAAAACCTGTCTGGAACCGTGTTTTTGAGGAGAAAAAGATAGAAAATACCGACAATTTGACAGAAAACCCTGCAAATAATGGGGATTTGGAGGAAGCTTTCTTTGTGGATCCAGGGGAGAAGGCAGAGAGTTTTCAAGAAGAAAGCTCCGAAGACGGTGCAGAAAGCCATAAGGGTCAGAAAGAGGGCAAATCAGAAAATCAGGTGAAGCCGAAAGAAGGTATACCGGAGCGTCAGATAAATCTTTTTGAAGATAAGATGCTTACAGTGGAGAACCGTTCCAGATATGAGATTATCGGGCAGGTTTTTAACACTTATTGGCTGGTGCAGTTCGAGGACAAACTCTTTATTATCGACCAGCATGCAGCTCATGAAAAGGTAAAGTATGAGAGGCTGATGAAGCAGTTTCATGAAAAGAGCATTGTTTCCCAATCCTTACTGCCTCCCGTTATTGTAAGTCTTTCGGGTCAGGAAGAGGCGGTACTCTTGCAATATCAGGAGATATTTGCGACTTTGGGATTTGAGGTGGAGAGTTTTGGCGGAAATGAATATGCTCTTCGGAGCGTGCCGGTAGATTTGTACGGCTGCAGCGAGAAAGAGCTGTTTTTGGATGTGCTGGATGAGCTTTCAGAGGGAAGCAGCAGGGGAAGCTTTCAGGTAATTGAGGAAAAAATTGCATCCATGTCCTGCAAGGCGGCAGTCAAGGGAAATCATTCCTTAAGCAGGGCGGAGGCGGAAGCCTTGATAGACGAACTGCTGACCTTGGAAAATCCGTATAACTGCCCCCATGGCAGACCTACTATTATTGCCATGACACAGACGGAATTGGAAAAGAAATTTAAGCGCATAGTGTGAAAAGAGGATTTTATGATAAAAGAACACAAGCCCATGATTGTTTTAACCGGGCCTACGGCAGTGGGCAAGACAGAACTGTCAATCAAGCTGGCAAAGGCGGTGGGCGGAGAAATTTTGTCTGCGGATTCCATGCAGGTGTATAAGCATATGGATGTGGGCTCTGCAAAGATTACCCCCGAGGAAATGCAGGGTGTGCCCCACCATCTGATTGATGTGCTGGAGCCTTGGGAAGACTTTAATGTGGTGGTTTTTAAAAAGAAGTGTGAGGAATGCCTTCCCGGCATATATGAGAGAGGGCATATTCCCATTTTGACAGGAGGAACCGGATTTTATATTCAGGCGCTGCTTAGGGATGTGGNTTTTGAAGAAGATACACAGGGAGAGGATGNGGCATATCGGAGNATGCTTGAAAATCTGGCNCAGGAAAAAGGAACGGATTTCCTCCATGAAATGTTAAGACAGGTGGATGCCGCTTCGGCAGAGGCAATTCATGAAAATAATATTAAGCGTATCATTCGAGCTCTGGAATATTATCATCTGACAGGACAGAGGATTTCAGACCATAACGAGAGGGAGAGGCAGAAGAAAAGAGCATACAATNCCTGTTATTTTGNACTGAATGATANAAGGGAGAGGCNCTATGAGAGAATTGAGCGAAGNGTGGACGAGATGATAATATCTCGNGCTTGTNGAGGAGGTCCAGAGATTAAAGGATATGGGTGTAAAAAGGGGTATGTCATCCATGCANGGATTGGGATATANAGAANTTTTGGATTATCTGGATGGCGTCACAACTCTGGAAGAAGCCGTGTACCTGATAAAGAGGGATACAAGGCATTTTGCCAAAAGACAGCTCACATGGNTNCGCNGNGAGNAANAAGNNATCTGGANTGACAAGGATCAATTTGACTATGATGAGGACAGAATGCTTGCGTTTATGCTGGAGAAATTGGGAAATGCAGAAATTTTGGCATAAGGATTGCTAATGATATAAAATGCGCAAGGTGAGGGACACATCCTCCTGTGCGGCAGAAATGAGGCTGAATATGGAAAATCAGACAAAGAAAATTTATGGCTTCCTGGGGATATCCGCGGAGGTATATGAATATGGGAACTCTATTCTGGCGGGATTAAAAGAACGGTTTGCCCGGATTGATGAGACGGCGGAATATAACCAGCTGAAAGTGTTAAAGGCGATGCAGGATGCAAAAGTCAGCGAAGCCTGTCTGCTCGGCACCACAGGTTATGGCTATAATGATTTGGGCAGGGATACGCTGGAAGCGGTTTATGCAGGAGTATTTCACACAGAGGATGCCTTGGTGCGCCCTCAGATTACCTGCGGAACCCACGCGCTGGCGCTGGCGCTTATGAGCAATCTGCGTCCGGGTGACGAACTGCTTGCTCAGGTGGTTAAGCCATATGAGACTCTGGAGGAGGTTATCGGCATCCGTCCTTCCAAAGGCTCCCTTGCGGAATATGGTATCAGCTATAAGCAGGTGGATCTTTTGCCAGACGGNAGNTTTGACTATNAAAGTANCAAAAAAGCGATCAATGNAAAAACCCNGCTTGTGACGATTCAGCGCTCCAANGGTTACCAGACAAGACCCACTTTGTCCGTGGAGCGAATCGGGGAATTAATTGCTTTTGTCAAGCAAATTAAACCAGATGTTATCTGTATGGTAGACAACTGTTATGGGGAATTTGTGGAGACCAGTGAGCCTTCTGATGTGGGGGCGGATATGGTGGTGGGTTCCCTGATTAAGAACCCCGGCGGAGGACTTGCCCCTGTTGGGGGATATATTGCAGGCAGAAAGGAATGTGTGGAAAACGCGGCATACCGCCTGACTTCTCCGGGACTTGGCAAGGAGGTGGGGGCTTCCTTAAGTCTTTTATCTTCCTTTTATCAGGGATTTTTCCTTTCTCCTACGGTGACGGCGGGAGCGTTAAAGGGAGCGATTTTTGCGGCGAATATCTATGAAAGATTGGGATTTGCGGTGGTGCCTGACGGCTCTGAGAGCCGGCACGACATTATTCAGGCAGTTACCTTTGGAAGTCCGGAAGGTGTCATTGCATTTTGTCAGGGGATTCAGGCGGCGGCTCCCGTGGACAGTCATGTCAGTCCTGAACCGTGGGATATGCCAGGTTATGATGCCAAGGTCATCATGGCAGCAGGCGCCTTTGTATCAGGTTCCTCCATTGAGCTTTCTGCGGATGGTCCCATTAAGCCGCCTTATGCGGTTTATTTTCAGGGAGGACTTACTTGGCAGCATGCCAAGTTTGGTATTTTAAAGTCGCTGCAGGCACTGCTGGATGCAGGAATAGTGACGAAAGAAGCTATCGTTTCTGGAAAAATGTAGAAAAAACACAAAATAAAATCTATGAAATTGGTATACAGAAGACAGATTTTGTGGTAGTATAAAAGGGCGTATGAAAGAATCGGCTGTGGGCAGGCTGGTTCAGAGCAGCAGTTTTGGACAGGCATTCTGGGAAACTTAGAAGCTGGGCTGTTGTGATAACACAGAAGAAAGACGAGGAATAACCTTGAAAAGAGTGAATTGGGTTTTGGTACTTTTAGTGTTGATAGGATTTGTGATTGGCGGATTTATTGGCACATATTTTGAGGGTACCTTTTTAAATTATGGACAGGTCTTCGGACTGAACAACCCTGTGGAGCTGAATCTGGGCTTTATCATTCTGACATTCGGGCTGAAATTTCATATCACCATAGCTAGTGTCGTCGGAGTGATTATTTCTTTTGTAGTGTATCGTTTCATTCGCTAAAGATTATTGGAAACGAATTTATTCGTAGGAAACGATTTATTCGTTTTACACATACGTCGGAGAAGGTAAAGGAGGCGTATGAGAAATACTAAACAGGGTTTTGATATGCCCTATGAGAGATTCCTTCGTTTTGGCGCAGAGAATCTGACAGACAGGGAGTTACTTGCCATTATTCTGCGCACAGGAACCAAGGATGTGAATGCCTTGGAACTAGCAGGACAGGTGCTTTCCTTGGCAAAACATCCCAGAGAGGGACTTTTGGGACTTTATGATGTGACTTTGGAAGAACTGATGCAGATTAAAGGAATCGGCATGGTGAAGGCGGTAAAATTAAAGAGCCTGACAGAGTTATCCATGCGCATCAGCCGCGCTACGGCAAAAGAAGGATTACTGTTTACCTGTTCTTCCGCAGTGGCAGAGTATTTTATGGAAAAGCTCAGGCACAGGGAGACGGAATGTGTGATTTTGGTCTGTTTGGACGGAAAAGGGCAGATGATTGCAGAAAAAAAGCTCTCAGACGGAAGCGTGAAGATGTCCTTAATTTCTCCGAGGGAAATCTTTATGGAAGCGCTTAAATGCCGTGCAGTAAACATAATTCTTGTGCATAATCATCCCAGCGGGGACCCCACTCCATCCCGTGCAGACAGGGAGCTTACAAAGAATTTATTGGAGTTGGGAAAAAAGATGGATATTCCCCTGTTAGACCATATTATTATCGGGGATAACAGGTATACTAGTTTTAAAGAAGAAAGGGGCTGTTGTTTTGGCTAACAATGCATTCGGTATCGACCTTGGAACCAACAATATCAAGATTTACAGCAGAAACGATGACAATATCATGGCAGAGAAAAATATGATTGCCATTGAGAATAAGAACACGCTTTTTGCTTATGGGGATTCGGCATATGAGATGTATGAGAAGGCTCCCAGCAATATCCATATTTCTTATCCGCTTTCCAATGGTGTGATTGCGGATATCCGTAATATGGAGACTCTGATAAAATATTTTATTACGGATATGCAGAAAGGAAATATAAAGCCTGCTGACTTTTTGATTGCGGTGCCCACTGATGTGACGGATGTGGAGAAGAGGGCATTTTACGATTTGCTAAAGGATGCCAATGTAAAGGCAAAAAAAATTATGGTAGTGGAGAAAGCCGTGGCAGACGGTCTGGGTCTTGATATTGATGTGAAAAATTCCCAAGGTGTGCTGGTGGTAAATGTGGGCTATGAGACCACGGAAATTTCCATTTTGTCCTTAGGCGGCATTGTATTAAGNCGGTTAATCAANNCNNGAGGGCTTNGGTTTGACGAAGCTATCAAATCCGCTGNCCGAAAGGAGTACAGCCTGATTATTGGCGGCAAGACGGCGGAGTCTGTAAAGATTTCTTTAAAGGAATTGGAAGCAGAAGGAAAAGGAGCCATCGTCTACGGAAGGGATATTGTGACAGGGCTTCCGGTGGAGAGAGAGATTCCCACAAAGCTGGTGGATGAAGCCTTGGAGGAACATTTCAATACAATTATTGACAATGTAAAGGTGATTCTGGAGCGCACACCTCCGGAACTCGCAGCAGATATTTACCGTCATGGCATTTATCTGACAGGCGGGGCANCTCAGGTAAATCATTTGTNGGAGCGGCTGGCTGCAGGAACAGNGNTTACCGTNAATGTTGNAGAGAATCCCCTGACAAGCGTTGCAGCAGGACTTTCAAAAATTATTAAAGATGACAACTATAAGTCGTTGACTTATTCAATTGAAGGGATGAGTAAATGAGCCCAATCATAAAACGAAAAGGGGAGAAGTTTACTCTGCCGAGTAAATATCTCCTTTTTATTTTAACATTTGTGTGTACGCTCTTAATGCTGGTAACATTTGGGACGGATGTGTTTAACAAACCCCTGAATACGGTAGTGGGCTATGTGATTGTGCCTTTTGAACAGGGGATTGCGCAGATAGGAAGCTGGCTGTCCAACCGTTCGGAAGAGTTGGTACAGATTCGCTCCCTTCTGGACGAAAATGCCCGCTTGAAACAGCAGGTTGCAGAGCTTACAGAAGAAAATACGAGACTTCAACAGGATAAATATGAATTAAATAAATTGAGAGAGCTGGTGGAACTTGACGAACAGTATGGNCAATATCAAAAAGTAGGGGCCAGAATTNTTAAGAGGGGTCCCGGCNATTGGTATTCCGACTTTGTCATTGACAAGGGGGAACAGGACGGTTTGGCGATAAATATGAATGTGATAGCAGGGGGCGGTCTTGTGGGCATTATCACGGCAGTGGGACCTAATTGGGCCAGAGTTACCTCTATTATCTCTGACAACAGCAANGTCAGCGCCATGACTATTGCCACCGAGNACAAACTCATTGTTTNCGGAGACTTAAGGCTCATGACGGAGGGTGTGANATNATTCANCAAGCTGGTGGACAGTAAGGAACAGGTAGTTGAAGGAGACAAAATCGTCACTTCGGATATCAGCGATAAGTATATGCCTAATATTTTGATTGGGTATTTACATACGATCAACAGGGACGGCAATAATCTGACCAAGTCAGGATATCTGACGCCGGCGGTGGATTTTGAGCATTTGAGCGAGGTGCTGGTGATTACGGATTTGAAGCAGCAGATAGAGGAAAATGAGTAATGTGTAGAAAAATCGTGACAGCCATGTTTATTTTGGTATGTTTTGTGATACAGTGCAGCGTATTTGGAAATATTGCCTTTACGGGTATCATTCCCAATCTGATGATTATACTGATTTCTTCCTTTGGCTTTATGAGGGGAGAAAAGGAAGGTCTTGTCATCGGTTTTATCTGCGGGCTGTTAAATGATGTGTTTTTTGGGGAGCTTCTGGGCTTCTACGCCCTTATTTTAATGTACATTGGTTATATTAATGGTAAGTTTTGTCATATTTTTTATCCGCAGGATATCAAGCTGCCGCTGGCGTTAATTATTACTAGTGATTTGTCTTATGGGATACTTTGTTATATTCTTTTGTTTATGTTTCGTGGGAAATTCCAATTTTCCTATTATTTTACCAGCGTGATCCTGCCGGAGGCGCTGTATACCATTGTAATCACTCTGTTTCTGTATCCCCTTATATTGAAGGTGAATGAGAAATTGGAAATTCTAGAGAGAAGGAGTGAGCAGAAATTTGTTTGATGAACTGAAAGAACATATTATCAGTGTGATAACCAGCAGACTAACCGTGATGACATTACTCTGCTTCGGGCTGTGCGGAATCCTTTTATACCGCTGCTTTAAGCTGCAGATTGTGTATGGTGAAAAATATATGGAGGATTTTATTCTGCTGACGGAAAAGACAAGAGACATTACCAGCACCAGAGGCAATATTTTTGACAGAAACGGAAATGTGCTTGCCTATAATGAATTAGCTTATTCTGTAAAGATAGAGGATGTGAATGAATCCAAATCCACAAAGCAGAAAAATAAAGAACAAAATGAGACAATCTATAAGCTGATTGGCATGATTGAACAAAACGGCGATAAAATAGTAACGGATTTTAAGATTGTTTTAAACGAAAACGGAGATTTTGCCTATTCGGTGGATGGAACCAGCCGCCTTAGGTTTTTGGCGGATGTCTATGGGCTGGCTACGGTGGACAAGCTGTCAGAGGAGCAGAGGGCATCTACTGCCACGGAAATCATGGAATACTTAAGCAGGGTTTCTGGAAAGGGAATTCGTTTTGCCATCGGTGAATATGAGACAGAGGGTGATGACAAAAGTACTTTCATACCCGGAAAAGGTTATACAAAGGAAGAGTGGCTGAAAATGGTCACAGTCCGTTATAATATGAATCTGACTTCTTATCGCAAATATATAGGAACCACGGTGGCAACGGATGTCAATGAAAAGACGGTGGCTGTCATTATGGAGAATGTGGACGAGCTTCCGGGAGTCACCATTGTAGAGGATACCGTGCGTCGTTATGTGGACAGCAAATATTTTGCCCATATTTTGGGGTATACCGGAAAAATTTCTTCGGACGAGCTGACCCAGCTGAATGAAAAAAAGACGGCGGAGGGCGGCAAGCCGGATTCCTATAATATCAATGATGTCGTGGGGAAGAGCGGTATTGAGGCATATATGGAGACCACGCTTCAGGGTACAAAGGGATACGAAAAGGTAAGTGTGGATGTAACCGGTAAGGTGATGACGGTTTTGGAACGGACAGAAGCGCAGGCAGGGCTGGATGTTTATCTGACTATTGACAAGAATCTTACTATGGTGGCTTACAATATTGTGGAGCAGAGGCTTGCAGGACTAGTGTCCGACAAGATTATTAACACCAAAGAATATAAGGCGGGTCCCAATTCCGGCAGTGCCGACATTAAGATTCCTATCTATGATGTGTATTTTGCGGTTATCAACAATAGTATTGTGGATATCAGACATTTTGCGGCGGAGGATGCACAGGATACGGAGAGGGAAGTCTATGAAAAACATCTTGCTTATAAGCAGCAGGTGTATGATACCCTGGTTCAAGAGATGAAGGAGAAAAAGACACCCTACAATAAACTGTCCAAGGAGTATCAGGTTTATCAGAGTAATCTGGTGGTGCTTTTGAAGGAGCAGGGAATTCTCATGTCATCCGCCATTGACAGTGAAGATGCAACACAGAAAGCCTGGGCGGTGGATGAGGTCATAAGCCTGAATGAGTATTTGAAATACTGCATTGCAAAGAATTGGATTGATGTGAGCAAGTTAAATACCAAGGGCAAGTATTCTGACTCTGAGGAAATTTATAACCAATTGGTGGAAGTTACGATTCAGCTGATTGATAAAAACATGGAGTTTCAAAAGCGCTTTTATAAATATATGCTGTTAAATGATGTAATAACAGGAAAGCAGATCTGTATGCTGTTGTGCGAACAGAATGTGGTAGATGTGGAAGAAAGCGAACGGGAAGCTCTATGGAGTGGACGACAGAATGCCTATAACTTTATGAAAAACCGGATTAATAATCTGGACATTACACCGGCACAGCTTGCCCTTGACCCATGCAATGCATCCATGGTTATTGTCGATGTAAATACGGGGGATGTGCTGGCAATGGTATCCTATCCGNGATATNATAATAATAAAATGGCCAATNCNGTGGATGCGGAATATTTTGAAAAGCTGAATTCGGACAAATCAAATCCCTTATATAATTACGCAACGCAGTCTAAGGCGGCTCCGGGTTCCACCTTTAAAATCGTGACTGCCACGGCGGGATTGATGGAGGGTGTGGTTACTTTAAATGAAAGGGTTAACTGTACAGGTACTTTTACAGCTATCACCAACCCCTCCCCCAGATGCTGGCTGCGTTCCGGACATGGCAATGAAATAATGAGTACGGCAATCCGCGATTCATGCAACTATTTCTTTTATGAGGTGGGCTACCGACTGTCTACCAGAAGCGGAAGCTATGATGAAACGGCAGGTCTTAACACTTTGTATGAGTATGCGGATTGGTATGGTCTCACGGAAAAATCGGGAGTGGAGATTGCAGAATCCATGCCTAGTGTGTCTAATGAAAACCCTGTGCCTTCCGCTATCGGACAGGGCAGCAACAGCTATACCACGGTGGCGCTTGCCAGATATGTCACCACCATTGCCAACAGCGGCACCTGTTATAATCTGACTCTGTTGGATCATGTTGCGGATGCATCAGGCAATATATTGAAGGAATATGATGCCGAGGTGAGAAATAATGTTAATATTCCTCAGGAATATTGGAGAGCATTTCATTCTGGCATGCGTCAGGTGGTAGAAAACAAACCTTATTTTGACGGGCTGGCAGTGAATGTTGCGGGCAAGACGGGTACTGCGGAGCAGACTAAATCCAGACCCAACCATGCACTTTTTGTGTGTTATGCGCCTTATGAGCAGCCGGAAATTGCAATAGCTTCCCGCATTCCCTTCGGGTATTCCTCCGATTATGCGGCGCAGATGACAAAGGATGTTATTCTATACCACTATGGATTGGCAGAGGAAGAAGAAATTATTACAGGTACGGCGGACAGCCCCGATGCAGGCATTTCCAATGAATTGTAGAAAAGGAGCAGGTTACAGATTATGACAGAGGCAGTTAAGATTACAAGTTACCAAAACGGAATTACATTGCGTTTGAATAGTGAGGTATCCTTTGAGGATATTCTGTCAGAACTTGCCCTGAAATTTACACAGGGAAAAAACTTCTTTGGGAAGGCGAGCGTTGCGCTTTCTATTGAGGGGCGGGAAGTCACGGAAGTGGAGGAACTGCAGATTATTGATACCATTAAGAAAAACAGTAATGTCAATATTATCTGTATTATCGGGAGAAACGCAGAGACTGACCGCACCTTTATCAAAGCCCTGCATCAGGTGGAAAAGAAGCTTTCCGGCGGGGATGAAGGTCAGTTTTACAAGGGGACGCTTAAAAATAATGATGTGCTTGAGACGGAAAACAGCATTATCATCATGGGGGATGTAAACCCCGGATGTGCAGTGATATCTGCCAAAAATATTATTGTTTTGGGAGGTTTATATGGGGAAGCCTATGCCGGCGGGAACGCTCAGGGGCGGGCTTATGTGGTAGCGCTTGAAATGGAGCCGGAAAGATTACATATCGGCGATTTCAAATACAAATCTAAGGATAAACAATCCAAGTGGGGCATCCGCCCTAAAGTACAACCGAAAATTGCATATGTGAAGAACGAAAAGATTGTTATGGAACCGCTTACCAAAGAATTGCTGGCTTCTTTTTAAAAAAGAAAATATAAGAGGATGCATAAAAAAGGAAAAGGCCAGAGGACGACATCAATTCAGAAAGGCGTGGTATCAGTATGGAAAACAATATTTCCGCGGAGGCGAAAAACTCCGAAGTCATTGTCGTCACTTCAGGGAAAGGCGGTGTGGGTAAGACCACCACATCTGCAAATGTAGGAACAGGTCTGGCAAAGCTGGGCAAGAAAGTATGCCTTATTGACACGGATATCGGACTGCGCAATCTGGACGTAGTTATGGGGCTGGAAAATCGCATTGTCTACAATCTGGTGGATGTGGTGGAAGGAAACTGCAGGGTAAAGCAGGCCTTGATACGGGACAAGCGTCATCCGGGGCTTTATCTGATGCCCTCCGCCCAGACAAGGGACAAATCGGCAGTATCTCCGGGACAGATGGTGAAGGTGATAGACCATCTGAGGGAGCAGTTTGATTACATTATTTTGGACTGTCCCGCAGGTATTGAGCAAGGTTTTCAAAATGCCATTGCGGGCGCTGACAGGGCGCTTGTNGNCACAACTCCGGAAGTGTCCGCTATCAGGGATGCAGACAGGATTGTGGGGCNNTTAGAGGCAAAAGGATTTTCCAAGATTGATTTAATCATTAACAGGCTGCGCATNGACATGGTGAGACGGGGAGNTATGATGTCCGCTAATGATGNGGTGGATATTCTGGCAATTCCTTTGATTGGAATTATTCCGGATGATGAGAATGTGGTGATTGCCACCAATCAGGGAGAACCGTTAGTGGGCAACGATACTCCGGCAGGTCAGGCCTATGCCAATGTAGTGGGGAGAGTGGAGGGAAAAGAAGTGCCGTTTCTTAATTTTGAGCGGGGAATTTCCTTCTGGACAAAAGTAACCGGCATTTTTCATAAGGCATAGAAGGGGGCGGAGCATATGAGGTACTTCTTTAGAAGAAAGAGCTCCTGCCAGGTTGCCAAGGACAGACTCAAAATTTTGTTGATTTCTGACCGGGTCAACTGCTCGCCGGAGATGATGGAACTGATCAAGGTGGATATCGCCAAAGTGATATCCAAGTACATGAAGATAGATGCAGAAAATATGGATATACAGATTAATGCAAAGGGAAGCAAAGGTGCCAGAGACGGAAAAACGCCGACTTTGTATGCCAATATTCCCATTTTAGACTTACGCAAGATGTAAGCGTGAAGAGAACTTTACCCAACTCGGATAAGATAAGAAGGAATAAAATGTTTAGAAATTACAGGCTGCGGGATTATGATTTTAAATTAATATTGATGATTCTGGCGCTCTCCGCCATTGGGGTGTTTACCATTGGGAGCGCCGAAGAATCATTGCAGNTGAGACAGNTTTACGGNGTGCNTGCAGGATTGGTTATTATGATAGGCCTTTCATTTTTTAATTATAATACAANCCTTAAGTTGAATTGGNTGNTTTATGCAGTCATGCTTGTACTGTTAACGTTGGTTCTTGCAGTGGGACAAGGGCGTGGCGTGGCGCAGCGCTGGCTGGAAATAGGAAGTTTGCGTTTTCAGCCTTCAGAATTGGCTAAAATTTTATTGATTTTATTCTTTGCACAGTATATTATGAAATATAAGGANAGATTTAATTCTTTCAGGGTAATTGCAAGCTGTGNGATATTAGCNGCAGTTCCGTGGGTAATGGTATATAAACAGNCGGATCTTTCCACTAGNATGATNTTGNTTGTTATTTTCTGCATTATCATGTTTGCGGGAGGTGTCAGTTATAAGCTGGTTTTGGCGGCGATTGCGCTGGTGATTCCCGTGGTTGCCATACTGCTTTCTTTAGCTTTACAGCCGGACAGCACTATTCTGGAACCTTATCAAAAACTCCGTATTCTTTCTTTTGTGGATCCGGAACAGTATTCGGACGACCGGACACAGCAGAATAATTCCGTTATGGCTATAGGATCGGGACAGTTAGATGGAAAAGGTTATAGAAACAGCGAGATTACTTCCGTAAAAAACGGTAATTTTTTGTCGGAGGAGGAGACGGATTTTATTTTTGCGGTAATCGGAGAAGAATTTGGTTTTAAGGGAAGCGTAGCGGTGATTTTACTGCTTATGGGAATTTCGCTGGAATGTGTTTCCGTGGCGAGGAAGGCAAAGGATGTGGGAGGAACCATTATTGCCGCAAGCATGGGAGGGTTAGTGGCAATACAAGGTTTTATCAATATCGGGGTGGCTACTTTTATTCTGCCAAACACAGGACTTCCATTGCNGTTTGTGAGTTATGGTNTGACTTCTTTGATGAGCCNGTNTATTGGGATGGGNGTNGTAATGNATGTGAGGCNGCAGCCAAAGAGAAGTAATAACCAATCATTATAGAGAGGGTATGAGGATATTTTTATGAATGTTGCGCTGATTGCACATGATGCAAAGAAGAAATTGATGCAGAATTTCTGTATTGCGTATCGGGGGATACTGAGCAAACATGACTTGTACGCAACCGGCACTACGGGGAGACTGATTGAAGAGGTGACCAATCTGAGTATTCATAAATATTTGGCGGGGCATCTTGGAGGAGAACAGCAGATAGGTGCTCAGATTGAGCAGAATCAGATTGATTTGGTGATTTTCTTGAGAGATCCGTTTACTTCACAGTCTCATGAGCCGGATGTAAACAATGTGGTGAGGTTGTGTGACACCCACAATATTCCGCTGGCTACCAATCTGGCCAGCGCGGAACTGTTGATTAAGTCTTTAGACAGAGGAGATTTAGAGTGGCGTGAGATGTACAAATAAGATGATTTTTAAGAAGATAACGGCAGTTGTGGCATTGGCGGCAATAGGAATCTGTCTGACGGGATGCGGGAGTGACAAGTATGCCATGGCATATGAGATGGATTCGGAGGTCAGCAGTTTTAATGTGCTTTCTTTTGACGGCGGCAATAAAGTGACGCCCTTTGCCAGGGACTTATGCGTTGTGGCGGGGGATGTGGCAGGCGCTGGAGAACNTGNTATGTCTCAGGTGGACGCAGCCATTCNCNTTGATCTAAACANCAGGGATGTGCTGTATTCCAAGAATGCCCATGTGAAGATGAGTCCTGCAAGCCTTACAAAGATTATGACGGCGTTAGTTGCCATTAAATACGGGTCTTCCGAGCAGGTTTTGACTGCTACGGACGCAGTAAAAATAAATGAGTCAGGCACACAAGTCTGCGGCATAAAAACAGGGGATACCATGACGCTGGATCAGGCTCTGCATATTTTGTTAATGTACTCGGCAAATGATGCAGCCTTGCTGATTGCAGAGAATGTGGGCGGCAGCGTGGAAGAGTTTGTGAATATGATGAATCGGGAGGCGGCGAGTCTTGGAGCCACCAATACCCATTTTGCCAATCCCCACGGGTTGACGGAAGAGGAGCATTATACGACGGCCTACGATTTGTATCTCATTTTCAATGAGGCAATCAAATATGAATCCATCAATGAAATTATTCATATGTCCAATTACCAGACAACTTATTATGATAAGAGCGGAAAGGCAAAGGAGCTTAAAATTAAGAATTCTAACGGTTTTTTAAACGGGAATGCAAAGGCTCAGGCCCCAGAAAATGTCACTGTCATTGGGGGCAAAACCGGCACAACTAAGGCGGCGGGCAACTGTCTGATGCTGCTTTCCAAGGATATAAACGGTGCTCCTTATATCTCCATTATTCTAAAAGCAGAGTCCTCGGATGCGCTGTATGAGGGAATGTCCGATTTGTTGAAAGAGATAACGAATTAAAGGTTGTTTTTTGGCGGGAGATATTTTATAATAGTATTAGTAATAGAATTATATTCTTCAAGATACAACAGGAGGTTGAGCATGGTTCAATTAATAGTAGGCAATAAGGGAAAAGGCAAGACAAAGCAGTTGTTGGACAAAGTAAATAGCGAAGTGAAGAATATTTTGGGCAGCATTGTATATTTGGATAAGAGTACAAAGCATATGTATGAGTTGAACAACAAAGTGCGCCTGATTGATGTTTCGCAGTACATGATTGAGAGCAGCAGCGAGTTTCTTGGATTTGTGTGCGGTATTATCTCACAGGATCATGATTTGCAACAGATGTATTTTGNNAGTTTCTTAAAGATTTCAAAATTGGAAGGTCAGGATATTACGGATGTAGTGGCTAAGCTTGAAAAAATCAGTGAAGCCTTTCATGTGGATTTTGTTTTGAGTGTGTCCATGGACGAATCGGAATTACAGGATACATTAAAGGATAAGATTTTGACATCTCTGTAAAGATGAAGCGGTATATGATTACAAAAGCGATGAAGCCTCGGGAATAACCGGGGCTTTTCCTTAAACATGACAGGGAGATATATCATAGTGGCTGGCAGTAGAAAGCAGAAAAATGCAAAGATTAAAAAATATCGCAGACCGATTAATCTTAATATCGGGATGATTATTTTTGCTGCCATGTTTTGTTATGTTATTATCTGTGTAGTTCTGTATTTTAAATCAGGTCATGTCACCCGCTATGAGGTACGGGAGGGCTCCCTTGCCACCAACAATAGATACCGGGCGGTGATTATCCGGGATGAGATTGTAGTAAATGCGGAGAATGCAGGCTACATCAATTATTATGCCAGAGAAGGGGAGCGTGTGGGAGTCGGCAATCTGGTGTATGCCATAGATGAAACCGGACGACTCAACGAGTATCTGGAGGATTTGAGTCAGGGAGAAAACACTTTAAGTGATAAGGAATTAGCGGAGTTTCGCAGCGAAATTGTAAATTTTATGCATGGCTTTGATGAAAAGCATTATGACAATACCTATGATTTTAAATATTCGCTGAAAAATACGGTGTTAAAACTTGCCAGCAACAATATGCTGCAAAGTATCAATGATATGAACGGTGCAGGGNCGGTAACGAATATCGTGAAATTTTGCAATGCCCCGGCAACGGGTATCGTGTCCTATTGGATGGACGGTTATGAGGGACTTAAGGCGGATGAAGTGACGGAAAAGGTCTTTGACGATAAAAAATATGAAAAGAAAGTGCTCACAAGCAATGAATTGATTGCGGCGGGAGACCCCGCTTATAAGATTTCTTCCAATGAAAATTGGTCCATTGTGCTTCCCATAGATTCCAAGCGGGGGGCAGAACTTGTGGAGATGGAATACATAAAAGTAAGGTTTCTTAAGAACCAATATGAATCATGGGGAAAGGTGTCCATGTTGAGCAACAGCGATGGCAATACTTATCTGCAGCTGTCCTTCACAAATTCCATGGTCAGCTTTGTGTCAGAGAGATTTCTTGAGGTAGAGCTTATTCTAAATGATGTGACGGGGCTTAAGATTCCCAATTCTTCCATTGTGGACAAGGAATTTTTCTTAGTGCCGGAGGATTTTGAGTTCACAGAGGGAAAGGGTGGAAAGAACGGCATTTACAGACAGACCCATTTAGAGGACCGGACGGTTTCCGTAGAATTTGTCCCCG
>WFLX011334057.1_pt1 | contig 21886 bp, 24 predicted proteins | sample 4967041 | NCBI WGS metagenome assembly WFLX01 (sample SAMN12857096, study PRJNA449069) | gut metagenome | isolation source: stool from male and female vole | host: Microtus ochrogaster | place: USA:Florida | collected 2017
CCGGCTGCCTTACGGTGCCGGATTTCATCCCTGGTTCGTGCGCGAACCGGATACGACCCTTCGCGCCCCGGCCGGCGGCGTATGGCTCGAGCGATCGGATCACCTGCCAAGGGCTTATGAAGCGATCGCGGCACATCCGGATATGGACTTCAACAGTCCGCAGCCTCTGCCGGCGCGCTGGATCAATAGCTGGTTCGACGGCTGGAACGGCAAGGCCCGTATCGACTGGCCGGGACGTCGGCTCGCGGCAGATCTGAAAGCCAGCGAAGCGCTCCGCCAATATGTCGTCTTCTCACCCGCAGCCGACGCCGACTTCTTCTGCTTCGAACCGGTGACGCATCCCGTCGATGCGTTCAATCTTCCCGGCAAGCCGGAAGCCCACGGCCTCACGATTCTCGGACCGGGTGAGGGGTTGACCGTTTCTGCCACCATTGCCGCTCTCTGAAGCGAAACAGTCTTGCGGCAATCACTCGATGACCGGCCCTCCAAGCGCGGGATGGCGGGTCCATTGGCGTCTGGAGTTCGCCCAAGCGCGTGCTACGAAAGTTATCTCGAAAACCGGACCGCCTTCGACCGGCTGGTCCGCGCACCCTTCGATGCCCGGCGCTCTATGGCGATGCCGTCATGGGCATGGTGCAAAGCGGGAGGTCGGGAATGTCTGTGGCTGTTGTCGCTCATTGCTATTGGAGTGTCGACCGTAAGAAGCGATGGATGTGCGTTGCCGAGCGCCGAGGGACTGGCTGGATCATCTCCGCACCCGAACCCGTCCGCGACACCGCGGACCTGATCCCTCGGCTGCGGCGCCGCTGCGAAACGGACGGAGCCCTCCTCATGGGCTTCGTGGACGCCAAACGGAGATAACACGACGCAACAAGGCGGCACAGGCGATATCGGCGCAATCTCTTTGGAACTTGCAGCAACAAATCCAGCGTAACGCTCAGCGGTGTCGAAATCGGCGGCATGTCTCGCCAGTCCAATGGTCGTGAAGCTCAAATCGCTGCAAGGGCTTTGGCTTCGCCCGCCATGAAGTCGCAGAACAACTTTACGCGCAAGGGCACCGTGCGCCCGAAGGCGTGCAGAGCATTGAACGGTAGCTTGGGCAGGGCGAGTTCGGGTACGAGGTCGAGCAAGACGCCCTCATTCAGCTCTCGGGCGACCAAACATCTTAGCAGATAAGCCGCACCAAGACCGCTCCGCGCGGCGTAGATCAAAGCCCGTCCAGAATCGCAGTCAACACGCCCAGAGGGAATGAATGTCCTTCCATCGGCCAAACGCAAGGGCGATACCATGCCACCGGACATAAATCGGGCGAACGGAACGCCTGTCAGGGCCTCTGCGGATCCCAACAATCCCCAACTCTTCAGGAATGGCGAGGATGCCACCACTACCATTGGGAGATCTGCCAGGTGACGGACAATGAGATCGCCCTGTGTGGGATCTCCAACACGCAGAACGACGTCATAGTCTTCCCTGATAAGATCGACAAAACGGTCCGTCAAACCGATATCGAGATGTAGGTCCGGATAGGCAGTTGCAAAGCGCTCAAACAGGCCAGGCAGCAGTAATGGCGCCAGTTCCCCGGGCATGCTGATGCGCAACCGTCCAGACGGTGCAGCTTGAGACCGGATCGCATCGTCGCTCGAATCGAGTTCCCGCAGGAGCGGCGCCACACGTTTGAAAAAAAGCTGGCCATCCTGGGTAAGGGTGAGTGCACGGGTAGTGCGGAAAAAAAGCCGTGTCCCGATTTTCTTTTCCAACCGAGCAACGCTTTTGGAGACTGCCGATGGAGTCGTGTTCAGATCGCGGGCTGCAGCGCTGAAAGATCCGGCTTCTACGGTCCGAACAAACGCCATTAATCCCGACGTCTCACCCAATAGGTTTGGCATTTGCATCTCCCCGGCACAGCTCATGTGCCCGACTGTGATCTAACGGCGCAAGGCACTCCTGTTTATCTCAGTCTCAGCAGAAAACGGAGATAAACAATGCAACATTTGAAAGACAAGGTTGCCGTGATTACCGGCGGGAACAGCGGTATCGGCAAGGCGACTGCGCGCTTGTTTGCACAGGAAGGCGCGCAGGTTCTTATCACAGGCCGGCGACAGAACGTCGTAGATCAGGTGGTGGATGAAATAGGCAACGGCGTCATTGGCATCGTTGGCGATGTTGCCGACCTTGAACACCATCAAAAGCTTGCAGAGATAGTGAAGAGCCGGTTTGGCAGCTTGGACATCTACATGGCCAACGCCGGGATCATCAACCTTACCGCTTCCGGCACCGTCACACCGGAAGACTATGACAGGCACTTCGCCACCAATACGCGCGGAGTGTTTTTTGGCGTGCAGGCGATGGAACCGTTGATCCGCGATGGTGGCAATATCATTGTCACGAGCTCGCTGGCTGCCACGAAAGTTCTGCCGGATCATGCCGTTTATGCCGGCTCCAAAGCCGCCATCGCCGCATTTGCAAAGAACTGGGCGATCGAGTTCAAGCCCCGAAAGATCCGCGTTAACATCTTGAGCCCGGGACCGGTAGATACTGCGATCCTCGGCAAGCTTGGAGTTTCGGATGCCGATCGCCCGGCGCTCGAAAGCCATTTGGCTACCATCATCCCGGCTGGCCGTCTCGGACAGCCCGAAGAACTGGCCCGCGCCGCTCTCTTTCTCGCCTCTGAGGCGGGTAGCTTCGTCAATGGCGTAGAGTTGCATGTCGACGGCGGTATGACCTTGGCTTGAAAGGAGTGAGAGAAATGGCGCCAATTCTGCCGAAGCGATCTTAGACTGGTCAGTAGCAGTGAGCCCACCTTTCACTGTCCAACGCGACCATCGATCGGCTCTCTACCCCCCCAACGCTGACCGGACAATATGGCAGCGTTGAACTCCCTTCGCTAAACCCTGGTACGATTAGGAGCGAACTGCAATGACCATTGTAGTCTCTATTGAACAGGAAGTTTTCCTTCGAATATTTGTAATATTTCCTCAATACAAGAAACGTGCGAATATCGGGGAGCACTGCGAAATCGCTCGCGACATTGGGGGATAAATGCGTAGTAGGACTGACAAATTCGGCCGCCATAGGCCGACGTACGTTCATGCTGCGAGTACCACCGACATCGCACATAAGCTGCAGCACCTAAAGAACGTGCATCGATGAGTTTGCCTTCCGCCAGCGAACCTGCCGAAAGCTCTCCGGCTGAGACAATCGACGCACATCGGCACGAGATGCTCGATGTTAACCGGAATCCCGCGAACGAAATGTCACGCGTTCTCGGGACTGAGCCGGTCCATCTAGCGGCAGACCCGTCCGGCGGCGCAATCGCCCATTGGCATCACGACGCCTTGCATGACGTCGTCGAGCCTATGACCGATCACGTCATCATGGCTTATAACGGCGCGATACAACGCATGGAAAGGCGGTCCGGAAGATCGATCGAGAGCGGAACGTTTCGTCGCGGGGTGGTGATCATCATTCCAGCTGGGTCAAGCTCCCGCTGGGATATTCCAAAGCCGGTGGATGTCGTGCAGCTCTATCTTCCCCACGCGACACTGACGCGCATTGCCGACGAAACCGATACATTCACTCCGACCGACCTCCTGGAGCGAACCGCGCATCCGGACCACATTACATCCCGATTGCTCCTGAGTGCGGCCGATGTCTTAGAAGGCAATACGGCACTGGATACACTGTTCAGGCAGCAGTTGACCGACCTTCTGGCCACGCGCCTGCTGGCTGCGCACACTGGCAGGGCGCCGAGCTATCGGCCGGCGGTCGGCGGCCTCGCGCCGAGCGTTCTGCGCAGGGCCGTCGAACGATTACGGTCGGACGCGGACGCCGACGTCTCCCTTGCGGCCCTTGCTGCCGATTCCGGGCTGTCGCGGTTTCATTTCTGTCGGGCCTTCAAGGAAAGCACGGGGCTTTCACCTCACAACTGGCTGCGTCAATATCGACTCGAGCAGGCCATAAACATGCTACGTGATCCTCAACAATCGATCGCGTTGGTCGCAGCTTCCCTCGGGTATGCCTCGCAAACTGCATTTGCAGCTGCGTTCCGCAAATTGACCGGTGAAACACCGACAGATTGGCGCCGCCGCCACGGCTGACCGCGATCTCCTTTCGCCCTCCCTCAGGTTCGGGACTCTCTCGTTCTTCGCTTGCACGCGATCGGATCGGGCACACAACCGTGCTTCGCGATCCGCTTGGCATGCGTCGGTCGCGGCGTCATTGTGCCTTGCGGACAGCCATGGCCGTGTAAAACGTTGCGATGAACCGCGCCGCATCGGCTAAACCGCAATCGCTCTGCAATAGCGCCAATCGCTCTGGCGCAGCGGGAGACCTGTTCCGCTAAACCACCATTGCGTCCATGCCAATGGATCCTGCGAAAACAGAGGTTGGGTGTGGGATGAGACCGATTAGGGGTCAATCGTAACGACCCGTGGCGGCTTGCATGTAACCAATTTTAGCAACGATCCGTTCGAATCGATGACGGTCAACGAAACAATTATTTTACAAAGGATCTGCACAATGACCTCCATTACAACCAGCAACGGTGTTCAACTTTTCTACAAAGACTGGGGACCGAAGTCCGCTCAACCGATCGTCTTTCACCACGGCTGGCCGCTCAGCTCCGACGATTGGGATAATCAGATGCTCTTCTTCCTCAGCAAGGGCTTTCGCGTGATCGCTCATGATCGCCGCGGTCATGGCCGGTCTAACCAGGTGAGCGACGGTCACGACATGGATCACTATGCCTCCGATGTTGCCGCAATGATCGACTACCTCGATCTTCGCAACGCTATCCACGTCGGACACTCTACCGGGGGCGGTGAAGCCGCGCGGTATGTCGCACGTTACGGGAAGGGCCGCGTTGCCAAACTAATCCTGATTGCGGCCGTGCCGCCATTGATGCTGAAGACCGCCGCCAATCCCGGCGGCTTGCCTATCGACGCATTCGACGGATTGCGCAGCCAACTGGTCGCGAACCGTTCGCAGTTCTATCACGATTTTCCGAGTGGCCCGTTCTATGGTTACAACCGCCCGGGTTCGGAGCCTTCGCAGGCGGTCATCTCAAACTGGTGGCGTCAGGGTATGATGGGCGGTGCGAAAGCGCATTACGATGGCATCAAGGCATTCTCGGAAACAGATTTCACCGAGGACCTGAAGAGCATCACAGTGCCGGCGCTGGTGTTGCATGGCGATGACGACCAGATCGTCCCGATCGGCGCATCTGCTCCGTTGTCGGCGAAGCTCCTGCAGGCCGGGACGCTGAAGATCTACGAGAATCTGCCGCATGGGCTGTGCACGACCCATGCAGATGTCATCAATGCCGACGTGCTGGCGTTCATCGCCGGCTAAGCGACATCGCTTCACGAATCCGCGCGCCATCGATTGCCGAACATCTCGCCGCCCACCAGAAGCGGCAACGGTGACGCGCGGCCCTCGGAAACTACAGATTTCGGAGTGAATAATATGAGACTTGTAATAGTGGGCGCCGGCTTTGCTGGCATGTACGCCGCACTTTCCGCAGCCCGCTTGCGCGATATCGAAGGAATTTCGCCCGAAGAGCTCGAAATCGCGCTGGTGTCACCGGAACCGACGCTCGTCATCCGCCCCCGGCTTTACGAGCCGAAGCCCGAAACCCTAACGGCACCTCTGCAGGCTGTATTTGACGCAATCGATGTCGCCTATGTGCAGGGCAGCGTCGAAGAGATTGACCCGAAGGCCCGCACCATCGACGTCGTCAATGCCAAGCACGAACGAAAGCCCCTTCAGTACCATCGCCTTGTGATTGCCACCGGCAGCAGGCTGTTCCGCCCGAATATTCCCGGCCTTGCCGAATACCCCTTCAGCATCGATAACATCGATGATGCTATCGCCCTCGATCGCCATCTCCACGAGCTTGCGAAGATGCCGGCTTCGGCCGCGCGCGACACCATCGTTGTTGCCGGCGCCGGCTTCACAGGAATCGAGGCGGCGACCGGAATGCAATCGCGGCTGAGGACCTTGTTCGACAAACCCGCTTATCCCCGCGTCATTATCATCGATCGCAGCAGTGCGGTCGCTCCCGATATGGGCGAAGGTCCTCGGCCGGTCATCGAGGAAGCACTGCGCAAGCTCGGCGTTGAAACGCGGCTCAACGCCGGGGTTTCATCGCTGGATAAGTCAGGTTTGACATTGAGTACCGGCGAGCATATCGAAACCCTGACCGTGATCTGGGCGGGAGGCATGCGCGCCAATCCGCTGACCACAAAAATCCCCGGCGAACGCGATAAGTTCGACCGGCTGCTGGTCGACGGCTGCTTGCGTGTGCCGTCCGTGCCTGGCATCTTCGCCGCCGGGGACGCAGCGCGTGCCGCTTGCGACAACTGCGGCAACTACGCACTGATGTCATGCCAGCACGCCACGCGCATGGGCGCCTTCGCGGGCAACAATGCCGCCGCCGAACTGTTGGGCGTAGCGACACGGCAATACCACCAGGAGGCCTATGTCACTTGCTTGGACCTCGGCGATGCCGGAGCACTCTTCACCCGAGGCTGGGACGGTATGGTAGAGATGGTCGGCGAGAAAGCGAAGGCGGCCAAGCAGGAGATCAACACCGTCTGGATCTATCCGCCGCAGCCTGAGCGCGCGGCCGCGTTGGCCTCCGCCGATCCTGAGCGTGTAACGAAGCTCTGAATGCATCACACTATGCGAGCTGCCTATGGCACGAGCGCAGCTCGTTATATTACGATCCACCTCGTAACACGCTCCATCGCATAGAAGCCTTCTCCTGTCAGTCGTGAGAGGGCGCTTGAACGCTCGCAAGGTCGCGTTAGCGCTGTCCGGGACGAGCCATCCAGAAAACAGTACGTTTATTATCAGTTCACGGTCCGCGCTCACCGCGGTCGTCACCGGCGTCAAGGCCCAATGGTCGCTCCGTTGGGGCATCATCAACTTGGACGGGATCGCGCGCTCATCTATGGCTGAGCTCTCCGCAAGATATCTGCCTTGAAATCGATTCACACCTATTCGGAGTCAATGTTGGTCTTCAGCTTGCGGCTTTATGAATAGGGCAACGGTGGAGAAGGATTTTATCGGCGGCGACCTAGATCGATCGAGATGAATGAATCGTTGCTCACGGCAGCATTGTTTCCCATCGGTGCCGGCACGAAAGCGAGGCTTTCGGCAGGCATGGCCAGAGAAAGCCCTCCTACTTTGCATTGATCATGGATCAAGTCTACGATCTCGTTCCTGGCCGGCGTTCGAACGGCAACGCTGTCGACGTGAAATTGCAGCTCGACTTCGATGGCGATGGCGTCGATGGCTTTTAGGACGACGACCGGCGGTGGATTCTTGATGATCAGGACGCTGGATTGTAGCACAGACCGCATGACTTCGTCGACAAGGCGCGGTGCTTGCGTTGCGGCGATGCGCACACGCACCGCGATTTGGTGGGTCTCGTCAGGACGGCTGAGATTTGTCACTCCCTGCTTTGCTAGGATGCTGTTCGGCAGCACGACGACGTTGTGGGTAACGGTCAGCAGGTTGGTGGAGCGCCAGTTGGTTTCGATGATGCGCCCCTCGGTTCCGTCGGTCAAATGGATCCAGTCGCCTATTGCATAGGCTCTGCCGAGTGTCAGCGCGATGCCGGAAAAGACGTCTCCGAGCGTATTCTGCAACGCAAGGCCGAAGATAACGGCTATCACGCCCGACGTTGTGACCAACGTGCCAACCGGCATGTCGAAGACGAAACCGATTACGGACAGCGCCACGCCTAGATAGATGATGGCTATGGCCATATCCTGGATGAGACGCGCTTCGCGTGGCTTGCGGTTCAATCTGAAGTAGATTTGGATGAACCCGATGATCGCCCAGGCGAGATGAGTCCACCACAGGATCCTGGCTGATTTGGAAAGCAGCGCACCAAAGCCCTGCGTATAGAGACCGTCTGGCCGATGAGGTGCGATGCCTGCCATATAGAGCACGAGGCTCATGCCGGTAAAGAACAGGATCTGGACGAGCAAGCGGCTCGTCGGGCGGTTGCCGCCCTGGATGTGCCAAACAACGATGCCGGCAGTACCCAGGAGGTTGACCAGAATAACAGGCACGAAATTGTCATCACCAAACATGGCATAATCACCGATTATGGTTGCATCTAAGAACGGCCGGGCAGCAGCACTGCAAGCCCGGCCTGATAGACTATTTCTTGATCGGGTAGATCAATTCCTGCTCAGCGGTATCGACCACGAAGACAGCGAGCAGCTTTGCCGGGTGACTCTTGCTGGCGTTTTCACTTAGACCATGGCGGTCGCCTGGCAATTCCGAAAAGCTTTCACCCGCCTTATAAACCGCGACGGGACCGTCATTAACCTGACTGCGGATCGCGCCTTCGAGAACGGTAGCGTAAATGAAGGAGGACACTGGATGCGTGTGGCCTTCCGAGAACCCGCCCGGAGCATATTCGACGAGAACGCCTTTCATGCTCTTGCCGGGAACGTTCGGCAATTCATGGTCATAGACCACCGTAATCTTCGCGCCCTCGCCGCCGTCCAGCGCATCATGTGCAAGAGCCGCACCTGATAGGAGAACCGTCAACGCAACGGCAAAATGCAATGACTTGATCATGTCTATCGTCCTTTCGTGAGTGGGGCACCGGCCGCCCCGCAGGCGGCCCGTGTGCTCTTTATTTTCTCAGTGTTGTCGCAAACCAGTCATCGAAACGGATGCGGCCGATGCGAGGATGATTGTCGGAGACGAGTGACCCGTCCTCCAACTTGGCCCCGAAATACCGGGCCTGCGGATCTGCGACAACGTTGCGGGTATCTCCGATCGCCTTGAGGTAGCGCGCGGCGAAGTCGCACAGCCGCGCTCGCTCGGGACCGCAGATTTCGATGATGCCGTCGGCTGGCACAACAAGGGCTGCCTCAGCTACGAAATCAGCTACGTCGTCGGACGCGATCGGCTGCAGGAAACCCGTCGACAAGCGGGCGGTATCCCCGACCGTGCCCTCTTGGGCGATGCCGCCGAGAAACTCCATGAACTGTGTCGAACGCACGATTGTATATGGAATGTTGCCTTCCCGAATAATCTTTTCCTGGGCGACCTTGGCTCGAAGATAGCCGCTGTCCGGCAATCGATCGGTGCCTACGATGGAAAGCGCGATATGGTGTTTCACGCCGGCATCCATTTCCGCGGCCATTAGGTTCCTGCCCGCGGTCTGGAAGAATTCGAGCACGGCCTTATCCTCAAAGGAAGGCGAGTTCGCGAGGTCGATCACAACTTCTGTATTCTGAAGTACTTCCGCTAAGCCCTCGCCGGTCAGGGTGTTAACACCGGTTTTGGGGGCAGCGGCAATGACCTCATGCCCTTTCTTTCGTAGGCGGTCAGCAGTCTTGGAGCCGATCAATCCCGTTCCGCCAATGATCACGATTTTCATGAGATACCTCCATATGCAGCTTCCCGGATGGGGTGCATCGTTCGATAGTGATTAGGGGGAAGGCCGAACCGGTTATAAGCTTCAAGGGCACACGTGCCGGCTCGGCCCCAACTCAAGTGGCGTTAGTAGTCCCAGGCAATTGGTACCCAACGAAAGGCGTCACCTTCGACCGCGACGTGGCCCGTGGACGGGAATGGCATATGCGTGGCCACCAGCAGTTCGCCGGTCGCTGCCAGCTCCTTCAAGAGCCGAACCCGAACGCGGGCAGCCTCCTCCGGGTCGTGTTCGAAACCATTGTGCCAGTCGGGGTGGTCGAAGCCGACCGTGAACACGGCGTCACCGGCGAACATCAATCGGTCGCTGCCCGACGTCAGACGCACGATACTGTGGCCGGGGGTGTGGCCGCCGGTGCGGGTAACGACCACTCCCGGCGCTACCTCGTATTCCTCATCGAACAGGCGCAAATTGCCGCGATATTCTTCCGCGAACCGCTTGGCGGCAGCCCGAAGCGCGTCCGGGAAGCCGGCCGGCATGTGCACACGAGAGAAATCGGGCGCTTCCCAGAATTTGACCTCGGCGGCGGCTACGTGAATCCTTAGATCCGGCCGCAACTGCTCCTTCACTCCGCCAACGATCAACCCGCCAACGTGGTCCATATGCATATGGGTCAACACAATATCGGTCACCGAACCAAGATCAATGCCAGCAGACTCCAGTCGCCTGACCAATTGCCCGGCCTTCGGAAGGTTCAAGTCGGGATCCAATCCTAGTCCAGCATCGATGAGTATGGTCTGAGCTCCGCTGCGCACCACAACTACGTTCAGCGCCCAATCGCAAGCGTCCTTCGACAGGAACATGTCGCCCAGCCAGGTTTCCCGGTCGGCCAAGGCGGCATTGTGTCCCAACATTTCGGTTGGAAGCGGTAGCACTCCATCGCTGACCACCAGGACATCAATCTCGCCGATCCGCAGCGCGTAGCGCGACGGAACCAGTTCTTCTGTTCCTGGTCTGCTCGTTTGGGATGTGGTGTCCAGATTTATGTTTGCCTTCTGAGAGTTATTGATCATCTGGTTCATCTTTCAAAACTCCTGCGTTCTTTGGTGCTAGATTCTGGGTGGCTTACTCTTCCTGGCTAGACTGGAAGCGCGGTCGCCGGTGAAGTCTTTAGCTATTGGCGACACCCACTGCTGGCGTGTCCTCTGATGTTCTATCGAAGCTGATTTGCGGCCGCGCCAGAACAATTGCTGTCGCTGTAGAGCGATTGCTGCCGTCTCATGCGCATCCGGAAACCGTTCGAAGGTTCGGCGGTCACTTGAACGTGGCGGATGTGATTCATGTGAATGCTGGAGCGCCCCGACAGGCGGATAACCGTTGCGCGAGGCGTTGCTTCACGAGCGATGGAGGTCTAAATCTGGGCTGAGGCTGCGAGGGTGCTTCCTCGGATATCCATTGGCTGGATGGCGGGCGTGGTAAAATGGTCTCGAGGATGCCCGAACGTGCCTCGTTCGGTCATCCTAAGGTTTTCGGCACTTGGCCGCATACTCTAACTGTACTGAGACAGAGGGTCGCACACCGCAGGCTACAACCCAAAAATGATCGGACTTATTTAGCAAATGCCACAGATTCTTGCAGCGGTGTCCGTTGGCAAGAGGTTCCCGCTCATCGAGGGCGTTCCAGAAATATCCGAATTAAGCCGGCAACCTTTTCAGGGTCTTCCCAATGGAGGGTTTGGCCATGGCCGGGGAGGGAGTGAACTCCGCGCCGGCGATACCAGCCTGCATAATTGCCTGATGTTCCTCAGCGATCGCATCCTCCTCACCCGGAGGATGAACGTCGGCGCGGAAATGTCCTGTAGCAGCGGCGACGGATCATAGGCGAGCTGTTCGTAATATTGAATGCCAGATTCGTTACGGGACCGCGGCGCTTTCACGGCGGGCATGGGCGAGGAAATTCTCGTCTACCGGAACTGCGCCAGAAGACCATTCCCGAATGAAAGGGCTTTTGGATCGATCGGATCGCAGAGCATCCGGATGTTTTCCCACACCCACCCCCGACGTTCGCGTAGCGCGGCGGAGGTCGACACAAGAACGATTTTTCGGACGAGATGAGGCCGTCGCTCGGCGATCGCTTGGCCAAGCCGCCCCCAAGCGAGTGGCCGACCACGTGCGTCGGCGCAAGTTCCAGAACCTCTGTCAGGAACCTGACGTCATTCGCCATCTCAGGAATAGTGTAGCAACCCTCAGGCTGGTCCGAATTCCCGTGCCCCGCAGGTCTGGCGCTACGAGCCGAAAGCCCGTTGCGAGATAAGGCGCGGTGAGGGTCCAGCTTCGAGCGCCTCAGACGAAACGCGGGAAGCCTGCAGCCGTCGGGAGGCGATCGGGGCAAAACTCCAGGCAGTGGGGTGGTGCTATGGCCGGGAAGGGGAATATGGCTATTAGATGGAATGGCATGTTTGCGGAAGGTAATGCTAAGGGGTGCGCCCTAGATGGGTGTTGGATGCTGACAAAACCCGAACTTCTGTTCCTCAAGCCGCAGGATCTGGGTCCAGATGACGTGTTCGACGCGAAGGGGCGGTCAATCAAAGACGTGAAGGATGAGGCCCAAGGCACTGGGCAAGGTGCTGGTCGTCGGCGTGCCTTGTGGCTCCGGAGGACATCGTCTACGCACGCGGCACGGCCATTGCGTCAAATGCAAACCCGCAACGCTCGATTCTCAAGCGCGCTCGGCTCTTGGGAACTTCTACATTGCCGCTTCGCTCAGCCTGAACTGGACAAAAGCAGCGCGGCGTAACGTCGAATACTCGGCTTCGTGAAGCCGTCCCATGTCGTCAGACAGGCTTCGACGGTTGACCTGATCACCCAGTGCTCGCCTTCGAACGCGAATTGAAGTGCCGCGTCCGTTCCGGGGCGCGACGCTACCGAAGTGCTTGGCAGCTTTCGGCCCAAAAGCCGGCATACAACCTCATCCCCGATGTTCTGCGGCATCGAGTTGGGTCAACAACGATCAAGCGGATCAACTTACGGCGGACCCTTGAAACGCGGTAGCGGTTATTTATCTAGTGCGCAAGATACTAGTGTTCTCGGAAGATGCCGTGTTAAAGGAACTCGTTGGGGATCGTGAACTGGGAACGCAGCTGTCCTTTGCGCTCTATGGGGCGGCCAACCGCATGGCACGCCTGCACAAACCATTTCTTGAGCCGCTGGGACTGACGTTTCCGCAGTACCTGGTAATGCTCGAACTGTATGGCGGCACGCCGCGCAGTGTGGGGGAATTGGGCGCGGCACTTGGCATGGATACTGGAACGATCACGCCTCTTCTCAAGCGCCTTGAAGCCCTTTCCATGATTACCCGCACCCGCGACAGAAATGACGAGCGCCGGGTCATGATCAACCTGACAGAAGGCGGAGAGGCGCTTCGAGAAGAGCTCTGGATTGTCACCGAGAAGATCAAGACTGCATGCCAACTCGACCATGACGGTCTCGCAAAACTCCGGGACACGCTGACGGCGCTGGCACGTCCTGCGCACGACTAAAGTCCATTTTTGAACAGGAAGGAACACCCCATGAAGGTCGGCATCATCGGCGCGGGCAATATCGGAGCGACACTGGCCCGAAAGCTCGCCGCGCAAGGCCATGAGGTCAAGATCGCGAATTCAAAAGGTCCGGCTAGCCTGGCCGACCTCTCTCGCAACGTCGGGGCGACTGCAGTTCCCAAGGAAGATGCCGTGGCGGACGTCGAGGTGGTCATTCTCTCAATCCCATTTGGGAGCTATCCCAATCTTTCCAAGATTTTCCAGAACGTGCCGGAGGACGTCATCGTGGTGGATACGTCCAATTACTACCCGTTCCGCGATGGTTCAATTCCGGAGGTCGATGCCGGAAAGCCGGAGTCTGTTTGGGTCAGCGATCACATCAAGCATCCCATCGTGAAGGCCTGGAATGCCGTTCTGGCAGCCACGCTGTCGGAGCGGGGCAAGCAATCAGGGGACAAAGACCGCATCGCCATTCCCGTTGCAGGCAACGATCCTAAGGCGAAGTCGGTTGTCATGAACCTGGTCGAGGAGACCGGGTTCGATCCGGTGGATTCTGGAGAGCTAGTCTCGTCCTGGCGTCAGCAGCCAGGCACCCCTGCGTATTGCACCGAACTCACGGCAGAGCAGTTGAAAGCAGCACTCGAAGCAGCGGATCGGTCTCGTGCGGCCAGTATTCGGGACGCTTTGATCAAGCAGTTCATGGAAGCGGGAGCGCCGGTTTCCCATGACGACATGGTTGCTCGCAACCGTGCTGCTACAACATGAGGCCAGTGCCATTAGCATGCTCCGGCATAGCTCGTTGACGACAGGAACGGCTGAACTTCGCCTCTCGCACACCCACGACAATAGGAGAATGATCCATGAGAATAGGTATCCTCGGCTTTGGCCACATCGGCAAGACGCTGGTCCGAACGCTGAGCGCGGCGGGACATGAGGTAAAGGTAGCCAACTCGCGCGGCCCGGAAACCATCCCTTCTGACGTCCTGTCATCGGGAGGACGCGCAGTCAACGTAGAGGAGGCGGTCAAGGACGTGGAGGCTCTAATCCTATCGATCCCGCTCAACCGTATTCCGAACGTCGCACCCATGATTGCATCAGTCCCATCGGACACCGTGATCATCGACACATCGAACTACTATCCAGCACGAGACAATAAAATCGACGCTATCGAAGCGGGGAAAGTCGAAAGTGTGTGGGTGTCGGAGCAATTGAGCCGACCAATCGCGAAGGCATGGAACGCCATCGGCTCGGATTCCTTCGCGCGAAAGGGCAAGCCTGCAGGTAGCGCAGACCGCGTTGCTATTCCGGTCGCGGCCGACCGGGACAAAGATCGTGAGATCGCGATGATGCTTGTTGAAGATTCAGGCCTCGATGCCGTGTATTCCGGTTCCATTGCAGAGTCCTGGCGGCAGCAGCCGGGCGCTCCAGCTTATTGCACTGATCTTACACGGGAGGAGATGGCAGGTGCGCTGGCAGCGGCCGACAAGGATCGCCTGCCCAAGCGACGCGACATTGCAGTTGCCGCCTTCTTGGAAAGAATGGGCGACCCGAAGACGAACCCTGACGCGGACTTTGGGGTCCGTGTAAGTCGGGCGTTGTTCATGTAGTATCCGTGCTCCGACGATCACAAATGATCGTCGGAGGCATCCGAAGGCCCATGAAATCCGCTGTCAGGGAGGTTCCACATGCCCGTTGCAATCCAATTCACTGAGACCGGTGACCCCGATGTGTTGCACGCCACTGAAGTCGACGACGTCGCGCCTGGATCGAATGATGTTGTAATCGAACACGAGGCCATCGGGGTGAACTACCTCGATATCACGCAGAGAAATGGTGCGGTGAAGGTACCTTTGCCGTCGGGCCTGGGCCTTGACGCTGCCGGTGTCGTGAGCGCAGTTGGCTCCTCCGTAAGGACCTGAAGGTGGGGGATCGCGCTGCCTATATTCTCGGTCCTCTGGGAGCTTACTCAGAAAGCCAGACGATTCCGCCGACAGAGTCATCCCGTTGCCACAAAGTGTGACATCCTACATCACTGCGACGGTCCTCTTTGAAGGCATAACAGCGCAGTACCTCCTGAAATCCACCTATCAGGTCAAACAGGGGACGGTCGTACTACTCTATGGCGTCGGCGGAGCGCTCGGCCAGATCATGGCACCTTGGGCAAAGCACCTTGGAGCGACGGTGATAGGCGTCGTCTCGAAGGCGTCGAGCGTAGACCGGGCGCGTGTGCTCGGATGCGACGAAGTCCTGGTTTGGAGGAAAGGCGACCTCGCGGAGAAGGTCGCGGCTTTCACGAACGGACACAAGGCTGACTTGGTCTATGATGGCGTGGGTAAGCTTACCTTTGAGGCTTCAATCAACAGTCTGCGTCCACGTGGGCTTATGGTCTCTATCGGTGCCTCCACCGGTGCGCCACCGCCCGTCGAAGTCGGTACACTTAAAGCCATGGGGTCACTGTTTCTGACCCGCCCTGGGCTCGCAGCACATGCGACCGATGTTAACGAGTATCGAGAGCGAGCCGCCGACGTTCTTGAAGCAGCCACCAAAGGCATGTTCCCTACTGCCTTCTGGAAGGAATTTCCCCTCAATGAGGCTACCGCAGCGCATGAAGCAATCCAAAGTGGTCAAGCTAGCGGACCAGTTATACTTCGCCCTTGACCGCGCCCGGCTTCAGTCTTTTCCGGTCGTCGCTCCTTTGTACGTCCGCTTCTGGCGCATTACCGTCCTTCGCCGTTACGCTGCGAACTTCCGTCCTCCCCCGGAACGGAAGTTGGCGTCGGGCATGGCCAAAGCCGCTTTTGACGGCCATTGCCACGGTGACATCGCTTCAGGCCGCCGGGTACTAGCCTGCGTACAATCTCACCCACTTTTGGTGAACCCAGCCTGACTTACAAGGCTTAGTATAAGGCTGCGTAGAAATCCACGGTGCTGTGACGTTACAGTGCTGCCGCTGATTGGAGTAAACGACGCCGAACCACTTGCCCCTCGCTGTGCAAATACACTTCTTCGCCGTTATGAAGGCGGTCGATTTCCGCATACTCGGGGCCAGGCCCGCTTCTGACTGCGCATTTCATTAAATTGGGACAGCGGTTTCACTCGCTGCCAATGGTGCGGCTTCTTTCCGACAGCACGTTGTCGTGCTTCACGGCCGCGAGCTTCAACCACCTGTGGTCGCCCAGCGACTCGTTTCGCGTGTGTTTCAAAACTTCCGAGGCCATCCTGGACCTGACGTACCGCGAAGCAGACATAGGACTAGCCGCCGAGCGGCCGGAGACTGGTAATGTCGCTGCCCGCCGTTCCGTCCGGATCGCCTACGCGCCCTACTGCGCCCAGGATTTTGATCAGCAACGCAACAACAACTGGGTGTCGCTCGGCACCGACGTCGCAAATCAGCGGTGGAAGCGGTGGACGTTTGAACATCGGGGCCAGTTCATCACAAACTGGGTGAATGCACCTCGTTCGATGTTCGATCTTGTGAAGGCGGGAGCGGGCGTCGGTGTTCTGCCGTGCTTCATCGGCGATCGCGATCCCGGCTTCCTTCGGGCGGGCCACGTGATTGACGAGCTGAGCCACCACTTGTGGATCGTGCTGCATGATGACGAGCGGGAGCGGGAATCCGTCCGCGCTGTCGCTGACCGTCTGTCGGCGCTGCTTGCAGCGAACGCCCCGCTATTCTGTGGATTCACCGGGCAAGATCCCTTGTGAACGGAGCGGGTAAGCGACCCCAGCAGGCTCAAGTGCGTGATCCGCTGACACATCTGTTCACCTCAACTTGACGCGCATAAGGTCTCGCCTCAATTACTGCCCCATACGCCCATCAGCATCTTGAGAAACCTTTCCGCGGCCGGCGACAGGGTGCCGCCGCGACGGCGGACCACGCCGATGGTACGCGATATCTCGGGATCGCTAATCGGGCGTGTGTTCAAGAACGGATGGTCATCCTGCGGGGGGTCGCCATGCGCGGCAGGACTGAAATCCCTAAGGGCATCGACCAGACCGAGCGAGGTGGACAGATTGGTCACTTCGTAGAACCAGCGCAGCTTGATATTCGATTTTGCCAGGGCCACGTCCAGCAAGGTTCTGTTTCCGCTTGAACGATGAGCGGTAATCAGATGGTAGGGCTCGAGGTCTGCCCAGCCGACTGAGGGTTTGGCGGCAAGGACGCGGCGAGCCGTGTCTCCTCGAGTACCTCAAAGCGCCGCGGCGTAAGAGCGCGGATGATGCCTGCTTCCTGCATCGCCAGGAGCAAATGCGCGAGGTTCGTTGTAGTGGTGCCGATGTGCACCGCCAAAGCAGTGCGATTTATCGTCACCACCGCAATTGAACTACGCTCTATTGAGACGACAGTTCGATCCAGGTCGAACGGTCGATAGATGGCGCGCAGAAGGCATGCCGAGCCGTCGCATCAAGCGCTCGCCGGGCCGGCCGCCAGCGCTATGACCGAGCAGACCGATCTATCTTGACTGGAAAGGGCGATCCCTGCCTTGGTAAACGGGCCGATCAGAAGGTTGCGATTGTCTGTCGCGCGTATCGGATGGGTTTTGAAGTTTAGCAATACTCAACGGTGCACGCCGCCTGTATTGCACCTTCGGGTACAAGTCAGGCGGCGTGAGCCGCAATACCGATCTCGTTATCTCGATATCGTTTTAAACGCCGGTAGAAGGTCGCCGAATCCCAGCCTCTCGATGAAGCGCGATTGGACTTGCCCGACGACCTCGGCGATGGCATCGGCGCCCTTCGCTTGCCCAATCGATAAACACATGGGAGGGCCGTTCGCCGACCGGCTTTTCCAGCGCCTGCGCGAGCTGCTCGCCGACCGAACGGACCGCAAGCTCCAGACCTTCCTCCCGGTCTATGGTCTCGATCCGCCCCGTCAGGGCAGGCAGACGATCCGTCAGAGCGCCATAGGAGATGGTTCGCTCCGGATCATCGCCGCTTTGGGCGTCGGCGAAATGATCGGTTCCTTCGGGAAAAGCGCCCGGGACAAGAAACAGGCTTTCTATCCCGAATGGCCGGATCTCGAGCGCCATGGCTCTTGCAAGCGCGTCCCCTGCAGCCTTGCTGGCCTGATACAGACCGATGAAGGGTTCGGGGACGTAGGTCGTTGTGCTGCCGACATAGACAATCGTTCCTCGGCCCTGCGCACGCAGAACGGCGCGATTCACGCGCAGCCAGGAAACCGCATTGGTATCGAGGATCGACAGGAACTGGCGCGGAGTGAAGCTTTCCGCCATGCCGTTCATCAGCATCCCGGCATTGTTCACCACCACATCGAGCCTGCCGCTCGCGTGACAGAGCTGCTCCACCGCCGCCTGGCAGCTTTCCTCCGAAAGGACATCCATCTCGATGCGATGCACGCGGTTCTCGCCTTGCGCCTTCAGCGACTGGGCGGCCTCTGCGTTCCGGCCCTCCACCCCACGCATGCTGGCATAGACAACGTAGCCAGCGTCGCGAAGAGCTTCGACGATCGCCCGTCCGATGCCCAAAGCGGAGCCCGTCACCAGCGCCACCGGGTGGTCATCGCCCAAGGCGCTCATGCCATACCTCCATTGGCGCGAAGTGTCTGGCCACTGATCCATTGCGCCTTTCGGGACACCAGTAGCTCAATGGCATCGGCAATATCCTCCTGCCGCCCCAGGCGACCAGCGGGCGCGCCTGCTGCGCGGGCGGCGATCTCCTCCCTGGTCTTGCCCTTGAGGAAGAAGTCGGTTTCGACGGGGCCGGGCGCGACGCAGTCTACGCGGTGGTCAATCTGGCGCAGAAGGAGCGGCTGCCACTGGAGCCGTTTACAGTCCACGACTTACGACGGCTCAACGTTGCTGAATGAACTCGGCTTAACAGCGACTGGATCGAGAAATGCCTTGCCACGAGGACTGGCGATCTTCGCGCGGCGTCTACAACAAGGCGGAAACGAGGTTCAGCGCCGCCATATGCTCCAGGAATGGTCGGACGTCGTTGACGCGTGGGTGGAAGGCCGCAAGCGGCCAGTCACCCTGCTCCCCCCGACCATGCCTATGCTTGAGCCCGACCCTGCCCTTTGACCGGCCGGAACTTCCGCTGGGTGACGTCGGGGTGTTTGGCGCGCGGGATTGGCCGCGTGCGCGGGCTTTCGAGCCACGCCTCGACCTCGGCAAGATCCCAGACGCATCTGGGTGAAAGGCCAAAGCGGCGTGGAAATTCTCCGCGCTGCTCCATCTCGTAAATGGTGCTGTCCGCCAGAGGAACGATTTCTCGCAGCTCGTTCCTCCGGATCGAACGTTTGACGGGCCTTTCGCTAACGGATGGCATCTGAGGCTCCTGATCGTGGTGCGATGATGCAATTGGAGCCGATATATGCCGATAAGGGCCAGCAGAAATTGGCCGCCGCGAATGGTCGCCGGCCATGGCGTGCAAATCGGACAGTCCCGATGTCGATCGCGGTGTCTTCTCGGGAGCGTGGCCTATCCCAGCGACGCGCCGCGGCTCCTAGAGTGAGAGTGCGGACGGGGCTTGCCGTGACGGTTGAGGTCGGGAGAGAGGCTTCCGGCGCCCGTCGCGGAGGCAATCCCGATGGACAGACAGAACCGCGCCGCACGCGACGGCGGCGCCCGCACCAATCTCTATGACGAGATCACCGCGAAAATCATCAACGAGCTGGAGCAAGGGCGGTTGCCCTGGGTCCAGCCCTGGGGCCATTTCTCTGCCAGGCGCACCCAGAACGGCGCTCAATCCGAGAGGACAGGCATCATGGCCCTCACATGGGCGTCGATCCGCTCCAGAACGATCGAAGGGACAGCATCACGTTCCGGCAGTTTCCACCAATGCGCATCGATTTGCTTGACCGTCTCGCGGACAGTTTTGAGGACGGCGGGTTCTGGAAGCCGCGCCCGATTGGCGAAAGCCTTCCACCGTGGCAGCGTCAGTGCCTTGAACGCGCGCTCGCCGCCAAGTGACAAAGCCAGATTGTCAGCCGGAATATAGGGGACCGTCGAAAGCACGTCGTAGATCGGCGCCATGGCGGGCGAATTACCGTCACCGGGATAGATCAGTGACCAGTTTTTCAGGTGCATGTCGCCATTGCCCATGACCACCGACAGGGTCAGGCGGCGGACGAACTCCAGCGCCGCTACCGGCGAGATCGCCACATTCAGCGCCGCGGCTATGTCATGATAGGCCGCGCCTTCGTATTTTCGTGCCGGATAGATGCCGAAGACCTGGGCGAAATCCTCGATATGGATTCGTCGCGCGCCGTCGGCGCGATCGAACCGCCTGATAAGAAGGACCAGCCCCTCGGCCAGGGTCTCGAACTCTTCGGGAATGCCTTCGAACTGGTCTTTGCCGACCAGCTCGCGTTCGGGCACGTCCATGCCGATCGCTTCCGCCAGCGCGAGATTGGCGAACTCGTTCTCCGACACGCCTGGAAAGGCGGTCGAAGGAAATTTGGCGATGTACTGACCGTCGCTGTCCCCGAGCGGCACTGTCAATCCGCCGCCCTTGCCGGTGTTCTTCATCACCGAAAGCTTCATCTGCACGCCAGCGAGCGAGAAGCGCGCTTTCGGCTCGCCCTCAACTGCAGCCGTTGCGGCGACGATATCCCCGTTACTCGGGACAACCCGCACAGCGCCTGGCAGGTCGGCGCCCAACGCGGCCAGCAGATCGAAATCATTGCCGGGCCGGACGGCCCGGGCGTGATGCTTTTCCATCGCCTCGCGCAGTTTGTCCTCGGGCAGGAGGTTGGCGAAGAAGGCCGGCAAAGCTCCCGCCACCGGGCGTGGATCCTTGCGCAATCCTCCCGTCGCCGCGCGGAAGGACAAGCTCAACACAGGATGCCCTCCGCTCGCGCGGTAGGCAGGATCGAAGCTGAAGGCGTTGAAGTCGCCCGGTGTCCTGACGATCGTGCCGACCTTCACCTCATTGAGGAGAACATCGAGAGACATGACGGTTTCGGCGGGGCGGGCATTATTCATCATCACCCTCCGCTTGTGGGCTGAAAGCCGGCCGGTCGTCGTCGCCCTGCGGGCTGAGTAGCGCCTGGATGGCCGGAACCATCGCCTGAGGAACCAGCATCATCTCCAGGCCAAGCGCCCTGGCAATATTGATCAGAGTCGTGGCGCGTGCCGCTGCGGCTCCGGTTTCGACATCGCGATAGCGGGGACGGGATATGCCGGCGAGATCGGCGACCTGTTCCTGCGTCAGGCCCGCCGCCAGCCGTGCGCGCCGAAAATGGTCGCCGATCATGTCCAGAGCTTCTGCCTCGGCTTTCATATGAATCCTTTACAGATCAATTTGCTCGATTTGATCTGAATACATATTACGGTGAGATCTGGGAGGCAAGGTAATGATCTGCAAACATATCTCGGTAAGATAAGGTGTTACGTCCGAGGATCATTCGGCAGGTGTTCAATGGTCAATCCCATCAGCCTTCGGCGGCCGAATCAGTTGTCGATGGGCGACGAATTTTAACAGCAGCGCTTCCGGCGCCGGCCAGGGGAGGGGGGCGCCCGTCGCCAGCTGGCACCAGGCCTCGAGTTAGCCGAGGTCGGAGGCCAGCGCGCGCAGCGTATTCTCGCCCATGCCCTCCTGCGCCAGGTGCTTGAGTGTGGCGACGTCGTCGTCGGTCAGCAAGGCGGCGAGTTGATCGCGCCGGTCGAAGGGCAGGATGGCGTCGAGCGCGTCTAGATGTTCGGCACGGCGGTGGACCGCTTGGCTGTCTGAGCCCGCCGCTCTAGGATTATCGACCATGGTGCGTAGCCTTCGGTGCTCTTGCGGAAGTTACGGAAAATCCGTATATTCCGGAAAAAGGAGTGTTGAAATGACGTCGACCGTGACCGCCGCGGCGGTTTCCAAGAATTTCGGGGCCTACCAGGATGCCGCTGTGCGCGAGCCGGTGATCATCACCAAGAATGGTCGCCCGCGTACCGTGCTCCTTGCCTATGAGGACTATCTGCGGCTGTCGCGCCGCGACC
>WFLX010205695.1_pt1 | contig 21884 bp, 19 predicted proteins | sample 4967041 | NCBI WGS metagenome assembly WFLX01 (sample SAMN12857096, study PRJNA449069) | gut metagenome | isolation source: stool from male and female vole | host: Microtus ochrogaster | place: USA:Florida | collected 2017
TGATTGAACTGGCAGATGTTTCTGCAACAGATAAGGTCTTGGATTTTGCATCTGGCTCAGGTGGTTTTTTAATTAAAGCGTTTGAGAGAAAAAAACAGCTGATAGAAGGCATGCCACAGCAGTATTTGGATTTGCTTGGGAAAACGGCAGAGGAATTATTGGAAGAAGCTAAAATGCAGATATATGGAATTGATGCTGAACCTAGAGCTGTCAGAACTGCCAAAATGAATATGTTATTATGGGGAGATGGAAAGCAAATACAACATGGCAATGGCTTGGATACAAAAGATTATAAGGGAGAGCCTTATTTTGCAAAGGAGTATGATAAGTCGGACTCTAATTCAGGGGTTGATATTATTTTGGCAAATCCTCCCTTTGGCTCGGAGGAAGAAGATGCGAAAATTCTCAAGGGATACTCATTGTCAAGAAAGGCAAAGATAACAGATGAAGATGGAAAAGAAAAAATAGTAAACAAAAAGGAAAAGACAGAAAATTTATTTGTTGAAAAGGCATATAAGATGCTTAAGCCGGGTGGAAAATTGTTAATAGTGTTACCGGAGGGCATTTTTAGCAATAGCGATAGCAGAACGAGAAATTTTATATTGAGTCATTTTACAATAGATGTAATTGTAAAGCTACCAAAACATGCGTTTGTGATGTCGGGTGTAGAAACAATTAATACTGTTATTTTGATTGCACGCAAAAATACGATAGAACGTAGTGAGCAAATACAGCTTTCGGATAAAAAGACTTGGATAAACAGAAATGATAAAATGGAAATAAACTTTGCATCAGTAAATCAGATAGGCTATGAACCATCAGGCAAGCTTTTATTAAAAGGGTATGACAGTAGTGACCTGAAGGTAATTGCGGGAAAGATCGTAGACAAGGAATATTCGATGATACTGGCGAATCCTATTGAATATGCAGCACTTGAATTTGGAAGTGATGATAAGAGTGAAGCATGGAAAAAGCCAATGGTAAAATTTTTGAGAAAAAGTTTTCAAGAAGTTCCCAAACGATTGGATCCTACATACTATTTTTTTTACGAAGAAACAAAAGATATGTTGGCTTCATTTATTAAGCTACCAATCAGTGATGTAAATACTAAAAAGGTAAAGTTGACAGATAAGGAATTAAACGAAGATATAGAACAGATATATAAGTATGTATCCGTTATAAAGACATTGGATGGAGCTGTAACTGAGGTGGAAGAAATGACGGTAGATGATATTTTGGCAGTTAAAAGCAGCCTGCCACAGAAACTGTTTAAAGATGATATTGTTTTTAATCCTTATCGAATAAATACAGGTTCTATTATTTATATCAATATAGATGAAAAAAATCTCATTACCAGTCCGGCTTACGTTGTATTGAGAAATATTGATATAAATAAGGAATATTTTGTGCAACTGTTAAAAACTCCATTTATGAAATATCAGATTCAAGTACTTGCTTCGGGTTCGGTTAGAGATAGCTTTTCGGCTTCGGACTTAAAACATTTAAAGATACCTTATGTATCACCCGAAAAACAAACTGAAAAAGTCGAACAAATCAACAAGGCAATTAGGGAAATAAAGTCTTGTTCGGCAAAAATAGAGGAATATGCCGAGGACATTAATAAGTTACTGATATAGTTTAAATATAGAAATGCTACAGATTGTTTTGAGAATTTGAGGAATGAATTGTTACATTTATTAATTTTTAGAGGATAATGGCTTGTGCCGTTATCCTCTTTTTGGTATGATGTATAAAGCAGTGTTTTTGAGTTAATATACAGAAAGTTGAGGAACACATAAATGGACTGGTTGAATTCCGTTTTGGAAAAGGCGAATGCGGCGTTTGTTGAGAAAGACCGTTGGCTGCTCTATTTAAGGGGCTTGGGAATTACCATGGAGGTGGCTATTTTTGCCGCTTTAATCGGTATTGTTTTGGGTACGATTGTGGCATTTATGAAGCTATCCACCAAGAGGAACGGTAAGCCTACCATATTTGCCCACATAGCAAATATTTATATTGATATTATCAGGGGTACGCCTTCTGTGCTGCAGCTTTTAATCATGTGGTTTATCGTAATGAGCAGTTGCAAGAACGGTGTTCTGGTTGCCTGTATTACCTTCGGTATCAATTCCGGCGCTTATGTGTCGGAGATTATGAGGGCAGGTATTCTGGCAGTGGACAAGGGGCAGACAGAGGCGGGCAGGTCCTTGGGACTGAGCCATTTCCAAACCATGCGCTATATCGTGATTCCTCAGGCATTTAAAAATGCGCTGCCGCCTCTGGGCAATGAATTCATTGTGCTAATCAAGGAGACGGCTATCGTGGGATATGTGGGTTTAAGTGATTTGACCCGTGTGGCAAATCAGATGACCTCAAAGCTATACGAGGCATTTATGCCTCTGATAGGTTCTGCTATCGTTTACTTTACCATTATAAAAATACTGACTGTTTTACTGGCGAAATTGGAGAGGAGGCTGCGTAAGAGTGATAATCGTTAAGGATTTACATAAAAAATTTGGAGGCAATCATGTATTGCGCGGCGTGGATTACCGGATTCATCCCGGAGAGAAAATCGTAATAGTGGGTCCTTCCGGTTCGGGAAAGAGTACTTTCCTTCGCTGTCTGAATCTTTTGGAGATACCTACAAGCGGAAAAATATGGTTTGACGGTCAACTGATTACCGATCCTAAAATAGATATTAACAAGGTAAGGCAGCATATGGGAATGGTGTTCCAGCATTTCAATCTGTTCAATAATCTTACTATTATGGAAAATATTACTCTTGCCCCCATTAAGCTTAAGCTTATGGCGGAGGAGGAGGCAAAGGAGAATGCCCTTAAGCTGTTAAACAGGGTAGGCCTTGCAGAGAAAGCGGATGCATATCCCGGCTCCTTAAGCGGTGGTCAGAAGCAGCGTATCGCCATTGTGCGTTCCCTTGCCATGAGTCCCAAGCTTATGCTGTTTGACGAGCCTACCTCTGCTCTTGACCCTGAGATGGTAGGCGAGGTTTTGGAGGTTATGAAGGAGCTTGCGGAAAGCGGAATGACAATGGTGGTAGTCACCCATGAGATGGGTTTTGCAAGAGAGGTAGGTACCAAGGTGCTTTTTATGGACGAGGGAAATATTTTAGAGGAGAACTCTCCTCAGGAATTTTTTGCCAACCCTAAAAGCCCCAGACTGAAAGAGTTTTTGTCTAAGGTGCTGTAAGACAAAAGAAAATCCGCGGATTTAAGATTTGAATCGCGGAGCAGAACTTGAAATGTGGCTTGCGTGCCAACGCAAACAGCGCTCCGGAAGGATGATTAGTATGATAACGATTTCTCTGTGTATGATTGTAAAAAATGAAGAGAGAGTGTTGGCGAGGTGTCTTGACAGCGTGGCTGATTTAGTGGATGAAATTATTATTGTAGATACGGGTTCTACGGATTTCACAAAGGAGATTGCTTCCCGTTATACGGACAAAATCTATCATTTCACATGGATTGACGATTTTAGCGCGGCGAGGAATTTCGCTTTTTCCAGAGCTTCTATGGAGTATATTTATTCCGCGGATGCCGACGAGGTGATTTCTGAGGAGAACAGAGAAAAATACCGCATATTAAAGCAGTCGCTGCTTCCGGAGGTGGAGCTGGTGCAGATGAAATATGCCAATCAGCTGCAATTCGGTTCCGTGTACAATTTTGACGAGGAATACCGTCCTAAGCTTTTTAAGCGCAGACGTGAGTTTGTCTGGGAAGGTACTGTCCACGAGACAGTCCGTTTAGAGCCGGTGGTGTATGACAGTGATATTGTGATTACTCATATGCCGGAGAAAAGTCACGCGAGACGTGATTTGGACAATTTCTGCAGGCAGGTGCGGGCGGGAGCCCGGCTGCCAAAACGTTTACATAATATGTATGCCAGAGAGCTTTTTATGGCGGGAGAGCCTCAGGATTTTGCCGATGCGGCAGAGTTTTTCCAAAGGTCGGCGGCAGACAATGGGCGTGATGGTGAGGAAATTGCAGAGGCGTGCTGTGTGGCGGCAAGAGCCGCAAGACTTGCCGGAGATACGGTTGCCTTTTTTAAGTATGTCTCCAAGGTCATCGCGGAAGAAGGCTGTTCAGAAATCTGCTGTGAGCTGGGCAGCTTCTACGAAGCGTTGCATGATTATGACGAAGCTGTCATATGGTACTATAACGCAGCATATGAGACGACACCCATCCTCAGCATTAAGTCAGGGGAAAGACTGGCATTAGAAGGGCTTGTGCGGTGTTATGAGGAGCTTGGCATGGAGGAACATGCGGCGGCGTACAGGGAGAAGCTTGACACAAAAGCAGAGGGTAACGGTGTGCAGAGAGAAGCCTGACACTAAGTGGCGGGAAATGATATGTGTGGAGAAGCATGGTACACTGTAGCGGAAAGCATTGTAAAGAAAAGGCTCGACACAACGCTGCGGCTGGAAGTATATAGACAGCGGTTCTGTACAGAAAGGACAAAATAATTATGAAATGGGAAGAAAATATACGACGAGTGGTTCCCTATGTGGCTGGCGAGCAGCCCAATAAACCGAATATGATAAAGCTGAATACAAATGAATGCCCGTATCCGCCCGCTCCGGGAGTGGAGAATGCCATTAAGGCTTTGGGCTTTGAGGCACTTCGCCTGTACCCTAATGCGGATGTGACGCCTTTAGTGGAAGCGCTTGCAGAATATTATCATGCGAAGCCTTCTCAGGTATTTGTGGGAGTTGGCTCCGATGATGTGTTATCCATGGCATTTATGACATTCTTTAACAGTGAGAAGCCCATTTTGTTCCCTGATGTGACTTACTCCTTTTATGATGTGTGGGCGGATTTATACCGTATTCCTTACAAAACCTGTCCTTTGGACGAAAACTGGCATATCAAACCGGAGGATTATAAGCAGCAAAACGGAGGTGTGATTTTCCCGAATCCCAATGCGCCCACGGGTCTTTTGGAGAGTCTTGACACGGTGGAGGAGATTGTGCGGGCAAATCGGGATGTGGTTGTGATTGTGGATGAGGCATATATTGACTTTGGCGGAGAGAGCGCATTGTCTCTTTTAGAAAAGTATGATAACCTGCTGGTGGTGCAGACCTTTTCCAAATCCCGTGCCATGGCAGGATTGCGCATTGGCTTTTGCATCGGCAATGAAAAGCTGATTCATTATCTGAATGATGTGAAGTTTTCCTTTAATTCCTACACCATGAACCTGCCCTCTCAGGTATTGGGAGTGGAGGCCGTGAAGGATGACGCCTATTTTAAGGAGACAACAGAAAAAATACAAAGAACCAGAGAGCGGGTAAAAAATGAGCTTTCAGAGCTTGGCTTTACCTTTCCCGATTCCAGAGCGAATTTCATTTTTGCCTCCCATAGATCCATTCCGGCAAAGGAGATATTTCAGGCGCTTAGGAAAGCGGATATTTATGTACGCCACTGGGATAAACCGAGAATCAGTAACAGCCTGCGCATTACCGTTGGAACGGATGAGCAGATGGATTGTTTGATTGATTTCTTGAGAAAATACATAGAAAAAGCTTCAGAATATTAATATTAAAAAAGAATGGAGAAATATTTCATGATCAAAAGTATTCTAAAAGGTATGGTAATCGGTATTGCAAATATTATTCCGGGTGTCAGCGGAGGCACCATGATGGTGGCAATGGGCATTTATGATAAGCTGATTCATTGTATTACTCATTTATTCAGCGAGTTCAAGAAAAGTGTTGTATTTTTATTCCCCATCGCAATCGGTATGGCGGTTGCCATTGTGGCAAGCTCCTTTGGTTTGGAGTATCTTTTTGAAAATTTCCCCGTACAGACAAATTTATTGTTTATCGGTTTGATTGTGGGCGGTTTGCCGGCTGTGTGGAAAAATGTAAAACGCAGTAGTATTAAGCCCGGGCATATTCTTGCTTTCCTTGGGTTTTTTGCGTTGGTGGCAGGCTTGGCGATTTTGGGTGAGAAGGAAGGAAATGCCGCGGATTTATCATTTAATGTCATTAATATAATTAAGCTTTTCGGCGTAGGTATTGTTGCTTCCGCGACCATGGTGATTCCTGGGGTCAGCGGTTCCATGATTCTTTTGTTAATGGGTTATTACAATCCTATCTTGACTGCGATCAATGATTTCATCCGTGCCTTGACCGCATTTGATGTGGACGGTATTTTACAGGGCTGCGGCATTTTGGTTCCCTTTGGGCTTGGTGTGGTGGCAGGTGTGTTTGCCATTGCCAAGCTGATTGAAATTATTTTTGAGAAATTCCCTTTCTATGCTTATTGGGCTATTATCGGCCTGATTGTGGCATCCCCTGTTGCCATTGTGGCGATGGGTAACTTTACGGTGATTACCGTACTTAACATTGTGACCGGACTGGTAGCATTGGTAATCGGCTTTATCGTGGCAATGAAGCTGGGTGAATAGCGTGAGCAGAAGTTCTAATGCTCACAGCAGAGGCTGTTTCGCAAAGAACTTCTATGTCTCACGCTGAAGAATGCCCAAAATACAGGCATTCTTCTCATGAAAGATGGGTTAGATTGAAAAATAAGTAAAACGTCCAGTATAGAGGAATCAGTGTGGAGAAAATCATACGGACATATTTGTGCCTCGGCGCAAGTGCCTTGGAGATGGAGGAAACATGGAGGCATATCAGGACTTTGCAAATGTATATGATGAGCTGATGGATAATACGCCTTATCAGGAGTGGTGTGAGAGAATAACGGATTTAATAGGGAAATACGGTGTGTCCAAACCTGAGCGCGATTCGAAGGATTTGCTTGCCTCTGAGCGCAATCTGGTGGTGGATTTGGGCTGCGGCACAGGTACGCTTGCGGAGCTTCTATATGAAAAGGGTTATGATATGATCGGTGTGGATAATTCGGAAGCTATGCTGGCTGTGGCTATGGAAAAAAAGGAAAAGAGCGGCTCGGAAATTCTCTATCTTTTGCAGGATATGAGGGAGCTTGAATTGTACAGCACTGTGGGAACGGTTGTGAGCGTCTGCGATTCTTTGAACTATATTCTGGAGGAACAGGAGCTTTTGGAGATTTTTTCTTTAGTGAATAATTATCTTTATCCAAATGGTATATTTATCTTTGACTTTAACACAGAATATAAATATCGAGATGTTATCGGCGATACTACGATAGCGGAGAACAGAGAGGATTGCAGCTTTATTTGGGAGAATTTTTATGACCCGGAGGAGGAAATGAATGAGTATGACCTTACTGTTTTCGTCAGGGAGAAGGACGGATGCTTCAGGCGGTTTACGGAAACTCATTTTCAGCGAGGCTATAGGGTGGAACAGATGAGGGCGCTGTTAGAGCAGTCGGGCATGAGTGTGGTAGAGGTATCGGACGCCGATACGGGGGAAGAAGTAACGGAGCACAGCGAGCGAGTCTATATTGTGGCGAGGGAGCAAGGGAAAAAGGATAAGGGAGTATAACTATGAATGATTATATTGTCCGTGCAACGGCGGCGGACGCACAGATAAGGGCATTTGCCTGTACTTCCAGAGGGTTGGTGGAACAGGCGAGAAGAGCGCACAATACCAGCCCGGTGGTAACGGCGGCACTGGGCAGGCTTTTGAGCGCGGGGGCAATGATGGGCAGTATGCTTAAGGGTGACAAGGATTTACTGACACTTCAAATCAAGGCGGACGGTCCTATGCAGGGCATGACGGTAACGGCGGATTCCAAAGGGAATGTGAAGGGATATGCCAATGTGCCGGATGTGATTCTGCCTGCAAATTCCGTCGGTAAGCTTGACGTGGCAGGTGCCGTAGGCGCAGGAATATTAAACGTAATAAAGGATATGGGGTTAAAGGAGCCGTATGTTGGACAAACTGCATTACAGACCGGTGAAATTGCGGAGGATTTAACCTATTATTTTGCCGCATCGGAGCAGGTTCCTTCTTCCGTAGGGCTGGGAGTGCTTATGGAGAAAAATAATACCGTCAAGCAGGCGGGGGGCTTTATTGTACAGCTTATGCCATTTGCCGAGGATGAGGTTGTTGACAGGCTGGAGCAGAATCTGGCTAAAATAAGCTCCGTCACCACTCTTTTGGATGCGGGGAACAGTCCGGAGCAGATGCTGGTTATTTTACTGGAGGGCTTAAAGCCGGAGATTACAGACACGATTCCCGCCGCTTTTTATTGCGGCTGTGACAAATCAAGGGTGGAAAAGGCGTTAATCAGTATCGGGAAAAAGGAGCTGCAGAGCATGATAGAGGACGGAGAGGAAATTGAAGTCAACTGTCATTTCTGCAATACAAAATATAAATTAAGTGTGGAAGAGCTAAAGGGGCTTTATAAGAAAGCGGAGCGCTGAGGCTGCGAGGAGCAGGGATTACAGGCAGCAATAAGAGCATGCAGGCTGGAAAAGCGGACAGAAAAAGCTTATGCAGTCAACGTATGCAGAATAGAAAAGAGGTTGTACATGGAACAGGGTTTTATCAAGGTGGCTGCCGTCACACCTAAAATCAAAGTGGCGGACCCAAAGTACAATGCGCAGGTAATCTGTGAAAATTTACGGAATGTCTATGAGCGGGGAGCAAAGCTTATCGTATTTCCGGAGCTTTGTGTGACGGGATATACCTGTGGGGATTTGTTTTTTCAGGAGAAGCTGCTCGCGCAGGCGAAGCAGGCGCTTCTTAAAATAGCCGACGCTACCGCAGGGCAGGATGCTCTGGTGATGGTGGGACTGCCCATAGAGAGAGACGGCAGGCTTTATAATGTGGCGGCTGTGCTGCAAAACGGCAATATTTTAGGCATGATACCAAAGGCAAATATCCCTACCTATGCGGAGTTTTATGAGGGCAGACATTTTTCGGAGGGGAATAAGCAGACGGTAAGCTTTTATCTGGAGGGAAAGGAGATTCCCTTCGGCACGAATATTCTCTTTACCTGTACCAATGTGTCCGAGCTTGTGGTGGGATGTGAAATCTGTGAGGATTTATGGGTGGCGAACCCGCCGGCAACGGATCATGCGTTGATGGGAGCCACGGTGGTTGCCAATCTGTCCGCCTCGAATGAGACGGTGGGCAAGGACGCATATAGGGAGCTGTTGGTGAAATCGGCAAGCGCAAGGCTGCTGGGCGCTTATATTTATACCTCCGCCGGCGAGGGTGAATCCACTCAGGACTTGGTGTTTGGCGGACATAATCTGGTTGCGGAAAACGGTATTATTTTGGAGCAGTCAAAACGTTTTATGGGGGAGACGGTTTATGCGGACATCGATGTGCAGCGAATTGTGGCGGAACGGCGCAGGATGGGAACCTTTGGCAAGGAAAAGAACCTGCCCTATGTGAAAGTTCCCTTTTCCCTTGAGGTGACGGAGACTAAGCTGGACAGAACCTTTGGCTGTATGCCCTTTGTGCCGGGCGATGAAGAGTCACGTAACAGGCGCTGTGAGGAGATTTTATCCATACAATCCTATGGGCTGAAAAAGCGATATGAGCATACCGGTTTAAAAACCGCCGTGCTTGGCATATCAGGAGGTTTGGATTCCACGTTGGCGCTCCTTGTGACGGTGCGTACCTTTGATATGTTAAAGCTCGACAGAAAGGGTATTATCGCAGTGACCATGCCTTGCTTCGGCACTACGGACAGAACCTATGACAATGCCTGTAAGTTGGCGGACACCCTTGGGGTTACTCTGGAGGAGGTAGACATAAAAGAGGCAGTGACGGTTCATTTTAGAGACATCAGGCAGGATATGGACAAGCATGACGTCACCTATGAAAACGGACAGGCGAGAGAGCGAACGCAGGTGCTTATGGATATTGCAAACCGTGTGAACGGGCTTGTTATCGGAACGGGCGATATGTCAGAACTTGCTCTTGGCTGGGCAACCTACAACGGAGACCATATGTCCATGTATGGGGTCAATGTGGGCGTTCCCAAGACTCTGGTGCGTCATCTGGTAAAATACTATGCGGATAACTGTGGGAACAGGGAGCTTACGGAGGTGCTTACGGACGTTTTGGATACGCCGGTAAGCCCCGAGCTGCTTCCGCCGGTGGAGGGCGCAATTGCCCAGAAGACGGAGGATTTGGTGGGTCCTTACGAGCTGCACGACTTTTTCCTGTACTATATGCTGCGGTGCGGTTACCCGCCGAAGAAGGTTTATCGTGTAGCGAAGGAAGCGTTTAAGGGCTTGTATGACGAGGCAGCCATTCTCAAATGGCTGAAAACCTTTTACAGAAGATTCTTCAGCCAGCAGTTTAAGCGTTCCTGCCTGCCGGACGGACCAAAGGTGGGAAGCGTTGCGGTATCTCCCAGAGGGGATTTGCGTATGCCCTCGGATGCCAGCGCCGCCATATGGCTGGATGAACTGGAAGAGCTTGAGTAGAGAAAAGAAGAAATAAGAATAAAACCGGCAGTAGGACAGTGATTGAATCCTTTGCTGGTTTTTTTATTTATGTGATTCGTTAATATAATTAATTTACATTATATTTTAATGTGTTATAATGTTGTACAATAGGGGTACTGAGATAAAACAGCAATATCAAGTAATGCGTGACAGGAGGCTGATATTGCAAAGATTTTTAGTATAAAACGTTAAAATTAATTATGTAAAGGAGAAAACAGGTATGAGAAAAGTAAAAAAAGCAATGGCAGGGGTATTATTGACAGTGGCATTATTGGCTATGTCGGGAATCGGAGTTTGTGCAGCCGAGGCAGGCTGTGACCATGACTGGAGGTTGTACAGTAAGGAGCATGTATATACAAGTGATGTTGTAGTGTGCGAGGAACATGAAAATTGCTATGTTCAAAAAAAGGGGTATTTTGTCAGGTGGATATGTAGCAAATGCAAAGCAGAAGATTCAAACACATTGACAGAAGAACTCCATTTGAGATAGTGACAGCAATATTTTAGACCGGAGGCATGGCAATGAAGAAAAGTAGCTTAATTTTGGTTGTTTCATTTCTTTTGTCCGCATTATTGGGAACAGCTGCCTGCAGCGTGGGAGAGCAGACGAATAATCTTTCCGAAGCTTCAGTCAAAGCATACGGGATAGAAAAGGAATTAACTCTTGGCTTGGATGATGAAACCTTATTTGACTGCTTTGTGACGGATAATCATATTTACTACGAAGAAGAGAAAAAGGGTGTGAGCCGTCTCCTAAGGCGGGAGCTGACTGCGCAGGCAAAACCGGAGCAGATCTTTGCCTTGGAGACGAATGAGGTACTGAGTGCCTTTACGGTGACGGAGTCGGGCGAGGTGATTGCAGTGGTAGAATGTTTCGGAACGACAAGTGACAATGAAGTGGATTGGGATTCCGAATCTTTTTTGGAGCTTCGGAAAATGGATGAAAAGGGTGAAGCGCTGTGGAGGCAGGAGATACCAAATGTACAGCAGGATACCTTTATCACACAGGTGCTGGCAGGGAGTGACGGAAGGATTTATGCTTCTTCCCGGACGGAGCTGTTCTGTTTTGAAGAGACAGGAAGGCTTGAAAGATGTCTGACCGTGAAAGGACAGATAATTCAACAGCTAACGGATGTTGGTGGGGGGAAGATTGCCGTGCGGCAGGAGACACAGAACGGTCAGAGCATTACGGTGTATCAGGGCGCGGACGGAAAGGAACTGCTTCAAAAGGACTTTAGAGAAGGCAGGTTATGGTTTAAGGAGCAGGGCGGACTGTATTATTTGGAAAATGATATGCTTGTCCGGTATGACTGGGAGGCTGGCAGCAGTCAGGCAATCCTAAGCTTTACCGATTGCGGCGTGGAAGCCTCGCTAATGTCAGTCAGGATATTTAAGGCTTTGGGCGAAGAAAGGTATGTAATCGGTCTGAGGGAAGAGGAAGGCGCCATGATTCGTTTTGTCTGGCTGAACTCTCAGGTAAAGCGGGTAGAGGAGGGCGAAGAGGAGGATATGCCGAAAACGCAGCTGACCTTCGCAGCCTTTGACTCCCAAAACCTTCAGGGCAGCGTAGTGAGCTTTAACCAGCTGCATAAGAATTATCAGCTGACCTTGAAGGGCTTTGAATTTCCGGAGCAGGAGGGGCAGTTCTATGCTTATCTTGCCTCAAAGGACGGTCCGGATATTGTGGAAGTATCGGGAAGGACGGAAAACTATGTCCGCAACGGATACCTGTTGGATTTGACCCCCTTTATAGAAAAGAGCGACAAGATTTATTGGGATGATTTTATTTCAAGACTGCCGGAGGACATTGCCGTGGACGGGGGAATTTACGCCCTTCCCAAAACAATGAGACTGATGGCGCTTGCCTGCCCCACAAGCCTTCTTAAAGGGAAGGACAGTTGGAACATAGGGGAATATCTGGATTTACTGGAGGAATATCCCGACGCGCTGTCATGGGAAGGGGCTTCCGCGGAAAGGATGAAGGAGGAAATCCTTCGGATGGCATTATACAACGGCATAAACGGCTTTGTTGACATAGAAGCGGGAACGGCAGCTCTGGACGGGGAGGATTTCCGTTCTATTTTGAAACGCATCGCTGCGCTGGATGTAAAAACCGTGAATAAGAGCGCCCAAGCCAGAGCACGGGAAGGGGAGGTAGTGTTTTGGGAGCTTTATATGAACTCTGTTACGGAATTGCAGAAGGCGGAAGTCATTAGCGGTCAGGAGCTGACGCTGGTAGGCTACCCCGTCAGCGGAAAGATACAGGGGGAGAAAAGCAGCAACAGTATTTCCTACGACAGTGAGGTAGGGATTTGCAGCGGCACGCAGAATGCAGAGGCGGCATGGGAGTATGTGGAAGCTCATTTTGTGGATGCGCAAAAGAAAAACAGTTTCTTTTTTACACCGGGTAAGGATGCCTTTGAAGAGAAGCTGAGAGAAGAGCTTGGAGAGGAATTACTGACTTTGGATGAAAACGGGAATACCGTGACAGGTTCAGCACTCACAGAGGAACAGGTGGGAAAGGTGAGGAACGCTTTTTTGGGTGCCACTGTTACCGGAAATGAGGAATTTGAGATTTTTAACATAATCGGTGAGGAAGCGGCTCCTTACTTTAAGGGAGACAAGAAGCTGGATGATGTGGTGAAGATAATCCAGAGCCGTGTCCGGCTGTATTTGGACGAAAGAGGATAACTGTTTGGAAAAACAACACTCCTGCTACTTTGGATTTAAGGAGCAGGAGCGCTGTTTTTTAGTTTGTAATTTTGGTAGGGGATACATCCGAATCAGAGTTTTCTGATTCCGCGGGTTTATTTTCCGCAGACGCTTTATCCAAAGAATTTTTAATTGCTTGTAAAAGCACAAGTGAAGTATATTTGCTTTCGGCAGTATAAGTTACCTGTTCCAGCGATTGTGTTTCATATACCTGTGCACAGATGGAATCAAAGGTAGGCTGTAGCAGCGGATACATGGTGGTAATGGCATCGTTAAGATTTACCAGTTGAATAGAGGAGATGCTGCTCTTGTTTACAATGACCTCTACATCTACGCTTTGCCCGCCAAGAACAAGCTCTGTGGTATAAATACCCGGTATGTATATGGAGCCGGAGGCTGCGGTGGCTGTGCTGTCATCTGCAGTCTCTTCAGTAGGTGCGTCCAAAGACGGGGTTTCCTCTTTGTCTGGCAGGAACATCATAATTAACAGCACGATAAACAGAATTCCCAATGCGGCGAAAATGCCTGTATAAATCAATTCCTTCATGTGAAGTACAACTATTTTGGTTTTTGCGCTCATCCGTATTCTCCTTGGGTCTTTGTAAAGAATATGCACCCGCCCGGAAAGATATGCATTGACAAAATACGGTAACGATTGTTATTATGGATAACAGGACAAAGGTGTTCTTACGGAAAGGGTAAGAGCGCCTTTTTATAAAATAGGGTCTTTTAAGCAGAAACGGAGGTTAGCATGAAGAACTACACGAGGGAAGATGTGATCAGAGTGGTGGAGGAAGAGGATGTGGAATTTATCCGTCTGCAGTTTACGGATATGTTCGGCAATTTGAAAAATCTTGCCATCACGGCGAGCCAGCTTGAGAGGGCGCTGAATAATAAATGTAAGTTTGACGGCTCCGCTATTGACGGCTTTGTAAGGATTGAGGAATCGGATATGTATTTGTATCCCGACTATTCCACGCTGGAGATATTTCCGTGGAGACCTCAGCAGGGAAAGGTGGCGAGAATGATTTGCGATGTGTACCGCCCTAACGGGGAGCCGTTTGAGGGAGACCCCAGATATGTGTTGAAGAAGGCAATTAAAAAGGCGGCGGATATGGGGTATATTTTTGAAGTGGGTCCGGAGTGTGAATTTTTCTTGTTTGACACCGATGAAAATACCATGCCCACAACGGCGACCCATGAGCAGGCGGGATATTTTGATATAGGTCCCTTGGATTTCGGAGAAAACGCAAGGCGTGAAATAGTAATGACCTTGGAGGACATGGGCTTTGTCATTGAGTCTTCCCACCACGAGATGGCGCCTGCGCAGCATGAAATTGATTTCAGGCATGACGAGGCACTGCAAACGGCGGACAATATCATGACCTTTAAGCTTGCCGTTCGCACGATTGCAAAGCGCCATGGACTTCACGCTACCTTTATGCCTAAGCCGAAGAGTGATGTGAACGGCTCGGGTATGCATATCCATATGAACCTGAAGGACAAAAACGGTAAGAATGTTTTTGAGGATAAACAGGATGCTTTAGGTCTTAGTAAGGAGGCATATTATTTTATGGGCGGTCTGATAAAGCATATCAAGGGAATGGCGGCAATTACGAATCCCTTGGTAAACTCTTATAAAAGATTGATTCCCGGCTTTGAGGCACCCGTTTATATTGCATGGAGCGCTACCAACAGAAGCCCCTTAATCCGTATTCCCTCCGACGGCGGCGAAAGAACCAGAATTGAACTCAGAAGTCCTGATTCGGCGGCAAATCCATATCTTACGCTGGCGGTATGCCTGAGCGCCGGCTTGGACGGCATTGTTAATAAAATGGAACCGCCGGGGTGTGTGAGCGGCAACATTTTTGCAATGACCGATACTGAGAGAAAAGAAAATAATATTGACAGCCTGCCTGCTAATCTGCCGGAAGCGCTGGAGGAGCTTGAGAAGGACAGCTTTATCTGCAATGTGCTGGGCAGACATATTTCCGAGTGCTATATTGCGGCAAAAAAAGAGGAGTGGGTCAGATACCGTTCACAAGTATCAAATTGGGAGATTGAAGAGTATTTATATAAGTATTAAAATGCATAACCTACTTTAGATTTATTCCGCAAGGGTTTTTGGTTTTGGCAAAGGAGGTGGGCATTTGACAAATATCATTATTGTATTACCGAAGCCGGAGGATGCAAAAAGCATTAAAAGCGTACTGGTGCGCGGCGGCTTTCGTGTAACGGGCGTATGTACCACGGGCGCACAGGCAATCAGTCAGGCGGACGGACTGCACGACGGTATTGTTATTTGCAGCTATAAGCTGCCGGATATGGTGTATTCGGAACTGTTGGAATGCCTGCCTTACGGCTTTGAACTGCTTCTTATGGCATCTCAAAGGCTGATAAACGAATGCTACGGCAACGATGTCGTATGTCTGTCCATGCCCCTAAAAGTCAATGATTTGCTGGAGACGGTAGGTATGATGGCAGAAGGCATTGAACGCCGCAGACGTAAGCTGCGGCAGCAGCCAAAGCAGAGAACTGTAGAGGAGGAAGCAATCATAAGGACGGCAAAGGAAACCTTAATGGCGCGAAACCATATGACAGAGGACGAGGCTCATAAATATTTGCAGAAATGCAGTATGGGCAGCGGCACGAATATAGTGGAGACGGCACAAATGGTGCTGTCCATGATGAAGACATAGAATGGAGATTATTATGAAATTTACAAAGATGCAGGGCTGTGGTAACGATTATGTTTATGTAAACGGCTTCACGGAAAAGATAAGCGCGGAGGAAAAACCTGAGCTTGTGAGAGAATTAAGCAACCGTCACTTTGGTATCGGCGGCGACGGGGTAATTTTTATCAATCCAAGCGACAACGCTGATTTTGAGATGGAGATGTTCAATGCGGACGGAAGCCGCTCGGAGATGTGCGGCAACGGTATCCGCTGTGTGGCAAAATATGTGTATGACAAGGGGCTTACCGACAAGGTACATATCAGTATCGTCAGCGCCGGTCAAATCAAATATTTGGATTTGACGGTGACTAAGGAAAATGCCTCTGACAGGGGTACGGTAAGTCTGGTTCGGGTGAATATGGGAAGCCCGGTGCTTGACCCTGCACTGATTCCGGTAGAGGCTGCGGGAGAACAGGTAGTGGATTCCCCCATTTTGGTGGAGGATAAGGAATACCGTATGACCTGTGTGTCCATGGGAAATCCCCATGCGGTTATATTTACTGCGGGAGTAAAGGAGCTTGACTTGGAAAAGCTCGGTCCTAAATTTGAAAACCATAAGCGTTTTCCCAGACGTACCAACACGGAATTTGTGGAGATTATAGACAGGCAAACCGTTTTTATGCGTGTCTGGGAGAGGGGAACGGGCGAGACTCTTGCCTGCGGAACGGGCTGCTGTGCCACTGCGGTTGCCTGTGTCCTGAATAATTTGACGGATGACAGAATAACTGTTAAACTATTAGGTGGTGAACTGTTAATCGAGTGGGATAGGGAGCGGAATCTTGTGTTTATGACAGGACCTGCCGTCACTGTATTTGAGGGAGAAATCGGTACGACCAAAGGAGAGAAATGCGATGTTTAAGGTGAATGATAATTATTTGAAGCTGCCGGGAAGCTATCTGTTTTCCACGGTAGGAAGAAAGCAGCGTGAGTATCAGGCGGCACATCCGGATAAGAAGGTGATTCGTCTGAGTATTGGGGATGTGACTCAGCCCCTGGCGCCTGTGATTCTGGAAGCGCTTCACAGTGCGGTGGACGAGATGGGAAACGCTGAAACCTTCCGGGGCTACGCTCCCGATTTGGGCTATGAATTTTTGCGGAATGCAATTGCCGATAATGATTATAAGGCGAGAGGCTGCGATATCAGCGCAGATGAAATTTTTGTATCCGACGGAGCGAAATGTGACTGCTCCAATATTCAGGAAATTTTCAGTCTGGACAATAAGATTGCGGTGTGTGACCCTGTTTATCCCGTTTATGTGGATTCCAATGTTATGGCAGGGAGAACGGGCACCTATGACAAGAATACGGAAATCTGGAGCGATGTAATTTATATGCCCTGTACGGCGGATAATAATTTTACACCCGAGATTCCCAAGGAGACTCCGGATTTGATTTACTTGTGCTTCCCTAATAATCCGACAGGCGCTACTGTCAATAAGGCACAGCTTCAGGAGTGGGTGGATTATGCCAATAAGGTGGGAGCCGTCATTCTATATGATGCAGCTTATGAAGCATATATTTCCGAGGAGGATGTTCCTCATAGTATTTATGAATGTGACGGCGCAAGGACATGCGCTATAGAGATGCGTTCTTTTTCCAAAAACGCAGGTTTTACCGGCGTCCGTCTGGGATTCACCGTGATTCCCAAGGAGCTTAAGGCGGAGGATGTGAGTCTCCACGCACTTTGGACAAGGCGCCACGGTACCAAATACAACGGTGCGCCTTATATTATTCAGCGTGCCGGTGAAGCGGTTTACTCGGAAGGGGGCAAGGAGCAGCTGAAGGCGCAGGTTGCCTATTATATGAATAATGCCCGTTATATCTACAACGGCTTAAAGGAAGCGGGCTACACGGTTTCCGGCGGCGTGAATGCTCCTTATATCTGGCTGAAGACGCCGGGCAATATGACAAGCTGGGAATTTTTTGATTATCTTCTGGGGAATGCTAATGTAGTGGGTACACCCGGCTCGGGCTTCGGACCAAGTGGGGAGCATTATTTCAGGCTGACTGCTTTCGGAAGCTATGAGAGCACTGTGGAGGCTATTGACAGGATTAAGGCAATGAAGCTTTAAGATATTAAGAAGAGTTAATAAAAAGATAAGTCGTATTTTAGAAACTGCTCACACGATGTTCATATTTCTGAGGTATAATTAACAATAAGTTACATTTCGGTGACTTATGAATGGGTATGGCNGAACTGTNANATATGGGGANCCGATGGTTCGCTNCCCGCAAAATAAGCTGTGTAGAGNGAACACGAATGACAAACGAGCAATATTATGAATTAATCAGACCNTATNNGNACGTNAACNGTNTTATGATGACCAAATTGGAGATATTAAACCACAGTATTTATAGCAATAAGGANACAGGTAAGCCGATTCATCATATCCAGAACAGGGTTAAGGGAAAGAAGAGCATTGAGGAGAAGCTGGAGCGTCTGGATTTGACCGACAGTGTCATGAATGCCAAGGACCACTTGATGGATATTGCCGGTATCCGTGTTATCTGCTATTTTCCGGAGGAGATTTATGATTTAGTACAATGTCTGAAAAGACAGAACGATTTAATTGTAATCAAGGAGAAGGACTATATCAAGAACCCCAAAAAGAGCGGCTACCGTAGCTTTCATATCGTGTTTGGAGTTCCTATTCACTGCTTGGACGCTATGGAATATTATCCGGTGGAAATACAGTTCCGCACGCTGTCCATGGATTTTTGGGCGAGCATGGAGCACCGTATCTGCTACAAGAGAGAATATGACGATAAGGATAAGGTCAGCAAGGAAATGCAGCAGTACGCCATGGCGTTGGACTTAATTGAAAGCCGATTTCAGGTGCAGATGCAAAATAATCGACAGGGTTAGTCTGGCAGGGGCAAGTTTTGAAGGGGAAGAAAACGGATAAACCGGGATTTTGTGATGTAAATTATGGATAATATTCAAGAAATAAATCTAAACAATATTGTAACTTACTTTAGGGAGGGCTGCAAAAGCGCTTCCCTTTTAGGGTTGGAGCTGGAGCACTTTGCGGTAGATAAACACAATAAACCGCTTTCCTACAGTGGTGAGATAGGAATTGAGGCGCTGCTTTGTGAGCTGAGCGGTAAATATCAGGAAAAATTTTATTCTCAGGGGCATTTGATTGCATTAAGAAGAGAGGATGCTGCCATCAGTATTGAACCGGCAGGTCAGCTGGAAATAAGTATTTCACCACAGGCGGATGTAGATAAAATCCGCAATATTTATACAAGCTTTCGCGAAGAAGCGGATGCCGCTTTAGCCGTATGGGGCTGCAGACTGGTAGAGGCAGGCTATCTTCCGAAGGGCTTAGCGGAAGAACAGGAATTGATTCCCAAAAAGCGATATCAGTATATGAATGAATATTTTGCCCGAATCGGCAAATATGGCTGCTGCATGATGAGAGGAACTGCCGCTACACAGGTATCCGTGGATTATTTAGATGAGGCGGATTTTATCCGCAAATATGAGGCGGCTTATAAACTGACGCCTCTTTTATCGTGGATAACGGCAAATACTCCTATGTTCGAGGGTGAGCCTACCCGCAAGCCGCTAATCCGCACGAAGATTTGGCGGGAGGTGGACAAGCATAGAACGAATGTGTACGCTTATTTAAAGGGCAGAGAGCTAAGCTTTCGTTCCTATGCGGAATTTGTCTATGACACGCCCCTGATTGTGGCGAAGCTGGGAGCCAGAGAGATTCCTACCTCCCAAGCGGCACGGGATTTGTATGCGGGGAGGATTATGGGTGATGAGGAAATTGAAAATGCATTGTCCATGGTTTTTCCCTGTGTGCGCTTAAAAAAGGTNCTGGAGCTTCGGGGAGCGGACAGTCTTCCCATTGAGGAGGNGCTGGGCTNTGTGGTGTTGGTAAAGAGCTTGTTTTCGATTCTGGATAATACCTTAAATTGGCTGGAGGCCATAGGGCTTACTACTGTAGAAGCGTCTGACGCTTTAGCGGACAGGCTTTTAGAGCAGGGAAGCGATACGGTAATCCAAGGGAAGAGTATCACGGAAGCGGCGGACGAATTGTTTGATTTGGCAGAGACAGCATTGAATGGTAAGGAAAAACAATATTTAAGCTGCCTGCGTATGAGAGTACAAGGCAGAGAGAAAGGATTTTGAATGTGCACCACAGCGCACAGATGGGAGCAAAAATGAAATTTGTGAATGAATATTATAAAAAGCTGATAGAGGAGAATATGGAAGGAAACGCTCAAACGGCAAGGCAATCGTTGGAGTATCTGAACAATTCTACTGCGAAGTATAAGGGTAAGCCCATCTATTCCCTGTATATGGCACAGGTATTTCCCGAGAAGGTGAAGGACTATTTGAAAACCAGTGTGGAAATGATGTATGGTATTTTGAGAAAGGTGATAAGGGAATACCTGACNCAGCNGGATTACAGAAAAANTTTTAACTTCTNGGNGGAATTGGAGGAGTNGATTCTCCNANCGCCCCGGTNTGAANNTCTGCTGCCTATCTGTCGGCTTGATATATTCTACAATGAGGAGAACGGCAGCTTTAAATTTTGTGAGTTTAATGCGGACGGCTGCAGCTCCATGAATGAGGACAGGGAGCTAAACATAGCGCTGAAGCTGACGAAAGCCTATCAGGACTTGGAAAAGAAATATGAGATTCATTCTTTTGAGCTGTTTGATTCGTGGGCAGGGGCATTTCTTGAGATTTACCGAAATGGCGGCGATGGTAAAGGGTATCCCAGTGTGGCAATTGTGGATTTTCTGGAGCTGGGCTGCTCCATGGAGGAATTCGGGCAGTTTGCCGAGAGCTTTAGGAGGGCTGGGATGCGGACGCAGGTGTGTGAGATAAGAAAGCTCACCTTTGACGGAGAACATCTCTATGCGCCGGACGGTATGGTGATTGACGCCATTTACCGCCGGGCGGTGACCTCGGACATTATGAAGCACAGAGAGGAGATATCGGCTTTCATGGATGCCGTAAGGGCGGGCAGGGTATGTCTGATTGGGGATTTTTGTACCCAGATTATCCATGACAAGACGCTGTTTTATCTGTTGAATCATGAGCGTACCTACGCATTTTTGACGGAGGAGGAAACAGAATTTTTGAAGGAGCATATTCCCTTTACCGCAGAGCTGACGGAGGAGAAGATTGCAGGCAGCGACATCCTGAAAAACCGTGAGGGCTGGATAATCAAGCCCAAGGATTCCTACGGTGCAAAGGGTATTTATGCGGGGGTGAATTTCAAGCAGGAAAAGTGGGAGGAATTGATTGCGGAGCATAAAAATGCGGATTATATTATGCAGGAATTTGTAATGCCTTACCGTTCATGGAATATTGATTTTCGGAAAAGTACGCCTGCGTTTAAGAAATATAGTAATCTTACGGGCATGTTTGTGTATAACGGACAGTTTGCGGGATTTTATTCCCGACAGGCTGATCATGAGATTATTTCAAGTGATTATGACGAGAATGACGTGGCGTCTGTGTGGGTGAGGGAAGCGCTTTCGGATGAATGATAAAAAATGAAGGAAGCTGTTAAAAAATGACGATTTATTCCGACATATATGTCAGTACACTAGAATGATTAGTGAAAAAGGGGGATGAAATATGGAATCGTGTCTTCAGCCATTATGGGACTTATTGTATAATGACATGACTAGTATTATAAATGAATATAGTAATTTTGAAGGTGATTTGGATGAAAGGGTCATACATGAGAGGTACTCCGCAGTAAAAAAGACTAGAAGTATCATAAAACAGTATTTTACCAACCTTCAAGATAACTTGAATCGGGTAAATAAGATAATAGAAATGCCAGAGCATATTAAATTGTTTGAGAAAGCGTTAGAAATATATAGTGATACTTCTACAGAGGGAATAAGAAACGGAGCCAAACAAGCCAAAGAAAAGGTAGAAGAATGTAAGTTATGTGCGGTATGCAATGGCTGCGCAAATAAATTTTATGATAGCGTTTATGANAGAAATATTACAGAGAAAAGGTAACCGAAGGGTTGAGAGGAATATATTGAAGCGCTGCCTCAAAGGTATTATTATCAAAAGAGAAT
>WFLX010109197.1_pt1 | contig 21883 bp, 11 predicted proteins | sample 4967041 | NCBI WGS metagenome assembly WFLX01 (sample SAMN12857096, study PRJNA449069) | gut metagenome | isolation source: stool from male and female vole | host: Microtus ochrogaster | place: USA:Florida | collected 2017
GGTGCAAGCCAAAGTATTGCCTATATTGTTGAACAGCGACACCGATATGGTGGCCTTGGCGCAGACGGGCACGGGAAAGACGGCGGCTTTCGGGCTTCCGCTTCTGCAACGTTGCAACCCCGACGCGCAAGGCGTGGAGGCGCTTATCCTGAGCCCCACGCGCGAACTGTGCGTGCAGATTGCCAAAGATCTCAAGAATTTTTCCAAGTATATCAAGAATATGCACATCTGCGCGGTCTACGGGGGTGCGAGTATCGAAAGACAGCTCTCCGAAATCGCGCGGGGCGTGAAAATCGTGGTGGCCACACCGGGGCGTATGCTCGACATCCTCTCGCGGGGAAAGATTGATTTCGGCCACCTGCACACGGTGGTTTTCGACGAGGCCGACGAAATGCTCAACATGGGCTTCCGCGACGAACTCGACGGTATTCTTCAAAATACGCCCGAAGACAAACATACATGGCTTTTCTCGGCCACCATGCCGCAGGAAATCCGCGCCATCGCCAACCACTACATGAAATATCCGCAGGAAGTGGTCATCGGCAAGCGGAACGAGGGTGCGGCCAACGTCACGCATCACTATTACGTGGTCAGTTCGCGCGACCGGTATCCGGCCTTGAAACGCATCATCGACTTTCACCCCGGCATCTATTCGATCATCTTCTGCCGCACCCGCCGCGAGACGCAGGAGGTGGCCGAACAGCTTATCAAAGACGGCTACAACGCCGACGCGCTTCACGGCGACCTCTCGCAAGCGCAGCGCGACAATGCCATGAGTCGTTTCCGTCTCAAGAACCTCCAGCTCTTGGTGGCTACCGATGTGGCTGCCCGCGGTTTAGACGTGAACAACCTCACTCATGTGCTCAACTATAATCTGCCCGACGAAATCGAGCAATATGTGCACCGCAGCGGGCGCACGGGGCGGGCTGCGTCGAAAGGGGTCTCGATAGCCATCGTCACCCCCCGCGAGAAAACCCGTCTCAAAGCTATCGAGAAAGTGCTCAAAAAAGAATTTGAGTTGCAGCACGTTCCGCAGGATACGGAGATTTGCGAAAGGCAGCTTCTCTATCAGATAAACCGCATGATGCAGTTGGAGATAAGCGAGGGTGACAGTGCCATAGACCGCTATCTNCCAGGCATCTACGAGAAGTTGGAGGGNCTTTCGAAAGAAGAAATCGTNAAGCGNTTTGTATGGCGCGAATTCAANCGNTTTTCGGAATACTACGCCAANGCGCCNGTGGTGGAGGATTNGAGTGTGGAGCGACCCAAGCGGGGCGAAGCGAAGCGGGGTCAGAAAGGCGTGAAGTCGGGATTGGNGCGTATCTTCGTCAACCTCGGTCACATGGACGGNCTCAAACCGCAGAATATGCTGGGCATCATCAGCGATTGCGTGGGCAAGCAGGCCGANGTGGGGCGTATCGAAATCTACAAGACCTGTTCGTTTGTGGAGGTGCAGAAAGAGTTTGAGGAAGAGATTATTGCAGGCTTGAACCAAACCGTGTGGTCGGACCGCAAGGTGCGTTCCGAATCGGCCACGGAGGGAGAGGATAAAAAGAANCGNGGCGGTGCCAGGGAGGAAAAGCCGAGACGTGGCGNCAGGGACGAGAAACCGAAGCGNGGCGCNAGGGANAAGAAGCCGAAATCCTCGCGGTCGANATACCCGAAGGCCGACGATTGGAAAAGTCTTTTCGAATAGAAAACAGTAAAAAACATAGATAATGGAAACAAAACGATTCCAAATTCTGGAGAAAACAACATTGGCTCCCGAAATCATCAGTATGCAGGTCTATGCCCCGCGTCTGGCGCATTCGGCCAAGCCCGGTCAGTTTCTCATCATCATNCCCGATGAACAGGGCGAGCGTATCCCCTTGACCGTCTGCGACTACGATTTGCAGAAAAACACTATCCGCATTGTTTTCCAAATGTTGGGATCCTCGACCAAGAAAATAGGNCAGTTTGAGGTGGGTGATTGTTTTCAGGACGTGGTGGGGCCTCTCGGNCTTCCCTCCGAGTTCGTGAACGAGCCTATCGAAGAAGTGCGCAAGAANAATATCCTTTTTGTGGCGGGTGGTTTTGCCGCNGCGCCCGTTTATCCGCAGGTGAAGTGGATGCATGAGAACGGGGTGGCCTGCGATGTGATTTTGGGTGCGCGAACCGAAAACCTGCTTATCCTCAGGGAAGAAATGGCCGCGGTGGCCAAGGAGGTTTTCCTCTGCACCGACGACGGCACGGCGGGTTTCAGCGGGCGTGTCACCGACCTTATCAAAGACCTTATCGACAACAAAGGCAAGAAATACGANGAGGTGGTGTGCATAGGCCCCATGATNATGATGAAGTTCGTGTCGATGCTCACCAAGCAATACAACATCCNCACGATTGTGAGCCTCAACACGTTGATGGTGGACGGAACGGGTATGTGCGGCGCCTGCCGTGTCACCGTGGGGGGCAAGACCCGCTTTGCCTGTGTGGANGGCCCCGAATTCGACGGTCATGAAGTGGATTTCGACGAAGCCATGCGCCGTCAGGGGATGTATAAGAAATATGAAATAGCCCGCAACAACGGCGAACATAAATGCAANCTGGCCGCCGCGGTAGAGGAATCGGCCGCCGCCAACGCCCGCGAAGATGCCGCGCAGGCCGAATCCGCCGACAGGAAAAAACGGGTTCCCGTGCGCGAACAGGATCCCGAAAAACGGAGCCGCAATTTCGAAGAGGTTTGTTTGGGCTACAACGAGGAAGAAGCCTTGCTCGAAGCTTCGCGCTGTCTGCAATGCAAGAAGCCCGCTTGTATGGAAGCCTGCCCCGTGTCGGTGCAGATTCCCCGTTTCATTCACGAAATCGTGAACCGCGACTATGCGGCCGCGGCCCGTGTCATTGCCATCGACTCGGCTTTGCCTGCCGTCTGCGGTCGTGTGTGCCCGCAGGAAACCCAGTGCGAGGGTTCGTGCGTGATGGGCAAGAAATTCGAGCCTGTGGCGATTGGAAAACTCGAGCGTTTTGTGGCCGACTACAACCGTCTGCACGGCAGCGCCGCGCCCGAAAAGCCTGTTGCCAACGGCAAGCGTGTGGCCGTTATCGGCAGCGGTCCCGCGGGGCTTACCTGCGCGGGCGACCTTATAAAGAAAGGCTATGGCGTGACGGTGTTCGAAGCCTTGCATAAGGCCGGCGGCGTATTGGTCTACGGTATTCCCGAATTCCGTCTGCCCAAGGCCATTGTGGCGCACGAAATCGAGAATCTCAAAAAACTCGGTGTGGAATTCGAAACCGATGTGATTATCGGCAAGACGGACACGATAGACCATTTGATGAACGAGGAGAAATACGATGCCGTATTTATCGGTTCGGGCGCGGGTCTTCCGCGTTTCATGAACATTCCCGGCGAGAATCTCAACGGGGTGGTTTCGGCCAACGAACTGCTCACCCGTTCCAACCTTATGAAAGCCTACCGCGACGATTACGAGACGCCCGTGTTCATCGGCAAGAAAGTGGCGGTGGTGGGAGGCGGCAATGTGGCGATGGACGCCGCGCGTACCGCCAAGCGTCTGGGTTCGGATGTCTATGTCATCTATCGCCGCACCGAGGCCGAAATGCCCGCCCGCAACGAAGAGATCCACCATGCTCACGAAGAGGGCATTCACTTTAATGTATTGACGAACCCCGTCGAAATCTTAGGCGACGAGAACGGTTGGGTACGCGCCATCCGCTGCATCCGCATGGAGTTGGGCGAACCCGATGCTTCGGGCCGCCGTTCGCCTGTGGAGGTGCCCGGTTCGGAATTCGACATCGAGGTGGACGAAGTGGTGATGAGTCTCGGCACGGTGGCCAATCCTACGTTGGCCAAATCGACCACGGGCATAGAGACCAACCGCAAGGGTTGTGTGGTGGCCGACGAAGAAGGCCGCACCACCCGCAAGGGCGTGTTTGCCGGCGGTGATGTGGTTTCGGGTGCCGCCACGGTGATTCTGGCGATGGGTGCGGCCCGCAAGGCTGCCAAAGCCATCGACGAGTACCTGCAGAACGCTTAGGCGTTGGTTTTGATAGAAATCGTTAGAGAATCGCCTTGCCGCAACGGATAAGGCGGTTCTTTTTTGTAATCGGCTGGAGAAGGAATTTCCAAAGTGTTTCGTAGTCGGTTTCCCGACACAGCAATACCGGCGTGCGTCCGCATTTGCGTTGGTTCTGTTCTTGCAGATAGGCCACCATATAATAATAGTGTGGGGGCAGGTGGCTTATGAGCAGCGACGGGTAGGACGGATTGTCGGGCGTCTGTGCGGAATCCGGCCAAAATTCATCGTAGAGCGAATCGGATACGGGTTCGAGATAGACGGTGCGGAAAAGATCGGGACGCAGGAACAGCACTTTCTGACAGAAAGACATAGGCTCTCCGCGCAACACCAGCGCCGTTTTCCGCGGGGTGGTATAGCCTTCCGAAATCAAGAGGTTCATCGCTCCGAAAAGTTGCCTTTCCCAATCTATCGTGTCGCGGACGGACAGGCTGTCCAAACTGTCCGTCGTTTCTTTTTGGCACAGTACGGCCAGAATTCCCCCTTCGTCAAAAAAGCAGACGGGAGGAACCGGAAAATCGGAAACGGTGTCGAAAAGGGTCATCACCAACGGTTTTACACCGCTTCCGAATAAATCGGCCCGGTAATAGAGATGCAGTTCGGCGCTGTCGGTCGTGTGTGGCGGACAGACAGGCAGAACCTTGTGTCGGATTTGGGGATGGCTTGCGAAATCGGCCTGAGGGCCTGTGTTCCGCGCTTTCCACGTCAAAGCCGAAAGATAGGCTTGGCTTGCTTCGAGTTCGTGTTCCAACCAATGTTGGATTTCTTCTCCGAAAACCGAATCGTTCTGCAACCAGAGAAAATGCTCGAACCGCGCTTTCTCGGCGGGACAGGCATCGTTTTTCTTCTTGGCGTAGGGCAATGCGATATCCTCGGGATTGTTTTGGCGGCACGAAACCGTCAAAGCAAGCGCCAAGCCCAATAAAGGCAGGAATGGTCTCATTGTTTATTCGGCGGGGGCAAGTTCAACCAGCAGCTGGTCTTTGGCCACGCTCGCGCCTTGTTCCACGCCGATGTTCTTTACCACGCCGTCTACGGGCGAAAGTATTTCGTTGTCCATCTTCATGGCGTCCAGAATCAGCACCACATCGCCTTTTTTCACTTTGTCGCCCTGCTTCACACGGATTTCGAGAATCGTGCCGGGCATAAAGGCCTCTATGTTATATATATTCTTTAACATAGTTCTTGTTCTTGTAATCGTTTTTACAATATAGATTATACTATGTGCAGTTTATTAAACTGTTAAGGTATAGGGTATAAGGTATAGGGTATAGTGCGTCAGCCTCTACCTTATACCTTTTACCTTCTATCTTAAAACGGGGGGAGTCCGTGCTTGCGGCAGGGCGTGTCCACACTCTTGTCGCGCGTAATCATCAGGGCGTGCGCCACCGCCGAGCGGGTCTCTTCGGGATCGATCACCGCATCCACATAGCCGTAGCTTGCCGCCACATAAGGATTGGCGAATTTGTCGCTGTATTCCTGCATCTTCTCTTGCCGCGTCTGTTCGGGATTCTCACTCTCCTTGATGTCTTTGGCAAAGATGATGTTGGCCGCGCCCGCCGACCCCATCACGGCGATTTCGGCCGTAGGCCAGGCATACACGAAATCGGCATGGAGGTGGTTGGAGCACATGGCGATGTAGCCGCCGCCGTAGGCCTTGCGCAGAATGACGGTAATCTTGGGCACCGTGGCTTCGGAATAGGCGTAGAGAATCTTGGCGCCGTGCCGGATCACACCCGCATGTTCCTGGTCCACGCCGGGCAGATAGCCGGGCAGGTCGACAAAGGTTACCAAAGGAATGTTGAAAGCGTCGCAGTAGCGGATAAAGCGCGCGCACTTGTCCGAGCTGTCCACATCGAGTACGCCCGCCTTGACACGCGGCTGGTTGGCCACAAAGCCCACCGTCTGACCCTCGATGCGGCCGAAACCCACCACCACGTTGGCGGCAAAGAGTTCCTGCACTTCCAGAAAGGCCGAATCGTCCGATACGGCGCGGATGACGTCGCGCACATCGTAGGGCTTGCGCACATTGTCGGGCAGAATGTCGGCGATGTTGACTTTCTTGGGCAGTTTGGGCGCCACGGGCGCGGCCTTGCCCTTGTTGTTCGAGGGAATGTAGCTCAACAGCTCCTTAATCTGCGCAAAACATTCTTTCTCGCTTTCGGCGAAGAAATGCGCGTTGCCCGTTATCTCGGCGTGCACCCGCGCGCCGCCGAGGTCTTCCTGCGAAATCTTTTCGTGCAGCACGCTTTCGATAACGGCAGGGCCGGTGATAAACATCTTCGACACCTGATCCACCACAAACACAAAGTCGGTGAGGGCGGGCGAATAAACCGCACCGCCGGCGCAGGGCCCCAAAATCACCGAAATCTGAGGGATGACGCCCGAAGCCATAGTGTTGCGGTAGAAAATCTCGCCATAGCCGGCCAACGCCCGCACCCCTTCCTGGATGCGCGCGCCGCCCGAGTCGTTGATGCCGATGACGGGGATTTTGTTCTTGAGGGCGTGGTCCATCACCTTGCANATCTTCATGCCGTGCATAAAGCCCAAGGCNCCCGCCACTACGGTAAAATCCTGCGCGTAGATAGCCACGGGACGGCCGTTGACCGTACCGGTTCCCGCCACCACGCCGTCGCCGGCCAAATCTTTCTTCTCCATACCGAAATCGCGGCAGGAGTGTTTCAAAAACAAATCCAATTCCTGAAACGAACCGGGGTCGAGGATGCTGTCGATCCGTTCGCGGGCGGTGAGTTTGCCGCTCTCTTTCTGTTTGGCGATGGCTTTTTCGCCGCCGCCGGCCATCACAACGCTCTTGCGTTGTTTCAGATCTTCGCGTTTTTCTTGATTGGTTGCCATAGTGTTCTCCTATTCTACTTCAACTTCTTTGATATTTTCGCCGCAATCGTCCACGATCATCTTATACCACGCCTTCGGGTATTCGGGTTGAAGCGGGAAAACGATGCGGTCTTCTCCGTATTCGCTGCGGATAAAGTTGCCTTTATCGTCGGTCTTCTTGATGTTTCCGTCTATGTATTTCACCAACAGAAAACGGCTCAGGTCTTGCCATTCGCGGAACATGATGCCCGCCTGCGCGTTCGAGAAGTTGTTGGCGAATTCCACCAAAGCCGCGTGGTCGGTTTCGTTCTTCAACTCCGCATCGTTATACGCGATGCAGGTCTGGAAGCTTTCCTCCACCCGTTTCTGCACTTTCTGTATGTCCACGACCATATCGCTGTAACGCGTGTAGGCGAAGTTCGACACGATGTTGAACAACCAGAAAGCCGAGGTGGGCGAGTATTCGGCCATATTGCCGTTGCCCTCGCGGAAGCATTCGGGAATCTCGGTGATGCCGCAGTACATGGGCGTGTAGCAGGTAAAATAGGTATCGTCCACGCCGAACCACAGGATACCGCCCACGGGGTCGGGCATCCAGCCGCGGCACTGCGCTACGAACGAAAAGCCGGTCTGTTGTGTGGAAGTGGCTCTTTCGTGAATGTAGTTCTTGCCTTCGTATTCAAAGCCCATAGGACGCCAGCGGTAGGGGCAGCCGAAAGGACCCGCGCCCAGATCCTTGCTCATGTCGAGCGAGGTGCCTTCGAAGTGGTCGCGCATAAAGTCGAACATATCGTTGAGGGTGAGCTTGCGGTCGGGTTCGATCCACAAAGGCATACGGTGGTTCTTGTTCTCGCCGCGGGCGTAGTCTTCGTATTCCTTGGCCACGCCGGGGTTGGCTTTCATAAAGGCCGCCCACACACGGGCCTCGCAGGCACGCAGACCGCTGAACGAGAGCGGGCAGTAGGTGTCCGAAAAACTGAAATCCTCGAACTTGCCGTTGAAAAGACCCTCGGATTTGGCAAAATCCACCACGTCGGCGGCATAGATGCATTGCAGGTTGGGCAGGTTGTATTTCTTTGCCAGATCCTTGCTGCTGATAGAGGTCTTGCCGTTGGCGGGAATGATGTGGGTGATGCGGGCTTGGTTGGCGTGTCCCGAGATGCAGCCGTCGGGAATGCGGTAGGCCACCCAGACGGCGCCTTTCGATTTGCCGCCTTTGCCCACCATTTCCAGAATCCACACTTCGTTGGGGTCGGCGATCGAGAAGCTCTCGCCCTCGGAAGCGTAGCCGTAGGTGGAGGTGAGTTCGTGCATCACCTTGATGGCTTCGCGTGCGGTCTTGGCACGTTGCAAGGTAATGTAAATCAGGCTACCGTAGTCTACGATGCCCGTGGTGTCGAGCAGCTGGTGAAGACCCCCGAACGTGGTCTCGCCGATAGCCAGCTGGTGTTCGTTCATATTGCCGACCACCGAATAGGTATGACGGGCCTGTTTGATCTGACCGAGTTTCTTGCCGGTGTCCCATTCGTATATATCCATCATCGCGCCTTCGGGATAGTCGGCGGCGGGACGGTAATAGAGTTCGCCGTAGAGCACATGCGAGTCGGCGGCGTAGCTGATCATCGTGGAACCGTCTTTGCTGGCTCCTTTGGTAATGAGAAAGTTGGTGCAGGCTTCCACACTGCCGGCCACAGGCAGCAAAAGTGCCGCCGAGGCGAGGGCGAGTTTTCTGAAAATCTGTTTCATATTGGTATACTGTTTATTATTTTTCGTGCAAACGTTAAAGATACGAAAAAATGTGGAATACCCAAAAGGGTGTATCTTTGCTATCATGATAGCGATAGAGAATACATTGGTTTCCGACGATTTGTTTACCGAATGCTTTTGCTGCAACCTCAAGAAATGCAAGGGTTGCTGCTGCATAGAGGGTGACGCGGGCGCGCCTTTGGAGAAAGAGGAAGTTTCTCTCCTTGAAAAATATTATCCTTTCTATAAGGACTATATGACGGAGCAGGCGCGGAACATCGTGGAAACAAAAGGCTTCAGCGATGTTTTTCCTCCCGACGGAAATCCCGGCACGCCTTTGGTGAACGGGCGCGACTGTGTCTATCTGACCCGAGGCGGGGACGGCATATCATACTGCGCCGTGGAGAGGGCTTTCCGCGAGGGGAAGATACCTTTCCGCAAGCCGGTTTCTTGCTATCTGTTTCCTGTGCGCATCGACTCTTTCGCCGAATACGACGCGGTGAATTTCTTTGATTGGGACATCTGCCGCGATGCCAAGGTACACGGAAAACGGGAGGGTATTCCCGTTTTCCGTTTCCTCAGACAGCCGCTTATCGAGAAGTATGGCGAGAGTTGGTATGAGCAGGCGGAGGCGGTCTATAAGGGCGTGTTCAACGGACGTTGATGATTGTGGCGGAACTATGGCTGCCGAAAGTTGACTCATTCTGGCTGCGTATCGATACGGGGGCTTGCGTGAACTCGCCCGCGTTCTGCGCTTTGAGACGGAAGAAAATCCGATAGGTTCCCTTGGGCAGAAATTCAAAGAAACAATCGGTGTTGCGCACATCCACATCTTTATAGTAGAGGGCCTTGCCTTGCGAGGCGAAACCCGGACGGGTGTCTTCCCTTTCCATGCCTGCGGGACGCGGGATATNCAGATGCACATAATTGAAATCGCGCCTGGCTTTGATTTCCACCGCCACTTCGACGGTTTCGCCGCGGCGGTAGGTGTCTTTGTCGGCGGGAGGCGCGTAGGTGAGGCTCACCACCAGATCGCCGTTGCCTTTGTAGGCTTTCAGGGTGCGGGTTTCTTGTGTGGCGCAGGCGCGGAGGGTGCCGAAACGCACGGTTTGAACGGTGTTGTCGGCGGCTTCGGTAGCGGTTTCGTCGGCGGTGAGGCGGGCGACAAAGGCGTTCAACTGTTTGGCGGGAATGAGCGTGTCGACGGGCTTGGTCTTTGCGGGCTGTGAGGCCGCGGTCTGTGCGGCGGGACGGGAGGCCGAAGCCCAGGCGAGCAGTTCGCGCGTGCCGACGCCGTTGCCGTTGGGTTGCGAAAAATCAAGACTTTGTTTTTGGGCGGGGAACCAAGCCAATATCTGCAAGTATTGACGGTGGAGGCTGTCGCGTCCGCTCTGTGGGGCAAAGTCTTTGAGGGAGGCGGCGTATGAAACGGCCTCGGCGATGGCGGACATCGTCTGCATACGCCGCCCCGGGTTGTCGCCCAAAGCTTCACGTTTCCAATACATGCCCTGCACGGGGTCGTATAGGGCAAGCCGTTGGAGGTTGGATAAAACGTGCCGCGCCTCGTCGTAGCGCTTTTCCGAAAGAAGGTAGGAGAGCAGGATGGCGCGTTGCTCCAACGANAGATGATCGAGGTCTTGCAGNGCGGCGCGGCGGTAGAGCGAGGCTTCTTTTTCGATNTGCAGCGANGCGGCCTCGCTTTTCCAGCGTGTGAGCACTTTGAGAAAGCGCATCGAAAGCGGGGAGGCCTGCACCGCGGTGGTGTCGGAAATCCGGAATTTCCTTGCCAGGAATTCCAAGCTTTTCTTCACATCCCTACGGTCGCGCAGGGTGGAAAATTCTTTTTCGGGAACATACGCCAGGGTTTCCAGCACAGAGAGGGTGATATCCACCGAGGCGGGGCCTTGCGCAAGCCAGCCGTACCCTCCGTCGGGTTTGGAAAATTCCTGCAAGCGGGGCCAAAGATGTTTCCACGGTTTTTGGGCAAGGCACAGGCTTGCCATTTTTTCGACGGTCTGCAAGGCGGTCTTGCAACTGTCGAAAGTTCTCTCTGCAAGAAGCGTGGCGGGCAGCGATTGCGAGGGGTCGTTGAGGATGAGGCGCAGGCTGTCGCAGGCAAGCGAGAAATCGGGTCTGAGCTCGTTTTTCTGTGCGGGGAGCAGGGCGAAAGGATAGTATTCGCATAGTTTCATCACGCCTTCTTCTATGGGAATCACCTGCTTCACTCTATCGGAAACCTGCACGGAGTCTTGCCCGTAGGTCAATACGGCGGTGCACAGAAACTCTATTTTNGTGTACATTTTTTCTATACGGAGCGGAAGTTCAAACGCGCCCTGCCGTTCCTGCGTATTCTGTGTGTATGACGCGGAGGCGATGAGGTGGCGCGAGCCGTCCTGATGAATGGCGGTGGCGGAGAGTTGCATACATAGGAAACCCTCGGTCTTCATCACGAAGCGGCAGGCGAGCGCCACACTGTCGTCCGCCATCAGGAAACGGGGCGTCTGCGGGTAGAGCATGAGCGGGTCGCTCACCTCCACAAGTTGTTCTTGATANTTGGNGAACANGCGGTTATCGAAGCCGAAAGCCCGTATCTTGAAACGTCCGAAATAGTGGGGGTGCGCGAACGGAAGCACGGCCTTGTAGCCGTTGTCGGTGGCTTGCCAGGTGGGGAGGGCGAAGAATACGCCCGGCGAGAAATCTTCGCGCACGGTGAGGTTTGCCGTTTCGTCTTCGTTTCCGTCTTCGTCCGAGGGGGCGGATTCTTCGGTGGCATCGGTGTTCTCGGCCATTGTCGCGCGGAGGTCGGCTCCCGTGCCGCGTATATGCAGGCTGGTTTTTGCAAAGCGCAGACGGGAACGGTAGCGGAACAAGCCGTCCCAGATGAGGTCGGCGGGCAGGGTGGGGTAGTTGAGGTAGGTATCAGGGTGCGAGGGNCCGTGCAGAAACAGCCAGGCGGAGCGGTCGGAGCACAGGGCGCCGCTCCATGCCGAGGCGGGGGCCTGCGGGTAGGGGGCAAGGAGGGCCGCAGGCCAGAGGGCGCCGGTGGGTGAGAAAGCGTCCAAAGATTGGTCGTACATGCTTACGATGAGTGCCTGCGGTTCGGCGCCCTCTGCGGCGCCCCCGGGGCTTTCGAAAAACAGGGTGTCGCCTTGGCCGGCGCGGGGCGGGTTCGCTTCGCTCCCCGCCCTGCGCATCGTGAAATCCATTTTCCGATCGGGGCGCGGAGGAATCAGCGTGGTTTGTTCGTTCACCGCCTTGCCGTCATAGAATGCAAACACACTCAACGTCCAGCCGCTTTCGGCGTTTAGGTCGGGACAGGGGATTTCCAGGAGGTCGCAACCCGTTGGCAAAAGTTTTTCAAAAGAAACGGAATTTCTTTCCGCGTCCTCGATTCTGAAACGGAAAAGCAAGGGCTCCGCACAGGGATTTCCCGTTGCGAAACGCGCGCAGGGAACACCGCTTTTGTCGGTATGGACGCCGTCGGCTTTCAGAAAAAATTCGGATGCTTTTTCTCCGCATTTCTCCACGCGGATTTCGTGGGTCGCCGAGATTGTCTTTCCGTCGGGCGCGATAGCCGAAAAGGTAAGCGAGTGCTTGCCCGAAGCCCAGTCGTGACGGGGCATCAGCAGCGTGGAATCGAGCAACTTCCATGTGTCACCGGGATTGAGCCCGTTCATATACACCTCGATAGGCTTGGGGTTCCCCAACCATTTTCCGTGGTCCGACACCCAAAGATCCGCGCCCTCCACCTGCAACGTATAAACGGTTTTGAGCGGTATCGAAACGCGCGTCACTTGGGTTTCGCCGCCCGCATCCACGCCCTCGCACACCACTTCATACACCCATACAGGAGCCTCGTCCGCCAGCGTGGTGTCTTGGGCGAAACGGAACGAAAAACGCCCCTCCGCATCGGTCTGCGTGCTGCCTTTGGCCAAAAGGATTTCGGCGGTCTTTTGCCGTCTCGGTATCCGATAGCCGTAGCGTGCGTAGGAGTAGGCGGTTTTGAAAACCGTATAGTCCACGCGGGCCTGGCGCAGCGCCTCCCCGCTCAGATAGGCGGCTTTGCCCTCCATGCGGAAACTGTCGCGCACGGCTTGCAGGGGCACGTTCTCCAACACGATTTCGAAAGTGGGGCGCACATATTCTTCCACAAAGAGAGAGAAACAGGAGGGTCGGTAATCTTGGGCGCAGAGCGTCCACATACCCGCCTTGCCTTCTTCGGGCAGGGCGAAATCGAGACGGAGCAAGCCGTGTTGCGGTTTTCCGTCCACCTGCAAACGAAATTTCCTTTCGGGGTCGCGGAGCGAGAAATGCACGAGCGAGGGGGTGTCGCTGACCCACACCGCCATGTGTACCGAATCGCCTTTGCGGTAGACGGGCAGGTCGGGGAAAAAGCGGATTTCGCCCTCTTTCTTTGGGGGAGCGGCGCGTTTGGCGCGGGGTGTTTCGGGCTCGGCCGAAGCCGCCATATAGAGGGTGTTTTCCACCCACAAAGTATCGTCTTTCCTATCGAACCGCACCCAAAAGGCCTCGCCCGACATCTTGTCTTTCAACAGGTTGCCGTCGAGTTTGAAAATTCCGTTCCNGTCGGCCTTCACCCGTCCGCGAAATTCGAAATCGTTGCGGCGTTGCCGGTAGTTGTAGGTCTCCGCAAAGACGCAGAGCGAGGCCGGCGCAGGTTTGCCGTCCTTGCCGGTCAGGAAAAGCATCTCCCATGTTTGGCGGCGCGGGTCGGCGGGGTAGCCGAAATAGGCGCCTTCCGACACTTGGAAAAACAGAAAGGAGGTGTTTTGGGTATCCGAGGAATCGAGGCGGCAGGCCAGCACATAGGCGCCGTTGCGCAGGGCGGGGAGTTGGAATTTTCCTTTTCCCGTGCTGTCGGGGTTCAGTTCCAACTGCCGCCACAGAGGTTTTTTCTCCACGAGTCGGCTCACGAAATCTTCCGAAAAACCGTTGGTCAGCACATCTTCCACCTGTCGTGCCGACAATTTGCAAAGGGTATAAAATACTGTCTTGCAGTTCTTCGCCTCAAAATCCACGTCTACGGGAAGATTCGGAACCTGCACCCGTTTCATCGACAGCGAGAGCGAGGGAGAACGCAGATCGTGCAGCAGGATACGGCTGTTGTGGGCGCCCCAACTGCCTGTATAGGCGCTCGCCCGCCGTGCGTAGGCTTCCGCTTGCGCATCGTCGGGGCCTTGTGCGTTTTCGGCCAGAAGATAGAGGATGTCGGCGGCCAGGGGCAGGTCTTGGTAGGTTTGTTGCAGTTGCAACAGGCGTTGGGTGTATTCGTGGCGGTCTATGGAATCTCTGTCGAGCAAGAAGCGCAGATAGTGGATGTCCCAATCGCACAAGGCCTCCCGCCCCCCGTCCTGCTCCAACTGCGCCCTGCATCGTGCCGCGGCCTTGCCTATGGCCGCTTCCATGCCNATCCCCTCGATGTCCATACCCATATCTTTCCACAGTTGCAGGGCGCGGTAGTGCANCGCCAGCGTGATGTCGGGCGTGTAGCAGGAGAGGGTGGAATCCCAAAGCCGCAGGACGGGGGCGAAGCGCGCGAGCGGAACGCTCGCGCGCTCCCCGATGCTCAAGGNGCAGGACTTTTCCAGACAGGCGTTCACGGCCCGATAAAAATCACGCTTTGTCCAAGCGTCCACGTCCTCAAAATCTTGACGTATAGGGGTTTCGTCGTCTTTCAAACCTTCCCGAAAATCCTCCACCGCCCCGTAACTCCTATAATACTCCCAAAGTGTCTGTGCCGTAAGCGAATAGAAAGCCGCCGCCAGCAAAGAACCTTCCCCGCCGCCGGCTTTTTCGTAAGCCGCGGCNTTTCCGTAAAAAAAGGCCAGGATTTTGGCCGCCGCCTCGTCTTCCTTCTCGTCCCAAAGACGGGCCTGTTGCAAGGCCGCCGCGATTTCGTCGGCAGGGTTCACCCGACCCGCGGCCCGCGCCGCAGTCCCGCCCGCAACCCCGCAGACAGCCGCCATCACCAAAAAAACTATACGGACATTCAAAAATAGAGTCTTCATCATACTCATTTTACTCCTGCATCGTTAGGTCGTGGGAAGAAAGAAAATTATAAAGTTCGCTGAAATGGTCGAAAACCATCGCCTTCTTGCCCGCGGGCGTGGTCAACGGCAACACTCCGCTAACAAAAATAAATTCACAGGAATCGTCAATCAAATTTAATATCATGTTGTTTTTGGCATTGTCGAAAGTGCTCACGCCCCCTCCCGCCGCCACCAAGAAACAGGCTCGCGGATATTTTTCCACCCATGCCACAGGCTCGGTCGAACCCACCAAAAACCATTCCAGATGTTCGTCTTCGTCCACAAAACGGAAGACACTGAGATTGAGACCGGGTTTGTTGGCAGGCGAGAAATGGAGAGAAGTGTTGCTGAAATCCCAATAGCCGGTCTTGTTCAGGAAATAGACCAGACGGAAAATCGAAATATCGGTGGGTTCTATGACAAAAACGCGGAGATCGTCGGGCTGGATTCCGAAATCGTCCAGTTCGAGGGAGAAAAGGGTTTCTATTTTTTTGCGTTCCATACGGCAAATCTACAATTTAATCCCAACAAGCTCGCAGTTGTCTCTATGCTTGACTTTTTGTACTTTTGCCAACTTTACACCTATATAACAAAGGAAAATGAATAGATTTTGCTATGCAAGACGGTTCAGGACGGTAGGGTCTGCACTCTCCCTGCTCGTTGGTTTTCTGTTTGCCGCGCAGGTACAGGCGCAGACGGAACCTATCGTAAGTTTTCCCTATCAGACTTCTTTCGGAACAACCTCTTCTCCCGCCGCGGACAATGCGTTGTGGACAATGCAGTCTGCCAGCGGCGTATCCTCGCAATGGAAGATAAAGGAAAATCCCGCCGTTGCGGGCAATATGGCCGCCGCTTTCGAGGGGAGCAATCAAACGGAGTTGTATCCTACTCTTTTCAGCCCCTCTTTTTCTTTCGGAAACGAAGCGGGTTCCGAATATGTGTTTACTCTTACTTTCTACACACCGCAGGGTGCGCGGCTTCCGAACGACAATCATCTTGTTTTTCGGGTAAACAAAGTGGATGGGAACGGTGCGACAATGTCTGTGACGGACATTGTAAGAGGGCAAGGTTTTGCTCCGGCAACCATGAAAAACCCCATAGAGAAAGACGGTATCGCGCAAAGCATTTGGGTGGGATCCATAGAGAACGGTGGCCCGCAGGAGGGCACCTCCACCTACGAGTTTCGCTTGAAAGCGAGCGATTTGTCGGTCGGCGGCAATTATAGGCTGTCGGTCACGGAAGGCAATACAACTACAGTAAAAACTACTTGCAAGCTGTATATCACAAACTTCAAGGTAGAAAAAGTGGCCGCTTCGGATGTGGAGGCCTGTCAGTTGCTTTCGCCGGTCTCGGTGACCGAAGAAGGCATCGCGCAGCAGGTGCGATGCTATGTGCGCAATGTGGGGGCGGTGGCGGCCGAGCGTTTCGACGCCTTTTATCAGGTGGACAACGGTAGAGTGGTGAAGCAGACTTTNGAAGGGNCGCTNNCCCCGCAGGAAACCCGNCTGTTCACGTTCNNCGTTCCCGTCACGCTTACGGCGGGCGTGCATACGTTCAAATATTGGTTCAAGGACATCAACGACAAGAATCCGCAGAACGATACCTCCCTTACGTATATGGTGAAAGTAGCGGATGCATATTCCGCCTCTTTCTCGAACTTCGATTTTTTGGAAGAGGGGCAGACTTATGGGTGGCATTCTTATAGCGATACCACAGAACAGAATCCGCTTTGGCGTTTTCCCTCGCAGTCGCCTTTCCGTCCGCAGGCAAAAACGCGGGGCGAAGTGGCGGCCACCCACGACGATTATTTGGTTTCGCCTTGGTTCGAACTGAAGAAAGGGCAGATCTATCAAGTGGATTTGACTTTCGAAACGATTTTGGGCAATGCGGATGTATTGGGCAAGAAAATGTTTTCGGTGTGGTTGGCGAACAGCAACCGCAAGGAAGATATCCTGGTTTCTAAGAAATTGATTTGGGACGCCGGTGTCTTGCGCCGCAAGGGAGAGCGCACCATGACCTTCTTTTTCGAAGCGGAAAAAGACACCACCGCTTGTTTGGTTTTCCGCAGTAACGGTCCTGCTTCCGACGGTTCCATCCGTCTCAACCACTTCAGCCTGCAACAGCCTCGTCACAACAAAATGAGTCTGGCCTACGATTTCGAACCCTATTTCTCTTCCGACGCCATCAGCCAGGCCAAGGAATACATGACCTTTGTCGACCAGGATTGGAACGCGCTGGTGCACGTCGATGCCATAGGAGGTGCAGAGGTGAAGCGTGAGATAGAACCCGTCGTCACTTCCGGTTGGGAAGTCAAGACGGAAAGCCTCGGCCATTCGGCTTATGCGAAAGGTATACAGGACACGGCCAACGACTGGCTTATCTTCTATCCCATGGAATTGAAAGCCGGTAAGACCTACTATCTCCATTTCAGGGCGAGAAAACAGGGTACGCGGGTGAGTGCCGCCGATGGTAAATGTGCGTTGGAAGTGTATCTGCAGAACACCTATCCCCGCTACGAATTGCCCTACGCCCAGCAGCAGGGCTGGAAAAANCAGGTGGAGGTGACGGGCACAAGCGCCTCCCTGAAGTCTTATGAGGTCACCGTGCAGGAAGACGGCTATTATTTCCTTTCCATCCGGAACGTCACCTACACCGCTCCCAAGATAGACACGCCTAACGTCTACGACAATTCGGTCTATGTGGACGATGTGATGTTCGCCGAGCAGAATTTTACCTCCGTTCAGGTACTCGAGGCGCAGATTCCCTACGAGGCCCGTTTGGGTCAGACGGTGAATATGACCATAGCGGTGAAGAATTTCTCGCAGACCACCATTGCGAAAGACAAGATTTCGTATTGCTACCGCATAGACAGACACGANGTGGTAAGANAGACACGTGNGTCCGATGTGGGCAGCATGGCGCACGGAACCTACACATTCGAGAAGGTGGATTTTGCCGAAGACGGAGACCATACCGTCGCCTTTTGGGTGGANACGGCGGGTTCGAGCGATATTCCCGATACGGTGACGGTGGAAGTGAAGCGCATCTATCCCAAGGAGCTTCCCTACGAAGACGAGTTTACGGCAAATTCGTTGGAAGAATGGCAATTCTATCCCGCTTCGCTCAATTCGTGGGTGCTTACCACCGAATCTTCGGCCGTACATTCGGGCACGCACTGCATGTCCTACCGTCCGGGTCTGAAACAGCGCACCATAGGCTATTTAGTCAGCCCCATCCTCAAAGTACATAAGAACGTTCCTTACCGCATCGCTTTCCGCTACAAACGCGAACACACCGCCGAAAAAACCGACAGTGTGCGNNTTTACTATGCCTACAACCGTTTCGATTTGGAGGGTTTCAAATCCATGGGCAAAGCGTTTGTGTCCGATAGCGCCGACTATGTTCTGTGTTCGGCATACGTGAAATTTCCTTATGATGGAGATGCTTATGTGGCGATGGGTGTGGATTGCGCCATAGGTTCGTCGGTGCTTTTCATAGACGATTTCTCGATAGCCGATAGTGTCTTCGCGCACAGCACACAGATGATACTGAGCGGTTTGAAAATGCCGCAGGGCATGTCTTTCTGCGATACGGCCTCCAAAGGAGCGGTGGAATTCTATGTCAAGAACCACAGTTTCCTTGATGTGGAGAACATGCAGTTGTGCTACGAAGAAACCAATTTTGGGCAAAAGGCATTGAGTTTAGGAAAGATTGCCCGTTACGACAGTGTGAAGGTGCATATCCCTATGGGACACCGTCTGGAAGGTGAATATGCGTTTAAGGTTTGGAACGTGATGCCTTACGAGCTCGACAGGAGCGACGATACGCTTTCGGGGACATTCCATGTATCGGGAGCGGAAGGTTTCCCGTTCTCCGAAGACTTCGAGGGTATTGTGGAGGGCACAGGTGCGGTGGATGTGAACGACGACGGCATGGTATGGAGGGTTCTGAACTCTGCGGAACAGGCCCGCACGGGTTCGCAATGCCTCAACTTCCCGCATAAAAACGCCTTGTCGGGAGCGGTGTTCTTTACCGACGGCTTCAAGGCCGACCAGACGGGACGTTTCAAAATCACGTTCTATATGAAAGCCGATGTGGAAGGCAACGACGGGGTGGGCGTGCGTGTGCTGGAATATTCCGCGCAGGGCGGTTTCGCTTCGTCGGTCTATGTCGACACGCTCCGCGCGGGTACGGAATATGCGCAATACAATGTGCCTTTCCATGTCGAAAACGGCAAGACCTACGCCATCGCTTTCGAATATGTGGCGCTTCGCGCTTCCACCGAAGAAGGCCAGGCTTTCTTTATCGACGACCTCACCACCGGCGACATCACGGTTCCCGTAGAGCCTCGTTCGCTTGCCGTGGCGGACACCGGCGCTTATTCCGCCACGTTTACCTGTCAGAACATGGCCGAGCGCAATGTGTTGCGGGTATATTCGGCCGACGGAAAATACAGCCGTCTGTATGAATGGAAAAAGTCGTATCAGACCTTCGAGGTGAAAGGCTTGCAGCCCAAGACCGAATACAGGGCGCAGGTGCGCGGGCTCAACGAGGTGAACGATTCGAGCGCGTGGTCGGCGCAGGTGCGTTTCATCACCCTCGATACCGCCACGGTGACCCCGCCCACTCCGCCTGATACCGGAGATACCACGGCCAACAGGATACTACAGGCCAACAGCATAAAGGTTTCGCCCAATCCCGCTTCCGACTACGTTCATGTGGAGGTTTCCCGCGCGGCGGGCAAATGGAGCNTGTGCAACGCCAGCGGAAAGACGGTTTTGCGCGGAACGGTGCGCTCCGCCCGTTTCGAGATTGANTTGCAGGGACTTTCGGCGGGAATGTATTTCCTGCGCGTGGAGGATAAGGAGCGGACGATGGTTACAAAGATTATCAAGAAATGAAGGTAGTCTCTTTTTCGGGTTTGGCCGCCCGTATGGCCGACGAGACCGTGTTTCGCGAAATTCTCGAAACCGTGTCGCGGGCGTGGGTCGACGACGAGACCGAGTTTTGGTTTTCGTCCGATTTGGCCGAGCGCATCCGCAAGGATTTTCCGGGAATCGTTNCCCATCCGCTGGTGGATCTGGACACGCGGATATTCGATGTGCAGCTTCCCGAGAATACCGCTTTGCTGGTGTGCCTGGGCGGCGACGGAACCTTGCTCGATACCTTGCATCTGGTCAAGGATTCGGGCATTGCCGTGATGGGCATTCATTTCGGGCGTCTGGGCTTTTTGAACGCCGTGAGCGCGAACAACATCACCCAGACGTTGCGGCCCGGCTTCTTCGACGAGTTCCGTCGCGAGAACCGCCTTGTGCTCGAAGCTTGCGAGTTTGAGAAAGACGGCGAGGAAATCCGTCATGTCTCCGAGGATTTTCCCTATGCGCTCAACGAAATCGCGATACTGAAATCCGATACCGAGTCGTTGGTGTTTTTGGACGTATACGTGGACGGCGCCTATATGAACACCTACTACGGCGACGGGGTGATTTTCTCCACCCCCACAGGCTCCACCGCCTACTCGTTAAGTTGCGGCGGTCCGATACTGATTCCCTCTGCCGACAATATCCTGGTCACCCCCGTGGCTTCGCACACCCTTACGGTCCGTCCCCTGATTTTAGAGGGNTATCAGGAAATCACGGTGGAGGCACGCGGACACGAACAATGCAAGCTCGCCCTCGATTCGCAGACCTACGAAATCAAAGGCCCGTTCCGTTTCAAGGTGCGCAAGAGCAGTTTCAAGTTCATCACCATCTACCCCAACGACCGCACCTTTTTCGACGGTATCCGCGACAAACTGATGTGGGGCTTGGACATACGTCCGCGTCCCGAGACAAGACCCGATAAAATTTAGTACATTTGTCCTTTTGCACATTTTGAAAACAGAGGTTATGCGTAGCAAATTTTGCATTTCTGTGATTTTGGCGGTGTTTCTTTGTGCCGGAACAGGCACGCTCCGCGCACAACGCTCCGAAATAGGTGTCGGTGCGGGGGTGTCTTTCTATTTGGGAGATTTGAATCCCAAGAAGGTGTTTTACGACAGCCGCGCCTGCGCCAGTGTCTTTTACCGCTACAACATAGACACCCGCTGGGCGTTCCGCTTTTCGGGCAGTTACGGCAGGATTATGGCGCATGACGCCGATTTCGACAATCCGCGCAACCTTAACTTCCGTAACGATTTAGGCGAAATCGCCGCGATGATGGAGGTGAATTTCCTCAATTTCTTCACCGGCAGCAAGCAGCACCGTTTCACGCCCTATCTGGCTTTCGGTGCCGCGCTCTGTTTCTCCAACCCGCAGGGCCTCTATCCCGATCCCGTCAGCGGCTNCTCGCGNTGGGTGGCGCTCCGCCCCCTGCATACCGAAGGGCAGGGACTCTCCCAATACAACGTCAAGGAATATTCGTTGGCGCAGTTCGCCCTTCCTTTCGGTCTGGGCTTCAAGGTAAGCATCAGCGAGCGCGTGGCTTTGGGCGTGGAGTGGATGATGCGCTGGGCGGTGACCGACTATCTGGACGACGTGAGCGGAAATTATGNNTCTCCGGGCGTGCTGANNTCGGAATACGGNNNNGAAGCCGCCTATTTCGCCGACCCNTCGGGCACGTACCATAANGTNGGGGCGCAACGCGGCGACAAATCTTCGTTCGANTGGTATTCGTTCACGATGGTCACCGTTTCCATCCGTCTGGGCGGACGCGATTATCTCTGTCCGGCATACAGCGGGCAAAAAACGCGTAAACAGTAGTCTGTCATGAGTTCTCTGCAAGCGGTCAATTTAGACAAGNTACCCGCGCACGTGGCCGTGATTATGGACGGCAACGGACGTTGGGCNCAGGAGAAGGGAAAGGCGCGTGTGGAGGGNCATATCGCGGGTGTGGAGGCTGTGCGCAGAATCACCCGNGCGGCGCGGCGCATCGGTATNCGTTATCTCACCCTCTATGCTTTCTCCACCGAGAACTGGGGCCGTCCGCAAGAGGAAGTCTCGGCCTTGATGGGCCTTTTGGTAAAGTGTCTGCACAACGAAATGCCGCTGTTTATGGAAAACGGCATCCGTCTGCGCATCATCGGGCAGAGTGAGGATTTTAGTCCCGAGGTCAAGGCGGCCATGCAGGAAGCCTTGGAGCAGACCGCCTCCAACGACAAGATGGATTTGGTGCTCGCCCTCAGTTACAGCGCCCGTTGGGAATTGGTAC
>WFLX010048934.1_pt1 | contig 21866 bp, 14 predicted proteins | sample 4967041 | NCBI WGS metagenome assembly WFLX01 (sample SAMN12857096, study PRJNA449069) | gut metagenome | isolation source: stool from male and female vole | host: Microtus ochrogaster | place: USA:Florida | collected 2017
GAAACCGTATTGGGCAACGTAATGTTCCCGCTGGTGATGTTCTCTGACATGACACCCGCCGAGATGCGCGACCGAGCAATGTTTTGCATCGAGCGCGTAAACCTTAAAGGGTCAGACAAAAAATATCCGTCGGAGCTTTCGGGTGGCATGCAGAAGCGTGTTGCCATTGCCCGCGCCATAGCCCTGAATCCGAAATACCTGTTTTGCGACGAGCCCAACTCCGGCCTCGACCCGCGCACCTCTATTCTGATTGACGAACTGCTCAGCGACATTACCCACGAGTATAATATCACGACTATCATCAATACCCACGACATGAACTCCGTTTTGGGTATCGGCGAGAATATCGTGTTCCTCAACAAGGGTCATCGCGACTGGGTAGGCACCAGCCGCGAGATCTATACTTCAGACAACAAGGCCCTTATTGATTTTGTGTTCGCCACCGACCTGTTCCGCAAGGTTCGCGCCTACGAGCTCTCAAAAATGGGCAAATAGAAACTTTCGCGGCCGCCCGGATGTTCAAGTATCATGGAATTGGAATATCATCCGTTTGAACCGTTTGTGCCTGCCGGAGCGCGGGTTTTGGTCATGGGCACGTTTCCCCCGCAGCCAAAGCGCTGGTCAATGGAGTTTTATTACCCCAACCGAACCAACGATTTCTGGCCGATGATCGGCCTGATTTTCTATGGCGACAGATATGCGTTGTTTCAGCCTGACCATAAGCATTTTGATCTTCAGCGAATCAAGCGGACATTGACCGAGCGCCATATTGCCCTGAGCGATACCGGCCATGCGGTCCGACGGCTGATGAATAATGCGTCCGACAAGTTCCTGGAAATTGTTGAACCGGTGAATCTTGAAGCACTGCTGGCGCGCATGCCCGATTGCCGCGCAATAGCAACCACCGGCGAGAAGGCCGCGCAGGTGGTTGCGCAACTGACCGGCACCGAGCCGCCCAAAATGGGCGAGTGCGTCGAGGGCCCGCATGGAATCAAACTGTGGCGAATGCCGTCGACCAGCCGGGCTTATCCGCTCGCTCTCGACAAGAAGGCCGCCTTTTATTCGCGGCTCTTCGAGTCGGTTGAGTGATTGACGAACCAGTCGGCAAACGCGCGGTTAACCAGGCGGGTGCCACCTTCGGTGGGATAGTCGCCCGAAAAATACCAGTCGCCGCTATGGTTGGGAACCGCCGAGTGCAGGCCGCTTAGCGTTTGATAGATTATTTCTACCGGGCATTTAACCTCGTCGGGGGTAAGAATCTGCGCGATTTTGGCGGCAATTTCCTCGTCGGTAAACGGCTCATAAACGCGCTTGACCCAGTTTTGTTCCGACGGCCGTTCAACGCATAGTTTGTAGGTTGAGGTGAGCACTTCCTCCATTGAGCGTTCGCGCAGCAGTTCAACCGCGGCCTTGAAGGCGATAAAATCGGTCATGCGGCTCATGTCGATGCCGTAGCAGTCGGGATAGCGCACCTGCGGCGAGGAGCTCACAATAACGATTTTTCGCGGATGCAGGCGCGAAAGCATGGTCAGGATTGACTGTTTCAGCGTTGTGCCGCGCACTATGGAGTCGTCGATAACTACGAGATTNTCGATGCCGTTGCGGATGCAGCCGTAGGTAACGTCNTANACGTGGGCCGCCAGTTCGTCGCGGTCGGCNCCCTCGGCAATAAACGTTCGCAATTTTATGTCCTTAATGGCCACTTTGTCGATGCGCAGTCGCCGGCCCATAATTTCATTGATAACGTCTGCATTAAGTGTGCCAGCCTGCTGATGTTGGAGTATCTGCGCGGTTTTCTCTTTGTTGAGTGCCTGCTCCATACCTTCGACCATTCCGATGAAGGCGACTTCGGCAGTGTTGGGAATGAAGGAGAATACAGTGTTGGCGAAGTCATTGTCGACCGAACGGAGGATTGCTTCCGAAAGGTTATGGCCCAGAGCTTTACGCTCGGTGTAGATGTCGGCGTCAGACCCTCTGGAAAAGTAGATGCGTTCAAACGAGCATTTTTCGGGCTTCAACTCCGGCAATATGCGCTCAATGCTGATTTTGAGGTCGTTAGTGACGATTAACGCGCAGCCTGGTTCGAGCTCTTTAACGTCGCGCCGCGCAACGTTGAAAACGGTTTGGANAACCGGGCGCTNGGAGGCGAGCACAACCANTTCGTCGTTGGCGAAGTAAAAGGCGGGACGNATGCCTTTGGCATCGCGCACGGCAAACATGNCGNNCGAACCGGTGGCGCCGCANATAACGAAACCGCCGNCCCATGTGGGGGCCGTGGCGCGGAGAATGCNGCCGATGTCGAGGCCGTCTTCAATGGCTCGCGAAAGCGCCGGCTCGTCGAGTTCCGAGCGCAGCAGGCGGAACAGTCGCTGGTTTTCCTGGTCGAGCGCATAGCCGAGCTGTTCGAGCAAAACAACCGTGTCGCCATAGAAGCGCGGGTGCTGGCCCGTTGCCACTATCGAGTCGAAAACTTCGTCAACGTTCGTCAGGTTAAAGTTTCCGCAAAGCAGCAGGTTGCGGCTCTTCCAGTTGTTGCGGCGCAGAAAAGGGTGAACGTAGCTGATGCCCGATTTTCCGGTCGTGGAGTAGCGCAGGTGGCCCATATATATGTCGCCGATAAATGGCGCATTCTTCTCATCGGCTTCGCGGCGAATGCTTTGGCGCGCGGCATCGAAGATTTCAGATATGGCACCGGGCCCGAGAGCGCGTTCGCGAAAAACGTATTCGTTACCCGGTTCGGTGTTGATTTTCACAACACCGATGCCGGCGCCCTCCTGGCCGCGGTTGTGTTGCTTCTCCATCAGCAGGTAGAGCTTGTTGAGGGCCCACTGATAGGTTCCGTACTTTTGGCGATAGTATTCGAGGGGCTTGAGCAGACGAATCATCGCCACTCCGCACTCGTGTTTCAGCTGTTCCATTTAGCGGATGAAGAGCAGTTCGCGATATTTGGGCAGAGGCCACATTTCGTCGTCGACATCGAGTTCGAGTTTGTCGATGTTGTAGCGGATAACGTCCATGTGGGGGAGAACGGTGTCGTGATAGGCCAGGGCTTTTTCGCGTTCGCTGTCGATGCGGTTGGCAACCTTTCGGGCTTCGACCATGGCCTCAACCTCGGCACGGATAATGGCGATGTGTTCCGATATGCGCTCAATGGCGGCGAGGTCCTGGGCGGAGATTTTCTCGCACTTTTCGGCGGGGAAGAGCTGTTTGATTTTATAGAGGTTATCGAGCAGCAGCGACTGGTAGCGGGTGGCAACCGGAACTACGTGGTTGATAGCCAGGTCGCCGAGAACGCGGGCTTCGATCTGGATTTTTTTGGTGTACATTTCCCACTTAACCTCGTTGCGGGCTTCGAGTTCAACTTCGCTGAACACTTTTGTGCGGCGGAACATGTCGATGCTGTTTTTCGACAGATACGCGTCGAAAATCTTTGGGGCCGAAGTTTCGCAGTCGAGGCCGCGGCGTGCGGCTTCTTCCTTCCATTCGTCGGAGTAGCCGTTGCCGTCGAACACTATGGCGCGGTGGGTCTTGACCAGCGATTTNATTNCGCNGNGAATAGCCTCGGTGGGGTTTACGCCGGAGGCCANGGCGGCATCTNCCTTGTCGGCAAAACGGTTGAGCTGGTCGGCCACTGCAGCATTCAGGGCAATCATGGCCGATGCGCAGTTTGCGCTGGAGCCTACCGCACGGAATTCAAAGCGGTTGCCGGTGAAGGCAAAGGGCGAAGTGCGGTTGCGGTCGGTGTTGTCGAGCATGATTTCCGGAATCTGGTTCAGGCCGAGGCTCATACCCTCCTTGCCCGACAGGTTTTCGAGGTCGGCGGCAGTGAGCTTTTCGAGGCCGTCGAGAATCGACGACAGGCGCGAGCCCATGAAGATGGAGATGATTGCCGGGGGCGCTTCGTTGGCTCCGAGGCGGTGGGCATTGGTGGCCGACATTATAGATGCTTTCAGCAGGGCGTTGTGGGAGTGCACGGCAGCGAACACGTTGGCTATGAAAGCGAGGAATTCGAGGTTTTCGCGTGCGGTTTTGCCGGGGGCGAAGAGCNGGCGACCGCGGTCGGTGCCGAGGCNCCNGNTNTTGTGTTTGCCGGAACCGTTTATGCCGTCGAAGGGNTTTTCGTGGAGCAGAACGCGGAANTTNTGGCGGCGGGCCACTTCGTTCATAACNCCCATNAGCAGNAGGTTATGGTCGTTGGCCAGATTTGTTTCNTCNAAAACCGGNGCAAGCTCAAACTGGTTGGGNGCNACNTCGTTATGGCGTGTCTTGGCGGGGATGCCCAGGCGGTGACATTCCAGTTCGAGGTCGAGCATAAAGGCCTCGACGCGCGAAGGAATGGCTCCGAAATAATGGTCTTCGAGCTGCTGGTTTTTGGCGCTTTCGTGGCCCATGAGAGTGCGGCCGGTGAGCATCAGGTCGGGGCGTGCGTTATAGAGGGCTTCGTCAACCAGGAAATATTCCTGTTCCCAGCCCAGATAGCTGATAACGTGTTTAACCTCGGGGTCGAAGTAGCGGGCAACTCGCGTTGCGGCAACGTCGACGGCATTGAGCGCACGCAGCAGCGGCGTTTTGTAGTCGAGCGATTCGCCGGTGTAGGAAATGAAAATAGTGGGGATGCAGAGCGTTTTGTCGAGGATGAAAGCGGGCGAGGAAATATCCCAGGCTGAATAGCCGCGGGCTTCAAAGGTGTTGCGGATGCCGCCGTTGGGGAAGGAGCTTGCGTCGGGTTCCTGCTGAACCAATAGTTTTCCTGAGAAGTTTTCAACAACTCCGCCCTTACCGTCGTGGTCGATGAATGCGTCGTGTTTTTCGGCGGTGCCGTCGGTCAGGGGGTGGAACCAGTGGGTGTAGTGGCGTGCGCCGTTGTCGATTGCCCAGCGCTTCATGCCTTCGGCAACGCTGTCGGCAACGTCGATAGGCAGCGGTTGCTTGTTGTCAATGGCGTTAACCAGTGCGTCGTAGGTCTTTTTGGGCAGGTATTCAAACATGGTTTTGCGGTTGAATACATACTTGCCGTAGTAGGTTTCCGGGCGTTCGGCGGGAATTTCAACAGGGCGGGCCTTGCGGTTAAAGGCTTCGTCAACAACTTTGAATCGTAGCATATAAGTTTAGTGAGAATTGATATTTTCGAATCGTTTGAATGCTTTATTAGTATTTTCGAGAGTATTGAAGGCTGTGAGGCGGACGTAGCCCTCGCCGGAGGGTCCGAAGCCGACGCCGGGGGTGGTTGCAACCCCGCATCGGTTCAGCATCAGGTCGAAGAACTGCCAGGAGTCGATGCCGTCGGGAGTCTTGAGCCATACGTAGGGTGCGTTAACGCCGCCAAAGGTCTTGAACCCGAGGTTTTGAAGTCCGTTGCGGAGAATGCGCGCGTTGTTAAGATAGTAGTCGACGGTTTCGCGGATCTGGCTTCGGCCTTGTGGGGTATAAATGGCAGCGGCGGCTCGCTGAATGGGGTAGGAGGCGCCGTTGAACTTAGTTGTTTGCCGACGCAACCAAAGGTCGCGAAGCGTAACCCCGTCGGCATCTTTGAGTTCGCGAGGAACCACCGTGTAGCCGCATCGCAGGCCGGTAAAGCCGGCCGTTTTGCTGAATGAGCGGAACTCTACGCAGCATTTACGGGCCCCGGGAATCTCGTAGATGGAGTGGGGGACATCGCTTTGTGTAATGAAGATTTCGTAGGCTGAGTCAAAAAGTATGAGCGACCGGTTTTCGAGGGCATAGTCAACCCACTGTTTGAGCTGATGGCGGTTAAGGGTGGTTCCGGTCGGATTGTTGGGATAACACAGATAAATAATATCCGGAGCTACGGTCGGAAGCGCTGGCTCGAAGCCGTTGGCCTCGGTGCAGGGAAGGAACTGAATCTTGCGTCCGGCCATGATGTTGGTGTCGACATATACCGGATAAACCGGGTCGGTAACGGCGACCGTAGCGTCGGTGGAAAGAATGTCGCCGAAGTTGCCGATGTCGCTTTTAGCTCCGTCGGATATAAAGATTTCATCGGGTGATATTCCAAGTTCGCGATAATCGTTTTCGGCGATTGCGCGGCGCAGAAAATCGTAGCCCTGCTCGGGGCCGTAGCCGTGGAAGCCTTGGTGCGTTGCCATTTCGTCGGCGGCACGGTGGAGGGCTTCTATAGCTGCGGGGCAGATGGGGCGCGTAACGTCGCCAATGCTCATCTTTATGATTTCAACGTCGGGGTGGCTTTCGTTAAAGGCCGCAATTTTGCGCGCAACCGTTGAGAAGAGGTAACTTTGTGTTAACCGGCTGAAATTTGCGTTGGCCTTAATCATAATTGTGCGTCAAATTAAAATTTTACCGGTGAAAACTGTGGTGGCGGAGCCGGTCATCAGTATTTTATTGTCGTTGAGAATCTCAATCTTCAGAGGGCCGCCGGGAAGATTTACGGTGACGACGCTGTCGGTCAGGCCCGCGCTGTGTGCTGCCAGGGCGGTGGCGCAGGCGCCGGTGCCGCAAGCCATGGTTTCGCCGCTGCCACGTTCCCACACCCTCATTTTAATAGTTGAGCGGTCGATAACGCGGGCAAACTCAATGTTTGCGCGGTCGGGCCAAAAGGGATGGTTTTCAAGTGCCGGCCCGATGTGGTTGACGTCAATCTCGTCGGGGTCGCAATCAATAAAGGTTACACCATGGGGATTGCCAACGTTGACCGGATACACTTTGAAGCCGTCGAGCTCGACCGGGGCGCTGACCGAGCCGAAACCCATGTCGACTTCAACGCTTTCGATTTTATTGTCGGCGCCCGGAAAGAGCCTTAAGGTTTTGATGCCCGAAAGAGTTTCAAGAGTCAGGGTGGTTTTGGTCGTCAGCCCTAAGTCGTAGACAAGTTTGCCGACGCAGCGCGAACCGTTGCCACACATTTTGGCTTCGGAACCGTCGGCGTTGAATATGCGCATGCTGAAGTCGGCCTTGGTTGAGGGTAGGGCTAAAATTAAACCGTCACTGCCTATTCCGCAGTGACGATCAGAGAGCGCGCGGCTCAGTTCCGGTAGTTTTTCGGGGGGGCAGGGCATCTCGGTAAAGTATATGTAGTCATTACCGAGACCATGCATTTTGGTGAAACCTACCTCAATCATGGGCGCAAAGTTACGAAAAAAATAATTATTCTTTGCAACTTTTTTCTTTAAAAAAATCGCCCCGCAGAATCAGTTCTGAAATTTCTTTGGCCAATTCAGTCTCTTGCTCGGTTTGAGCCGGCCCGAGCATCGAGGTTCCGGCCCCTTTCCAGCGGGCCGAGTCGCCGGCACCACTCAGTTGCAGAATTGTGGGAAAAACGTCGATTTGCCATGTTCGGCGGTCGATTTTTTTGCCTACGCCTGCGTTGATGGCCATAAACACCATGCTTTCCGAAGTTTGCCACGCTCCGGTCCTTACATTCTGGGCATGGTCGGAAACAATGAAAATCATTGTGTTGTCGTAAAGATGCCGCTCTTTGAGCTTGTTGATGAAGCGCCCCAGGGCTGAGTCGAAATAGTTGACCATGCGGTAATATTTCTCAAGCGAGCCAACTGAACCGTCGGGCTTGGTTATCCACCCGGCAATCATGCTTTCGGGAATGTCGGGGTCGTTGAACGGAATGTGCATCGACGCGGTGAGCAATTCCAGAAAGAATGGCTCCTTGAGGTTCGGGAGCAGCGAGTCGGCCGTTTCAAACATTGCCGCATCGGCTCCGAGCTGATGAAGCTTGTCGGTGTAGTCGAGGTTACAAACGACACGGTCGAATCCGAAGTTCAGGAATGTTTCGGTTTCGTTCCACGATTCGTTGGAGTCGGCAAAAATTACCAGGTTCGACTTTTTGTCCAAAATGCGCGGCAGGCCGGGAAATGTGTTTTTGCTGCCCAGAAGAATGGAGGTTGAAAAGCGGGGCAGGGGATAGAGGCCGGTATTGGCCAGCAACTGGCCGTCGCCGGAGCCGCCGATGCGAATCTGCGTTTCAATATCGAGAGCCGACACAACCGAATCGGAAGCGTTCAGCGCCATCAGTGTCGGCGCGACCGGCCGGCCATTGCTGTCGGCGTTGATAACCGATGCGTTGAGCGATTCAACAACAATCATGATTATGTTTTTGCGGGCATTNGCCTGCTGCAGCGAATCGGGAAGAGATGCTTTGAAGCCCGAACCGGCAATAAAGGATTCGATTTTGGTTAGTTCGTCGTTGCTGAGGCTATGGTTAACCGAACCCATTTCAAAGGCGTAGACTATCGTTGAGATATAGTGTGCCAGGAAGCCGTTGACTCTGATTGAGTGTCCTTGATTTGAGTTGGTGTCCGACAGTCTCATGTGGGTTGACTGCCGCCAGTGCATGTCAACCTTTTCGGAATTATAGTGCCTCGATAATATTATCGAGTAGCCCAGTTGGCCGGTAAAGAAGCCGACAATGGTTATGACTATGGCGGCGATGCGCAGCCGGCCCGGAATCCGTTCGCTTTCAATTCCTTTACGGAACGCGAAGTAATAAACGGTTGCGAGAACCGGCAACACTAAGGCTCCGACATCGCGCCATTTCCATAGTGCGGAGATGCTGCTGAAAAGTTCGGCGTTGAAGTTGTCGACGTAGGTAATGGCCGTCAGGTCCGGAAAGTCGCCCCAAAACCTCTGATACCAGATGCAGGCGGTAAACCACAGGAACAATGCCCAGATTGGAATCAGTGTGAGCCATCGGCGCCTGCGCGGCAACAGCCAATATGGCAAAAGAAAAGTCACGGCGTCGATAGTCGGCAGCAGAATGCGAACTATCAGGTGATTACCGGTAATTGCGTCAATCTCCGACAGGGGAATCCAGCAAATCCCCGTAATTGCAACAACCGCAATGATGAAAAACCAAATGTAGGATTTCATTCCGGGTCGGAGTACCATTAAAAACATTGAATTTATTCTTTAAAAATTTTGCCCTTAAAATAGTCTCCGCGCAAAATTAAGTCTGATATTTCTTTAGCTGACGCTTGCCATTGTTCGTCCTGTCCGATACCAAATAATGATTTCCCAGTTCCTTTCCATTTAGTGGAATTGTCGATTCCAATTAATTGGAGCATGGTCGGAAATATGTCGGATTGCAGGGCCTGGCGACTTATAGATTCAGTCAGTCCGGTATTCGCAGCAATAAATACCATTTTTTGTTCATTGGAGCCAAAGTCTGCAATGTATTGGGTATGATCGCTTACAATGAATAGTAAAGTGTTGTTATAAAGGTCTTTCTTTTTCAAAGTTTTGATAAGTTGCGAGAGCGAATAATCAAAGTAGTTTACGGTTCGGATATAGTTTTGAGTCAGCACGTTAGAATGTGTGAGGTGACGAGCATATATACTATCGGGAATATTGGGTTCATTGAAAGGGACGTGCATGGATACCGTCAATAATTCCAAAAAGAATGGTTTCGGCAGAGTGGAAATTATTGAATCCGCAAAAGTTATTGTCGCAAGGTCAGCACCCAAAGATTGTTCTAAATGAGGAAAGTCATCGATACACCAAATAGTTTCAAACCCATAGTTTGTAAATGTGGCGCGTTCATTCCACGTAGTGGTATTATCGGCAAAAATTGCAGTGTTTTTTTCCCTATTACATATGCGCACAAGCGATGGAAATTCGGTTATTGAGCCTAGTGCTACTGCAGTTGAGAAAGTTGACTGAGGCATAAGTCCGGTGTTGGCTAATAGTTGACCGTCGCCGGACCCGCCAACTGATATTTGCGGTTCTATATTCAGAGCCGAAATAGTTCCAGGTTCGTGTAATAGAGCAGTCAGGGTAGGAGCAATGCTATCAGAAATCACAGATGCGTTAAGTGATTCAACGATGATGAGAATAATATTTTTTTTGCTATTGGCTAAACGCAAAGAATCGGGAAGTGTTATGGGAAAATCTGTTTGTTCTATAAAATTTTCGATGGCTTGCGTTTCTTCATAAGTTAGTTTGCGACGTTGGTTAAGGACTTCTCTGAAATCGACAATTTGCTGTCCAATAGCGATTACTACTCCTCTATGAGACATGTCTGATATGCTATGACAATGATTCGGAACGAAATGTTCTCTTAAATGCTCGGGGAAGTTAGTATAATGAACAATACTGCCGCGCGCTTTCGCATGACGCATTTCTGAAAATGTTCTATCAATGTGAAAACCGCAGTAATAGGCTATTGATATAGCGATTCCGATAATCCGCAATGATTTTGAAGGTCTATAATTTTCGGCTTTGTGTCGGAGTTTTCGATAATAGAATATAAAAAGACAAACACTTGGCAGAATTGCCATGATATCTGACCATCTATAAAGGCCAAGTATGCTCTGGAAGAGTTCGGCATTGAAATTTGAAGTGAGCATAATGGCACTAATTGCCGGAAAATTGTGCCAGAAACGATAATACCATATTTGCACAAGAAGCCAAGGCCCAACAAGAAGCAATGGGATAAAAACTGTTCCACGCCAATGTCTGGACAGTAACCAATAGGGTAGGAGTATAAGAGCGGCATCAGCTGCAGCGGAAAAAAATTTAATTGCGTGGGCTTGGCTCAAAATGAACCACAATTGAAACGTCAGTACTATCAATGCTAAATAATATAGCAATAAGTATGCAGTTTTTTCACTTACATCAAATTTCATTCTGGGTCGGAGTACCATCGGGAATACATCAAATAGTTGTGGGCGATGCGTTGGTTGAGGGTTTTAGATTGCTCGGGGTCAACGTTTTTGATGAATTTGGCAGGAGCGCCGCCCCAAAGTTCGCCGGGGCCGATAACAGTGCGGCTCAAAACTACCGAGCCGGCGGCAACTATGGCTCCTTCGCCAACAATGGCATCGTCCATAACCACGGCACCCATGCCAACGAGTGCATAGTCGCGGATTTTGCAGCCGTGGAGGGTAACGTTATGGCCGATGCTGACGTCGTTGCCGATTTCNATGGTCGATTTTTCGTAGAGGGTGTGAAGAACCGAGCCGTCCTGAATGTTGACGCGGTTGCCTATGGTGATGGTGTTTACATCGCCGCGCAAAACGGTGTTGAACCATACCGAGCATTCATCTCCCAGGGTAACGTCGCCAATCANGGTGGCGTTTTCGGCTATAAAGCAACCGTTGCCAACTTTCGGGGTAAANCCCCTGACCGGAATAATCAGCGGCATAGCGGTTCGGTTTTTTCGGTGAGCCATTGACGCTGGTTCTCGTTTTCGAGCAGCGGCAGCAGGGNNTTGCNGACAACGGTGTGATANTCGTTGACCCAGGCTATTTCTTCGTCGCTCATCAGCGAGAGCTCAAACAGCGAGCGNTCGAAGGGGAAGAGGGTGAGCGGCTCGAAGGCATAGAAGTTGCCGAATTCTTCGTTGCTCAGGGGCGAGGGCACGCAAAGAACCAGGTTTTCGCAGCGTATGCCATGAACTCCNGCGCGGTAGAGGCCGGGCTCGTCGGAGGTAATCATGCCGGGCTGGAGCGGGGTGGGCACATAGTTGAGGCGGATGCTTTGCGGACCTTCGTGAACGTTGAGGAAGTGGCCTACGCCATGGCCGGTGCCGTGTAGGTAGGTCAAGCCATGTTTCCAAAGCGCTATGCGGGCCAGGGCATCGAGCTGGTGGCCGGTGGTGCCTTCGGGGAAGACTGCGGTTGCAATGGCAATGTGCCCCTTCATAACCAGGGTGAAGTCCTCTTTTTCCTGTTGGGTGGGAGTACCGAGAGCTACGGTGCGGGTAATGTCGGTCGTGCCGTCGAGATATTGCGCGCCGCTGTCGATCAGCAGCAGTCCGTGGGGCTCGATGGTCGANGAGGTCTCGGGGGTTGCGCTATAGTGAACGATTGCTCCGTGGGGGCCGTAGCCGGCAATCATTTCAAAGGAGTTGTCGACATACATGGCGCCTTCCGAACGGAAGCGGGTGCCCAGAGTGTCGCAGTCTATTTCGGTGAGCTTTTCGCCGGCAGCCAAACGGCGCTCGATTTCCATGAAGAGTTTCACCAAGGCCACGCCGTCGCGGGCCATGGCATTGCGCGTGCCTTGAATCTGAGTAAGGTTTTTGATTGACTTGGGCAGGGCAATGAGCGATGCACCTTCAACNGCNTGGTTGCCGATTATCGATGCGAGNGTGTAGGCCGTGCGGGCCGGCTCGATATACACTTTNGAGTCTTTGGGCAGGAGGGCAAGGAAGCGGGCCACGCTTTCGTANGGCTGGATTTCCACGCCGATTGATGCGAGATAGTCGCCGGTTTTTTCGTCGATTTTGTCGGCATTTATGAAAATCACGTTGCGTTGGTCCGACAGGTANAGGAANGCCGTGGCAACCGGGTTGCAAGCAACGTCGGCCGAGCGAACGTTGAGAATCCAGGCGATTTCGTCGAGGGCGGAAATAAAGAGCGAGTCGGCGCCGTTGGCGCGGGCACTTTTCAGTATGCGCTCGATTTTGGAGGTTGCGGCTTCGCCGGCATATTTAACGTCGTGGACATACAGCGAGTCGTTGGGGAGTTCCGGGCGGCCGTTCCANAGGTCGGCGATGGGGGCGAAGTTGGTGTCGAGGGTAATGCCTTTGGGCTCGAAGGCCGCAGTCATGCGCTTAACATCGTTGACNGAGAAGACCATGCCGTCGACGCCCACGGTAGAGCCGGCGGGGAGGTTGGCGGTGAGCCATGCTTCAATCGAGGGGGTTCCGGGCAGGCCGTCTTTCATCAGAATAATGCCGGTGCCTTCGAGCTGCTGTGCGCCCTGAAGGAAGTAGCGCGAGTCGGTCCAAAGAAGGGCGGTGTCGGTGGTTACAACCAATGTGCCGGCCGAGCCGGTGAAGCCNCTGAGCCANTGGCGCACCTGCCAGTGTTCGGCAAGATATTCGCTCTGGTGGGGGTCGGTGTGGGGAATTATTGTGGCAGCAACTTCGGCGGCTGCCATTTTAGTGCGGAGGGCTTCGAGNCGCCCGGTGATTATAGCGTTCATAGTTNTTAAATTTATTATCGGAGTTGTTGCATCTCTACGAGTTTGGCGTAGGTGCCGTTTTTGGCCATNAGTTCGTCGTGGGTTCCGGCCTCAATGATTTCGCCTTCGCTCATAACTGCTATGAGGTCGGCGTTTCTGATNGTAGATAGACGGTGGGCGATAACCAGGGTNGTGCGGCCTTCGAGCAGGCGGTCGAGGGCTTCCTGCACCAGGTGTTCGCTTTCGGAGTCGAGGGCCGAGGTTGCTTCGTCGAGAATCAGAATCGGCGGGTTTTTGAGNATTGCGCGGGCAATTGACAGGCGCTGGCGTTGACCGCCGGAGAGGCGGCAGCCGCGGTCGCCGATATAAGTGTCGTAGCCATGTTCCATTTCGGTAATGAACTCATGGGCATTGGCAATTCTTGCGGCGGCTTCGACTTGCTCGCGGGTGGCGCTTTCAACGCCGAAGGTTATGTTGTTGTAAACGGTGTCGTTAAACAATATTGCCTCCTGGTTGACGTTGCCCATAAACGAGCGCAGGTGTTTTACCGGCAGGTCGCGCACGTCGATGCCGTCGACTGTGATTTTGCCGCCCTGAACGTCGTAGAATCGCGGCAAAAGGTCGGCCATGGTGCTCTTGCCCGAGCCTGACTGGCCAACGAGGGCCACTGTGGCTCCGGCGGGAATATGCAGGTTCACGCCTTTAACAACCTGGGTTTCTCCGTCGTAGCTGAAATTGACGTTGTCGTATCTGATTTCGCCGCGCAGCCGGTCGATGTGTTTCGGCTTTTCGGGGTCAACAATGTTGTTTTTGGCTGAAAGAATCAGGTCCACACGGTCGAGCGAGGCCATGCCGGCGCGAATTGCGTATGATGCACGCGAAACTTCTTTAACGGGGTTGATTATCGAGTAGAAGATAACCATGTAGTAGATGAATTCCGAGGCGTCGAGAGAGGTGTGGCCCGAAAGAATCAGCTGGCCGCCGAACCAAAGCACGATGGCCACGGTGATAGTGCCGAGAAATTCGCTCATGGGGTGGGCGAGGCTCTGGCGGCGGGCCAGGGAGTTGGAGAGCCGGTAGAGCTCCTGGCTTTGCTGGTGGAAACGTTTGCTCACCTTGTTTTCGGCCACGAAAGCTTTGATGATTCTCAGGCCGCCGAGGGTTTCTTCGATGTTGCTCATTATTGCGCCCCATTTGTTTTGGGTTGCCAGCGAGCTGGCCTTGAGTTTGCGGCCAACCGTGCCCATAATGTAGCCGGCCAGCGGCAGCAGAATCAGAACGAATAGCGTGAGCTGCCAGCTGATAACAATCATCATGGTCAGGCATGCGATAATCATCAGCGGGTTTTTGCACATAAGGTCGATTGACTGCATGATTGAGTTTTCAACCGCCGAAACGTCGCCGGTCATACGGGCGATTACGTCGCCTTTGTGCTCGTTGGTGAAAAAGCCTATTGGCAGGGAAATGACTTTGTCGTAGATGGTGTTGCGGATATCGCGAACAACGCCCGAGCGCATCGGAATGATGAAATATGAGGCCAGATAGGCGGTTCCGCACTTCAGGCCGGTCATGATCACCAGCAGCAGTCCGAGCATTGCCAGGGTTGCCGACTGGCCGTGGGCAAAGATGGTTTGCTGTACGAAGTAATAGAAATCGTTGATGGCGGCGGTTTTAATGTTGGCCCAAGTTATGGGTATCCACTCGTAGACCTGATTGTTGACCTCGAAGAGCATCTGCAGAATCGGAATAATCAACGCAAAGGAGAACAGGGTCATAAATGCTGCCAGCAGGTTGAACACGATGTTCAACACCAAATATTTCTTATATGGTGAAACGAAGCGTTTCAGAACCACGAAAAAATCGTTCATCTCAGCGGCAGTTTAGAGGTTGCGTTCGGGGTAGAGGTCATTCCACCAGCTGGGGTCATTCTTGAGCCAGCGTTCAAACCAGGCCATGATTGAGTTTTGCCACAAAATGCGCTTGGGATAGTCGGAAATGAAGTGGTTTTCGCCGTCGACCGATATGAATTCAACCGGTTTGCCGAGAATGCGCAGGGCGTTGAAGAGCTGAATGCTCTCGCCGATGGGCACGTTAGTGTCGGCGGTGCCGTGGAGCAGGAGCAGGGGAGTGTTGATTTTGTCGGCATTGAACAGCGAACCCTGCTGCGTAAAGAGTTCGGGGTCGGACCAGGGGTAGGAGTCAGCGGCGGCAACGCCGTTATAGGAGTAGCCCCAGTAACCTTCGCCCCAGTAGGAGGTTACGTTCGATATGCCGGCATGGCTGACGGCNGCNGCAAACATCGGAGTGAGAGTTTGCAGATATTGGGTCATGAANCCGCCGTAGGAAGCGCCGAGGCAGCCGATTTTTGTCGAGTCAACGAATTCGTGGGCGCGATAGAATTTCTGAACGCCTTCGATAATATCGTTNGCGGTCTGCTTGCCCCAGGCGTTGACGTGGCGTGCCGAAAATTCCTGGCCGTAGCCNGTGGTGCCCGAGGGGTTGATAACGTAGACAACATAATCGCGCGAGGCGAAAAGCTGAGGCGTATAGGGTTGAGTGATTGAGCGCTGTGTGGGCGACGTGCCGCCATAGTAGTAAACAATCAGCGGGTATTTTTTAGATGCGTCGAAATCGGGCGGATAGCAGATAACGCCGTCAATTTCGGTGCCGTCGCCTGCTGTGAAGGTCCAGGGCTCAACCTTGCCGAGATTGATTTTGGCGAGGTCTTCGGCGCGCGGGTCGGCAAACACCCTGTTGCGGCCCTTTTTCAGGTCGAGCAAGCAGGCTTTCCACGCGTAGTGGTAGCCATGGCCCATATAGGCAATGGTTGTGGTTTGGTCGTTGCCCATGGCTGCCGACGTGATGTTTTCAATGTCGGCGGGCAGTTTGGTGTAGACTCCGCTTTTGGGGTCGAGGGAATAGAGGTTGCTGCCGAAGCCTTCTTCGGCAATGAGGTAAATTTTATTGTCAACGCGGTTCCAGCAAACGATGTTTTTAACGTTGGGGTCGAAGTCTTTCGACATCGGTTTAATCTGGCGGGTTTTGAGGTCCATCAGGTAGATTTGAACGTCGAAGTCGTTGGCAATAGGGTGGTTACCGCAGTTTTTGCCGAGCTCGTTGAAAGCCGACGGCGAGCCGAGAAACAGCACCTCGTTGCCCGAGGGGGAGAAGATTCCGGAGTTGACGAATGCCGGACCGGGAGCCACAATGGTGTCGGCGGTGAGTGTTTCGAGGTCGAGAATGTAGAATGCGTTGCGGTAGAAGGGACGCACCGTGGGGTCCTCGGAGCTGGTTGAGCAAAGGAGCTTGCGGCCGTCGGGGCTTATGGAGTTCAGCGTTGTTGAGTGGTTGCCGAAGGTTATGCGCTCCGAGATGCCTGTGGCCGGGGTGTAGCGCACAATGAANGAGCGCGAGCGGTCGCCNGGCATACGGTCGTCGGGGCTGGCATAGCGGCGCAGCGGNCCCTCTTCTTTTACGCCTTCGTCGGTAAANGTGTAGTAGAAACAGCTTTCGTCGGGGCTCCAGAAGAACTGGTTCGTGGGAATGCTTTCGGCTATGAGGGTTTGCTGACCGTTGGCCGGGTCGATTTTGTAGAGGTCGTAGCCGTCGGCGGCGGTCANGGCCATGTAGAGGCTCGANCCTTTGGGCATCCATTCGGCGCTCCAGGCCAGGTTGGCGTTGATGAGTTTGCCGGATTTAAGGTCGGTGAGCGTTGCGTAGTATTGGCTGCGATCGAGGGAATATTTGTTCCAGTAGCGGGTAATCAGATATTTGCCGTCGGGGCTCATTGACAGGCCGCTGACGCGATTGCCNAACTCNGAGTCGTCGAGGTTGAAGCGGCGCAGCATGTCNGGGCCAAAGGCCAGGGTTGTTGATTCAAACTGTTGGTCGGGCTCAAACACGGCTTCAAATGTGGGCGAGGCCACGGAATCTGAGGCGAGGGCAAGGAGTTTTACTGTCAGAATGCCGTCGCGTTCCGGTTCGAGGCGCAGCTGGGCGGAGGCTTGCGATGCAGAGGTCAGCGAGTCTTTTTCGACAGAGGTTTTTGAGGTGATTTCCCGGCCGTTGAGTTCAACTATGAAAGGCAGCTGACTCTTGATTTTAAGCTNACCTTTGGCAAAGTTTGCGGAGCGCAGGCTGGTTTTCAGCAACTGGATNTTGCCGCCGGTTTGAGGCGCTGACTGCAGGGCGATGATGCCGGCAGTGTCGGCNGCAACGGCTGCNGTTGCGATTTCGNGGTTAATTCGCGAGCGCAAAAGGTCGAATGAGTTATATTTTTCGCCTTTGGGAGAAATGGAGTCGTTAAGAAACGGGGTGCGGACGTTGATAGGCTGAGCTGCGCCCCATGAATCTATCTTAATCTCGGCATTGGCCGACATGAAAAATGCCGATGCCAAAAGGATTGATAAAGATTTAGTCATCAATTGATTGCTAATGATTGGTGGATTTTTACGCCTTCAAAGTTACGAAAAAAATCCGACAATCTAAAATTTACGCAAAGCGCGTGGCAATCACGGTGGTAACCACNCCGGTAATTATGCCCAATGCAGCTACGGCCAACAGGTCTAACGGGTTGAATGTTACCGGGTAAACGGTCATTGACAGCTGCGAGGCGTCGCCGGCGAGTTTTACCCAGCCGTAGTGTTCCTGACCTAAGGCAAGGAGCGTTCCGCACGCCAGACCAATCACTGTTCCGGCNCCGGTAATCATGATGCCTACCCAGCGGTAGACGTTGCGGACCATGCGCTCCGGCGCGCCGAGGGCCGAAAGCATCTTGGCGTTGGATTCTTTTTCAATAATGAGCAGCGACAGCGACGATATGACGTTAAACGATGCAATCAGCAAAATGAAGCCGAGCAGCATAAAGGTCATCCACTTTTCCATGTTGACTATCTGGAAGGTGGCNCCCTGGCGTTGCATCATGGTTGACACCTCGACCTGCGGCCCTAAAACCTTTTTNGCGGNAGCTATGGCNTCGGCCTCCGNANCGNTCGGAAAGATGTAGATTNCCGTGGCTTCGTCGGTTATTTGCAGGAGGTTAGCGGCNGTAGGGTAGGGCACGTAGACCAAATCGGCATCNAGNTCNGCCTGGCCGGTAACGAACAGGGCTGACGGAGCCACCGTATCGGCCCGGAAAGCGGCCATGGGGTTCGCGGGATTGATGCGGCCGATGCGTCGGGGCATATAAAGTTCGAGCAATTCTTCGCCTCCAACGGTTAGCTCCAGCGAGTTGGCAACGCCGGCGCTCAGCGTGGCGGGCACATAGCCGGGATAGTACTCTTCCCACGGATTGCCCACGGGGCAAATGGTGTCGAACAGCGGATAGAGTTCCGGTTTGATGCCGCGCAGGCGGATGGCCTGCTGGCGCCCGGCAAAGGAGGCGAGTGCGCGCTCTTCGATTACGGGCGATGCCAGGGCAATCGACGGCTCGGCGTTNAGGCGGGAAATCAGTGAGTCAACGCCTGAAATCGTTTTGCCTTCGGTNGCNACGGCGGTTAGCGGNGGCTCCANCGCCGANAGCCGNTGGGAAATCAGCGAGTGGAAACCGTTAAATACGCTCATGACCACTACCAGGGCGGTAGTGGCCAAGGCGATGCCACACATCGCTACTGCGGCGATGATGTTGACTGCCGAGTGTGACTTGGGCGCAAACAGGTAGCGCCGAGCAATGCGTAGGGCTACCAATTAGTGCTCAACCGGCTTTTCGCCCAGCAGGCGATCGATGTTCTCCAGATAATCTATCGAATCGTCGAGATAGAACTGAAGTTCCGGACACCGGCGCAATTGAAAGCGAACGCGACCGGCCAGCTCGTAGCGTATGGTCTTTGAGGTACGGTTAACGTTTTCAATAACTTCGGGGGCCTTTTCTGACGGAAATACCGATAGATAGGCTTTTGCAATGCTGAGGTCGGGCGAAACCTTTACGGAGCTGACCGTTACGATAGTTCCGGAAAGTTTTGCGGTTTCGAGACGGAAGATTTCGCTGAGCTCCTTCTGAAGGAGGCGCGATATTTTTGCTTGACGTGTTGTTTCCATGCTTTAAAAACGCTTTTTATTCGCTCATGGTTCGAAGCAGCTCGTCATTGCTTTGCGTGCGCTCCATGCGGTCTTTGATAAATTCCATTGCCTCAATAGGATTGCGGTCAGAAAGGAAGCGGCGCAGAATCCACATGCGGCTGATGGTTTCTTTGGGCAGCAGCAGGTCGTCGCGGCGAGTGGAGGATGCCATGATGTCGACGGCGGGGAATACGCGCTTGTTCGACAGCGTGCGGTTGAGCTGCAGTTCCATGTTGCCGGTGCCCTTGAATTCTTCGAAAATTACTTCGTCCATCTTCGACGAGGTTTCGGTTAGGGCTGTGGCGATAATGGTCAGCGAGCCGCCGTTTTCAATGTTGCGCGCNGCGCCGAAAAAGCGNTTGGGNTTCTGNAGGGCGTTGGCNTCNACNCCGCCCGACAGAATCTTGCCCGANCCGGGGGCNACGGTGTTNTANGCNCGGGCCAGGCGGGTNATNGAGTCGAGNAGAATAACTACGTCGTGGCCGCTCTCAACCATGCGTTTGGCTTTTTCAAGCACTATGCCGGCAATTTTTACGTGGCGGTCGGCGGGCTCGTCGAAGGTCGAGGCGATAACTTCGGCGTTTACCGTGCGCTTCATATCGGTAACTTCTTCCGGACGTTCGTCGATGAGCAGAATCATGATGTAGGTCTCCGGATGGTTCTCGGCAATGGCGTTGGCTATGTCTTTGAGCAGAATGGTTTTACCGGTTTTGGGCGGCGCAACAATCAGGGCACGCTGACCTTTGCCGATGGGCGCGAACATGTCGACTACGCGGGTCGACAGGTTGGTGGTGCGCTGCGAGCCGCAAAGGCGGAACTTCTCGTCGGGGAAAAGCGGAGTGAGGTGCTCGAAGTTCTGGCGGTCACGAACGTAGCGCGGGTCGCGGCCGTTAACGGCTGTTACCTCCGAAATGATGAAGTGCTTTTCGCCTTCGTGGGGCGGGCGCACGCGGGCGTCAACAACATCGCCCTCTTTCAGGCCAAACTGTTTAATCACCTGCTGGGGCACCAAAACGTCGTCGGGCGAGGGCATGTAGTTATAGTCGCTCGAACGCAGGAAACCAAAGCCTTGGGGCTCAACGTCTAAAACGCCGCCGGCTTCGATTATACCCTCGAATTTGGCGAGTTGTTGCTGCTGTTGCTGTTGCTTCTTTTTCTTGCCGAAGGGCTGCTGACCTTGTTGCTGCGGCTGCTGCTGTTGGGGCTGTTGCTGCTGAGGTTGCGGCTGCTGGCTTTCGGCCTCGGGCTGCTGTTCTTGCTTGGCTGCGGCTTCGCGTTCGCGCTCACTGCGCGGTTTGAACTGCTTGCCCCCCTTGGAATTCACAACCGGGAAAAATTCGCTGAGGCTCGACGGGGTGGCTGCGGGCTTAGCGGGTTCCGCAGCAGCTTCCTTTTGCGTTTCGGCAGCTTCGTCTGTTGCCTGATTTTCAGCCTCTTTTGCGGCTTTTGGCTTGCGGCNTCGTTTNTTCTTNTCGGGAGCCTCGGCTGCAGGCTGTNCGGCGGCTTGGGCTTCGTTGGCCTCTGCGGGAAGNTCGGCCTGGTTTTGGGCTTCGATTTCAGCCTTAGACTTGCGGCCGCGCTTCTTCTTTGCCGGAGCCTCGGCGGGAGTCTCGGCAGCGACTGTTTCTGCAGGCTTTTCGGCCTCTTTGGCGGCTTTGGGCTTGCGGCCTCTGCGCTTCGGCTCCTTTTCGGGAGTGTTGGCNGAAGCNGCTAAGGCTGCCGCGTCAATAATCTGGAAGGNAATNGATTGAGGGNCAGAAGTNTCAACCTTCGTNNNNCCAAGCTCNTTGGCGNTTGACGAAAGTTGCTCGNTGCTCATGCTTTCAAGTTGGTCTAACTTATAATTTCGTTCCATATAAAAACAGTAGTTCGCGTTTGTGGTTTCGCAGCATACAGACTTTTTGGTAATGGGGGAGATAAGTTCGCAATTTCCGTAGAAATATTACTGCAAAACCTGATAGAAATAGTTGAATAATTCGTGTATATAATCTTTTGGACAGAGGAGAAGTGTCCGATTCAACGGTGCAAAGTTATTAAAAATATTTGGAAATTCCAAAATTTCTTCATAACTTTGCACCCGCTTAACGGCCCGGTCCTATAGCTCAGTTGGTTAGAGCACCTGACTCATAATCAGGGAGTCCTTGGTTCAAGCCCAAGTGGGACCACGATGAACAATTACTAANTCNAGGAAATCGCTGAAAATCAGATATTTCNGCGATTTTTCTTTNCTTGGGTTTGGGNAGTTGGGAAAAATTTGGTATATTTGCAGCGAAAATTTGAGTTCGGCCGTGCTTTTTGTCATTGTCAATATTTAATCGCATGCAGGCATCGAACTTCGGCCGATTCGGTTGTCTGCTGCAAAAATAATTCACACATTTCTATGAAAAAGGTAGCTACTTTTTTTATTATTGCGGTTATGAGCCTCGTTAAGGCTTATGCAGCCGATACGGCGTCGCTGACTGTTAACATTGCCGATGAAAGCGGCAATCCTCTGGCAGGCGCTTTCGTGTCGTCGTTCAACCCGTATTTTGAGGCAGAGTCTGATGAAGCAGGCGTTGCCAAGGTTACCGGCATCAATGCCGAAGCCGTTAGCGGCAAAGTGGTTGAACTGTTTATTTTCAGAGAAGGCTATGCCGAAACAACTGCACACGCTGACTTTACTGAAACCCTCAATCCCGTTCTCAACGTAACCCTGTCGGAGCAGATGCTTTCGGTTATCATTTCGGTTGTTGACGAAGAATATGAGCCGATTGAGGGCGCATGGGTTTCTTTCTTGAACAACGATTATACTTCCAATGAGGCCGGTCAGGTTGTTGTTGACGGCCTTGCAGCTCTGCAGTATCTCGGAACTTCCGAGGTGTTTGGCGTCTATAAAGATGGCTACGAGTATTATGAAGGAACCGTTGAGTTCG
>WFLX010020483.1_pt1 | contig 21864 bp, 18 predicted proteins | sample 4967041 | NCBI WGS metagenome assembly WFLX01 (sample SAMN12857096, study PRJNA449069) | gut metagenome | isolation source: stool from male and female vole | host: Microtus ochrogaster | place: USA:Florida | collected 2017
TTATAGTCAATCGAATCATAGCTGATACGCGTCTTTTTCATATATCCTTGCGAATAAGCGCCAAGAGCCAAATGATAGTCATTAAACCATGCCACATACTCAGCCCCGGCATCATAACCTTTCCTATCGCCTTGAATAACCGACTTGAAAAGCCTTTGTTTCAGTTGGTCATAATCCTTTTGCGTTTTTTTTATTAACTTTTGTCGGGAAACCGGCATAATTGGATTCCACCATGTTCACCAGACTGCAAAAATCAATAGAATCGCATTGCAAACCTTGTGCTGATGAACCATTTACACAAAAACAATATAGTGTAACAGCGACGATAATAATTCTTTTCATAAATTTGAAAGCATATTTTGATTATATCTAATGGCGAAATTACAAATAATTTCCATATATAGTGCGGCAGGGCAGCATATTCAATCATACATTAAAAAATCACTCATCCAGTGGTAGTGTTGATGCTGGCGACACGATTGTACTTAACATACAACCAGTGGATATGATTAAAAATGTGATATAAAAGAGGAAGGTTGCGCCCAATATGACACAACCTCCCCCTGTTTTTTCTAAGCCTATGAAATTTAGCCCGGAATAATTGCTTCGCTGGGGCAAACTTCTGCGCAAGAACCGCATTCGATGCAGGTGTCGGGATCGATGTGGTAGATATCGCCCTCAGAGATAGCTTCTACAGGGCAAACAGGAAGACAGGTGCCGCAAGCGACGCATTTGTCGGTAATAACGTATGCCATAATTGCAATTGGATAATTTAGTTATACGAATATAGTATTAATACAATGCAAAAGTAGGAAGAATCTTTGAACTTGCAACACTCAGCACTAATTTTTTTCTTACAAATTCACAAGTTCCATGCCCTTGGATATAGCCGCGCGGTTAAGGTCAAGCAGATGATGATGACGTGCGGGGAGCACTTTACGCAAACCTTCCATGACACTCTCCACCGGCACTACCGGTCTGATTTTCAACAAAGCACCAAGCACAATCATATTGTAGGTCTTGGCATTTTTCAAATCAAATGTCGCTTCCATCGCATCTACCCTATAAATATTTATATCTGTACGCGTAGGAGGACGGTGGATACCGTAGGAGTCATATATAAGTGTTCCGCCGGGCTTTACCTTTGATTCAAATTTGTCAAGGCTCTGCTGGTTGAGAATCACCGCAGTATCGTATGTGTCAAGTACCGGTGAGCTGATAGGCTTGTCGCTAAGAATAACGGTTACATTTGCAGTGCCACCCCTCTGCTCAGGTCCATAGGACGGCATCCATGTGACTTCGAGATTATCGGTAAGTGCAGAATAAGCAAGAATCTTACCCATCGACAGGACCCCCTGACCGCCAAATCCGGCTATGATTATCTCTTCTTTCATTTGTCTATGTTTTTAAGGTCGCCGGGAGGATATGCGGGGAACATATTTTCCACCATCCATTCATTAGCCTTTGCAGGCGACATTTTCCAGCCGCTGTTGCAAGTGCTCACCACTTCCACAACCGATGTGCCCTTGCCGGCAAGGCTGTTTTCAAATGCCTTGCGTATAGCCTGCTTCGCCTTGCGCACGCTTGCAGGATTATGGACGCTCTGCCTTGTAACATAGCATGTGCCCGGCAACTGTGCAAGGAGTTCGGTAATTTTAAGAGGATAGCCATTCAAATCAACCCTTCTGCCATAAGGGGTTGTTGATGTGGTCATTCCCTCAAGAGTGGTTGGCGCCATCTGCCCGCCGGTCATACCGTATATGCCGTTGTTTATGAAAATAATAGTGATGTTTTCGCCTCGGTTTGCGGCATGAATCGTTTCAGCCGTGCCGATAGCCGCGAGATCACCATCACCCTGATATGTAAATACCAGACGGTCCGGATTAAGCCTCCTTACAGCGGTTGCCACAGCAGGGGCACGCCCATGTGCGGCTTCAACCCAGTCTATGTCGATGTAACTGTAGGCAAACACAGCGCAACCTACCGGGGCAATGCCGATTGTTTCATGCTCAACGCCCATCTCTTCGATAACCTCTGCCACGAGCCTGTGCACAACACCATGGCTGCACCCGGGGCAGTAGTGCATATTTTTGTCGTTGAGAAGCCGGGGTTTTCTGTAAACCAGATTTTCCGGGCGTTTAATATCTTCGTTGCTCTCCATCTTTTTTATTTAGATTTGAGGAAATGGTTCTCAAAAGCATCAATCACCTCCTGCGGGTTAGGCACAATGCCTCCGAGACGTCCAAAATGCCTTACCGGAATCCTGTCTTTTGCCGCCATGCGCACATCTTCAATCATCTGTCCGGCATTAAGCTCCACAACAAGTATGCCTTTTACTTTCTTGCTCATTTCCGAGATGATTTCTTCGGGGAAGGGCCACAAAGTGACAGGACGAATCAACCCAATCTTCAAGCCGCGCTCCCTTGCGTCTTCAATAGCCTTCAAGCAGATACGGGCTATTGAACCAAAAGCAACCATCAGGTATTCTGCATCTTCAGTATAATATTCCTTATAGCGCACCTCATTGCGCTTGATCATATCATAGGTCTGCTGATAGCGGTAGTTGTTCTCCTCCATCTTGTAACTGTCAAGTTCAAGAGTGGTGAGCACGTTGGGCTTACGCCATTCCGGACGCCCGGTTACAGCCCAGGGGCACTGCTCGGCAATCTCCTCGCTTGTCCTGCGCGGACGAGCGGGAGGAAGCACCACTTTCTCCATCATCTGACCGACAATGCCGTCGGCAAGCATCATGACCGGGGTGCGGTATTTGAAAGCGAGATCAAATCCAAGTCCAACAAAATCTGCCATCTCCTGAACAGTAGCTGGAGCAAGAACTATAAAGTGGTAGTCGCCATGACCACCTCCTTTGGTTGCCTGAAAATAGTCTGCCTGGGATGGGTGAATTGTTCCGAGACCAGGACCTCCCCTCATCACATTCACAACAAGAGCGGGAAGTTCCCCTGCGGCAATATAGGACAGCCCCTCCTGCATTAGGCTAATGCCGGGACTTGATGATGAGGTCATCACTGCTTTGCCGGTAGACGCTCCTCCATACACCATATTTATTGCCGCAACTTCACTTTCCGCCTGCAGAACCACCATGCCTGTGGTTTCCCACGGCATCAGTGCCTCCAGAGTTTCAAGGACTTCGCTCTGCGGGGTTATAGGATAACCGAAGTAACCGTCCACCCCATACCTTACGGCTGCGTGGGCGATTGCCTCATTACCTTTCATCAATTTAACTTCTTCCATTTTTCTTTTAGGGAAAATGCCATAGGCGTCTGCATCCTCATTTAGCGGGAACGAGCCTGTAGACAGTTATGCATCCGTCGGGACAGACAGTGGCACACGCCGCACAACCTATGCAAGCCTGAGGATTTGACGCAAATGCAAAATGGTAACCACGGTTATTTACCTCTTTGGGCTGCAGTTCAAGAACCTGTACAGGACACGCCACCACACAAAGGTCGCATCCCTTGCAACGCTCCGAGTTTATATCGACAGCTCCTTTAGCTTTTGCCATATCGGGTTTTACCGTTAATTATATTTTAATATTAGTAGTGTCAGTAATGCAAAATTACATCTTTTTTTACAGACCATCACTATTTAACACATACTTAACCTATGGCACAACAAATGGTAAAATGTGCCATAGCCCCGGCATATACGCTCAGGGACGGACTAATGTAACCCTAACTTTCTTATTTTTAAGNCTATGAGGTTCTACAGCCTTGATTATTGATGAGGCTTTAGCAGAAGGGACAGCAACAAGCGCCTCATGGTCATGCACGCTTATTTTGCCGATTTCCCCTGACTGCACGCCGCCTTTTGCTATAAGGAAACCGACAATATCACCTTTTGAGATTTTTTCCTTGCGCCCTGCATTGAAATGGAGCGTGGATATGCCTGAGCGGAGGTCAGCATCCCCGGCTTCGGGAGGATAGTAATCCCTGTCCCACTCAACATAATCAGGCACAGAATCCGCCTCGGAAGTAATGACATAGGTTGTGCCGGACGCGCCATTGCGTGCTGTCCTGCCGTTGCGGTGCACCCAATTTTCAGCAGTAGGAGGCATGTGGTAATGTATCACCGCATCCACTCCGTCAATATCCAGCCCTCTTGCTGCAAGATCTGTTGCAACAAGGGTATTTATCGTGCCGTTTTCAAAAAGCTCCACAGCCATCTGCCTGTCATGCTGGTCAAGACCGCCATGATACAATGCCGCCGGAATGCGTGCTTTTTTAAGGAACGAGTACAGTCGTTCCGCGCTTTCGCGATGATTTACAAATACCATTGTTTTCTGCTTAGGAATAGCGCACAGCAAATCAACAAGTGTCTGTGCCTTATCCGCCGCGGGACTCTCTATATGCACTTTCTGTAGATTAGCCGCTCCACCGGTGCTGTAATCAAGTTCCTGCCATCCATCCTGGGGGAGGTAGTCCGGCAAANCCGAGGCTATTGTCGCAGAAGTGAGTATGAAAAGTTTGACAGATTTCATACGGCGGACAATCCGCTTCATGTCCGCCTCAAATCCAAGTTCCACACATTTGTCGTATTCATCGAGCACAAGTGCCGTAGCGCCGGACAAATCAAGCGAACTTCGGTTAAGATGATCCAGCAACCTGCCCGGAGTTGCAACAACAATGTCCGGAGCCGGCACAAGGGAGTTTTTCTCATCCTCCATCTTGTGCCCCCCGTAAAGTGAAACGATTTTATAGCCCGATGCCGCACCTTTCACTACCGAAGCAATTTGAAGCACCAGCTCCCTTGACGGTGCAATAATGACACCCTGCACTCCCCTGCCTGGTTCTGAAATATTCTTGAGCAGGTTTATAACAAACGCTATAGTCTTGCCGGAGCCGGTAGGAGCAGCAAGCCTGATACGGCGCGAAGGTGAAGCAGCTATTTCAAGCTGCATCGGCTTAAGGGCTGAGATGCCCAGCTTAGCCGAAATGTTTGCGAGTATATCTTGTTCTTTCATATAATAATATATAAGCGTCAAAGCTCGCTAAAGTTCTTACGGCGCTTTATAAAATATTGCCAGAGGATGCTTTTGCCTGAATTAGGTTGTTCATTAAGTAAATCCTTGCCAGGATGGGATGTGTAAAATTTGCGCATGGTGGCAAAATCACGATGCGCTCCCACTATAGCGGATGCATTCTTTATATCCAATGTCACCATGAATTTAGCCCATGCTATAGTATCGAGAAGTCGACGCACAAACAACCGCTTTTTCCGCACGCTATCCGGCGAGTTCTTATGGAGCATCAGCAGGTTGTTCCTGAAATTGAGGTACGTTTTCTTAGGATTCTGCGCCGGCAAGCTTCCTCCACCGAGATGATATACTGCTGCATCTGGCACAACAGCTATGTCATAACCGAGCAACTTTATCCGCCAGCACAAATCAATCTCNTCCATNTGGGCANAAAACTCCTTGTCAAGCCCACCGGCTTCCTTATAAACNTCCGTGCGCACCATGAGAGCCGCCCCGCTCGCCCAGAANANGCTTGCCGGAGTGTCATACTGCCCGTTATCATTTTCTATCGAGTCANAAATTCTTCCGCGGCAGTATGGATAACCATGTTTGTCAAGGTAACCGCCACACGCGCCGGCATATTCAAACTGCTCCGGATGGTTTGCCGAAAGTATTTTTGGCTGTGCCGCCCCGCAATCCGGATTGCCTTCCATATATTCAAGCATCGGCGTGACCCAATCGCTTTTTGCTTCCACGTCACTGTTCAAGAGAACACAGTACTGAGTATCTATCTCGTTAATCGCCCGATTATAACCTTCCGCAAAACCATAATTCTTACTGAAACTTATGATACGGACATCCGGATATGCCTCCTTAATGTATTGCAACGAATTATCAGAGCTGCCGTTGTCTGCAACAATAAGCTGAGCGGACTCCGGCATGAAGCGTACAATGGATGGGAGGAAGCGTTTTAGCAATTTCTCACCATTCCAATTCAATATTATAACCGATACGAGCGGAGTGCTGCTATTTTTCATTCCAAAACTTCTCCTTCAATTTCCTCGCCATTGAAATCTCCAAGGTGCACATTCACAACCTTGTTTGCCAAATCAGGATTCGCAGGCAATTTAACTTTCAAATAATTATCGGTGAAACCCCACATGAAGCCACCTTTGCTTGAGTGCTCTACGAGTACCGGACGGACAGTGCCTTCGTATGCTGCGGCAAATTCAGCAAGTTTACTGTCAGATACTGCAATCATCTCCTTTACCCGTTCATGTTTATCCGCCTGGCTCACAATCGGAGTTATCTCCAATGCTTTTGTGCCGGGTCGCTCTGAATATGGGAAAACATGGAGGCGCGTAATAGGTAAACTGCTCACAAAAGCCAGGGAATTTTCAAAACGCTCCCTGGTTTCACCTCTTGCACCGACAATCAAATCAACACCTATAAAAGCATCCGGGAGCACCTCCCTTATTTTTTCGATGCGGTGACGGAACAGGGAGGTATCATAGTGCCGGCGCATAAGTTTCAGCACCTCATCGTCACCGCATTGCAACGGTATATGGAAATGAGGCATAAACGCACGTGACTGTGCCACCCATTCAATTATTTCATCGGTAAGGAGATTTGGCTCTATAGAAGATATGCGATAACGCTCTATGCCCTCTACCCTGTCCAACTCCTTTATCAGGTCAAAAAAGTTGCTATCAGTGCCTTTACCGAAATCACCTATATTCACTCCTGTAATGACTATCTCTTTTGCTCCGGCATCAGCTGCTTCCATCGCCTTTTCAACAACACTTGCAACTGAGCCTGAACGGCTGCGNCCGCGCGCCATCGGNATGGTGCAGTAAGAGCAGAAATAATCGCACCCGTCCTGTACTTTGAGAAACCAACGCGTNCGGTCGCCACGCGAACATGANGGATTAAATTCACGAATATCCTTTGCCGGAGTCATCATCATCATNGGCTCTTTTTCAATAAGCCACTTGTCGATATACTCTGCAAGCTTAAGCTTCCGGTCTATTCCGGCAACTATCTCCACCCCCGGCAAAGCGGCAACTTCTCCTGGCTTGAGTTGCGCATAACATCCGGTAACAACAATAGCGGCGTCATGCCATTTCCGCGAAAAGGCGCGGATGGTCTGACGGCATTTCTTGTCGGCAAGCTCGGTCACGGAGCAAGTATTGACAACCACTATGTCCGGTATTTCACCGGGCTTGGCACGATCTATGCCTCTCTCGGCAAGCATAGCTGCAACAGTTGAAGTCTCAGCAAAATTCAGCTTGCAGCCGAAAGTATGGAAGAAAGCCTTCAAGGGCTTTGGATTTGAATTGCAATAATTTTTTTGCATAACGGGTGCAAATTTAGTCAAAAATCTGCACCCGCTACGAAATGTGCTATGCTGAACGAAGGATTATTGCAGGAAAGAGTTGAGATAGGTACTGTCCGGTTCGGAGATTTTCACTTCCCGCCCTTCATCTCTTGCAACCTTAATGGCACTGTTCATTTCATCAAGGTTTTCTTTCAACGCAGAGAAAACGGTTTCTGATATGTTTATTGCAGCCCCGTCTGGAATATTGCAAGTGTAGTAACCATCCTCAATTTTCACGTTGCTATAAAACCTGTAAACCGCCGCCTTCATTTTTGCAACATCATCTTTATTTACTGAAGAGCGTAAATCCGGATTCGCCACAATATTGACCAGTGCTTCTACATCAACATCTATAAAAGCATTGTTATCAACATACTCTTTCACTGAGGCTGCATGCGTATTGTTTTCTGAAACAGCAGCAGATTTCTCTCCGTTATTTGAACATCCTGTCATAAGCAACAGGATGGCAGACATTAAGGTTGTAACCGCCTTTCTCATAATGCAAGTACTTTTATCAATTGCAAAAATAGCATCCTGTATCTGAATCAGCAAATCTGAACGGCACAATATAAACGTAAGTCAGAACATTATTAGACATTTAAGGGTTAATATAGAATAAATACACATTGAAATTGATTATGCTTATAGAAAACCTAATAGAGATATACGCGGAAAGCTTCCGAAATAACTGGGATTTGCCGGCTGTCACTGACTATGTGACCGCGTGAAAGCCATACTTATGGAGAATNTGCNACAAGGATTGCCCGGACACATCTATTCTTTAAAGAATGTGGGGTTAAGAAAGGTGACAAGATAGCGTTGCTCGGCAAAAACACCATATCTTGGGTTGTGACCTACATGGCTACTGTGACCTACGGTGCAACAATAGTGCCTATACTCCAGGATTTCAACCCACAGGATGCACAGCACATTGTAAACCACAGCGAATCAGTACTTCTTTTCGTTGCAGACAGCATCTGGGACAACCTTGAGTTTGAAAAGATGCCGAAAGTAAAGATTGCGATGTCGCTTGACGATGCAAGAGTGCTTGCCGAGCATCCCGACAACAGCGGCAGGGCATATAAGGCTATCGGGGGGCTGAGAAAGAAATTTGACAAGCTTTATCCTCGCGGCTACACCAAAGATGACATATCATATCCTGAAATGCCTAAAGATTCTGTTGCTGAAATCAATTATACCTCAGGCACAACAGGATTTTCCAAAGGGGTAATGCTGACTCAGAACAACCTTTGCGGCAATGTGGTGTTCGGCATGAAATCACGATTACACTACAAAGGTTCACGCTGCCTATCTTTCCTGCCGCTTGCACATGCCTACGGATGCGCTTTTGATATGCTTGTNCCGCTTGCCGTCGGCACCCATGTGACTCTGTTCGGCAAACTTCCTTCACCGAAGGCATTGCTGAAAGCTATGTCTGAAGTACGCCCGAACCTGATTCTGTGTGTGCCGCTCATACTTGAAAAAATATACCGTAACCAGATTCTCCCGGCAATTTCGACCCCATCGGTAAAACGGCTTATCAAAATTCCGATACTGAACAAAACAGTATTCTCGAAAATCAGAAACAAACTCATTGACGCTTTTGGCGGACAATTTGNAGAGGTAATTGTTGGAGNCNCGCCGCTNNATCCTGANGTTGAGNCATTCTTGTACAAAATCAAANTTCCGTTCACCGTCGGCTATGGCATGACAGAATGCGGTCCTCTTATCAGCTATACTCCCTGGAAGAAATTCATACCGGGGTCTGCCGGACGGACACTGCCGGGCATCATGCATTCAAAAGTGCTTAGCGATGACCAGGCAAAGATTCCGGGAGAGATTTGCGTGCGCGGCGAGNATGTGATGAAGGGTTNCTACAAGAACNCGGAAGCAACCGAAGCNGTGCTGGACAANGACGGNTGGCTGCACACTGGCGACATGGGTNCAATCAGTGATGATGGCACCATTTTCATAAAAGGGCGCTACAAGACCATGATTTTATCAGCAAACGGTCAAAACATCTATCCGGAAGAAATCGAGGCAAAACTCAACAATATGCCTTTTGTTGCAGAAAGCCTTGTTGTTGAGCGTGGCAAACGGCTGATTGCACTCGTTTATCCAGATTATGAAGCTATGGACAAGCAACATGTCACTTCGGGAATGCTTCCTCAAATCATGGAGAAAGTAGTAGAGGAGCTAAACAAGGTTGTTGCTCCATACGAGCGAATAGACAGGATACAGCTTATAGCCAACGAGTTTGAAAAGACTCCGAAACGCTCCATCAAGCGTTATCTCTACAACGCCTGATCTGCTCCTCCACATCTAGGAAGTATTGCCCTTTGTTTTTGGTGCGCGAGCCGTAAGCAACCGCATGGACAGGACATACATGGTAGCAGCCAAGGCACATGGTGCAGTTTCTTCCCCAGCAGGGACGCCTGTCTTTCATTTCTATATTTGATGTCGGGCAAACTCTGGAGCATTTCCCACATCCGATACATGCGTCTGTTGCGTGAAACGGTTTTGGTGACATAAGGAATTTCACGAACAGCGGGTATAGAATCTTTGTCTTTATCCACGGCAATGCGCCGCGGACAACACAGTCCACTTTCGCACCGCACCTGATNCCTCGTGCAACCTCAGCAATCCGTGCCTCGCATTTTTGCAGCTTCTCACCTGAAANNCTCAGAGGATCAACGTCAAAGCCGGGAAGAACCACATAGTTATTTGGCATCTGCACCGACCACGCGCCTCTTGCGCGCCACCCTTTGCGGCGCATCAGCTTCCGCCACATTTCATGGGCAAGACCGACATCGTCGCCACAGGTGCACACCATGAAATGCTCGGCTGCATCAAGGCATTGAGCCTTGTTTATAAAATTTTTCACTACAGGAGGAATTCCCCATGAGTATATTGGAAACACCCATATTATTTTTTCACCCTCCTTTGCTTTCTGTGCGAAAGGCACATTGCTTATGTGGCTGAGTTCCTGCGAGGTCAATGCTGCAAGACGCTCAGCCACATAACGCGTGTTTCCTGTGCCGGAGTGCCAATATATCATCTTACGGTAACCTGAGTGGCGCCAAATCCATACTCGCGGAAAGATGCATCCTGCACTTCAACTTTCCCTTTATATCTATGGTTCAGCTCTTTCATAAGAGCCTGCCGGAGCACGCCATCCCCTTTGCCATGGATGAATACTATTTTCTGACCGTGGTTAGTGAGATTCGTATCCATCACCTTGCGGAATTCATCAACCTGAAGGTTGAGCATATCAGCATTTGAAAGCCCGGAAGTGGTGTCAACAAGTTCATTTATGTGGAGGTCAACTTCAATAATGCCGTTTCCACCGGGAAGATGCTCTGTGTTTTTGATGACAAGGCGTTTCCATTTTTTCTTTCTGTCAACTGGCTTGGGTTTCTCAACACTTTCTATGAGTTTTTCAACATCAAGAGTGTCTTTTGCCTGAACTACTCCGTTTTTAACAATGTCAAACGCTATAACAGGAACATCAAAATAAACATTATCCTTGAAGCAGTGCAACTTGAAGAATTTAGTTACATCTGGCTTCAAAACAAGGCTTACAGGTGACTGCAACGCAAATTCCTTGCCTCTCTTAAATGCTATTGCCTGCACAGCGACCTGCTCAAGCGCTCCAACTTCATTTTTTCCAAATTCCTCCAGAAGCACCTGGATGCCCGGCTCAACTATTCCGGCATACCTTGTCACCCATTCACCATCCTTAGGCGCACTCATGTAAGTGAAGTAAAGATAGTAGTTGGAATCATTTACAAGATAAGCGTAATATGTGGTATCAGACAATTGTTTGAGATTGTCTGCCTCATAACCGAGAACAAGATTCATGATATCTCCNCCCTCAACCTCCTCNGGCTCTATTTCCGGCTCTANCGGAGTANCATCTTTGCTCGGAACCGACGNTTGNGCCGCCTGCGCGGGTTTGCTTACAGCGGGCTGTTCAACCCGTGCTTTAGCGCGTTCCCATGCCGTTGAATTATCAACAACCACGCATTCACGCACGAGAACGGGTGTATCAAACCCGTCCTCGTCTGTGACATAAGCCATATTTCCTTCTATGCGCGTCACCTCCCCACCGCCGGTGGTGTTAAGGAACCGCACAATATCTCCTACTTTAAGTGATGAAGCCATGGCTGTTACTTATTGTTCTTGATTTCTTTCATCAGTTCGTCAACTGCTGCCTTAAGCTGCGCGTCAACGCCCTTGACAACCTCAGCGGGGTCATTTGCAACCTTGATGTCAGGCTCAAGCTGGGTATTTTCAAGGTAATTCCCTTCTTCAGTGCGGAATCCTATCACGGGGATACCGTAAACAAGAGAGGGATCCTGAAGTGTTTCCCAGTTCACGCTGCTCATTGTTCCGGGAACCGGCATGCCGACAAGTTTTCCAAGACCGAGGTGACGGTAAACCCAGGGGGTGCCATGCGCATTGCTGTAGTTTGCCTCACCGGTAATCATGATGCTTGGCTTGTTCCACCTGCGGGAAGGCATATCGGATGTTGGAACACCATGCACATCCTGAGTAAGGTATTTTTTACCACTGAACATCACTTCAATATCCTCATGGAGACGACCACCTCCGTTCCAGCGGGTATCAATGATTATGCCGTCACGGTCGATATATTCTCCAAGAGCTTTTGCATAAAGCTTTCTGAAGCTTCCGTCATCCATTGAACGGATATGCACATATCCGAGGCGACCGCCTGACAGCTTGTCAACTTCAGCCTCACGAGATTTCACCCAACGGTTATAAAGCAGCTCATTCATTGCTCCGGTAGAAATTGGCAGAATCACCTCTTCCCAACTGTCCTGACCGGGAGCGGTAAATGTTACAAGGGTCTTTTTGCCTGCAAGCCTATTGAACATTTCAGTGTAGTCGGAATTCTTATCTATATTTACACCATTGATTGCCTTGACTACAGCTCCTGCCTTAACCTTTGAAGATGCACGGTCAAAAGGTCCGCCGGCAAGCACTTCAGCAACTTTGAGACCATCACCGTCATAGTTCCAGTCATAGAGAAGACCGAGAGAAGCTGTTGCATCAGAGGTACCGGGCGCATAATACCTTCCGCCTGTGTGGCTCACATTCAGTTCACCAAGAAGCTCGCTCAGAAGTTCCGCAAAATCATAATTATTATTGATGTGGGGAAGGAACTTCTTATAATTTTCATAAAGGGCGGACCAGTTGGCTCCATTCATATCCGTGCGGAAGAAACGCTCCCTCTCTTCATTAAACACATGCTTGAGCATATACTCACGCTCAGCAGCTCCGTCAACTTTCATGCTTGCTGATGCGCTTACATTGGTCGTTTTTTCTGTTTTGGGGTCAAATTTACGCACCGAACTTCCAACAAGGTAAAGATTGCCGTCCTTGTCGACATCTATTCCACGGACACCAGAAAGCTTGCTTACAAGTTTAACATCTCCGGTGCGGGGTTTCACTTTCCAAAGGTCATATCCTTTCTCAAATGCGCTGAGATAGTAAAGTGTTTCACCATCGGGAGTCAAGTATGCATCGCCAAGATTTGAAGAGTTGGGAGTAAGGCGGATGGTGCGGTCCGCAAGTCCCTCAAGCTCAACCTTTATATCCTTTGAATCCTTATTGTCATCAGTTGCCTTAGAATCCTTGCCCTTCTTGTCAGCATCCTTTTTATCGTTGCCTTTATCTTTCTTCTGAGCCTTCTCTACCTCCTTAAGCAGAGCATAATCCTCTTCATTAAGACGGAAACGGTCGTATGCGTCCTGGTTCAGGAAAGTAATCATAACATCGCTCATTGAGCCCCATGATGCGTGGTTGCGCATACCATACCTTTCACTCGCGAATATGATAGCATTGCCATCCATAGCCCAACGTGGATTTTCGTCAAAATACCCGGTTTTGGTGACATAAGTCATTTTGCCTGTTTCAGCATTGATTATAGCAATGTCGCCATAAGGCTGGTGACGCAAATCCATTGCCTCAATCAGAATCCACTTGCTGTCTGGACTCCATTGCGACGGGAAACCTTTTGTTCTCGAAGCAATTGTAGAACCATCTGTGAGCTGGCGTACTTTCTTGGTATCCAAATCCATGACCATAAGCTTAGTACGGTCCTGAACAAAAGTCATTTTCTTGCCGTCCGGTGAAATTGATGGATATGTGCGGTCAACAGCCTCCTTGGTATTGAACATGGGAGTTTCTTCAATAACAGTTGCGTTAGAGAAATTCGGATCATCCTTGCGGCTGATTGTCGCCTTATAAATGTTATAGTGACCGTCGCGCTCCGAAGTATAATATAATGTGCGGTTATCCGGTGCCCATGCAATATTGCTTTCACCGGCAGGAGTATTGGTTATCTGTTTTGTTGAAGGGTGCTTTGTCGATGTCACGAAGATTTCACCACGGTTCACAAAAGCAATCTGGTTTCCATCCGGGCTTACAGTTGCTCCGGGCATTGAACGCACAGAGAGGTTTACAGGAAGTTCCTCTTCATCCATATTGAGGTCAATCTTCACCTTTGCAGGCGCAGCATCCCCTTTCTTTGTATAAATTTCACCATTATAGGTAAAAGCGAAAGTTCCGTCATTTCCCTGAGAGAGGAAACGCACGGGATGAGTCTTGAAATCGGTTACTTTTGTAATCTTAGAGGGATCGGCAAGCGGCATGGAATAAACATTGAATGAACCGCCATTGCGCTCGCTGAGGAAATAAACAGTTGAGCCGTCCTTGCTCACAACAGGATTCCTGTCCTCCCCTCCTCTTTTTGTCAGGTTGGTATGCTTGCCGGTCTTTGCATCATATTTCCAAATGTCACGGGTCACTGANGAGGTGTGATGCTTACGCCACTTNTCCTCTCCACCTTTAACATCTTCATAAATGAAAGAAGAACCGTCAGGCAAGAAAGTCATCTGCACAGCAGGAGTACCTAATACCTGGGTCACACGTCCACCGGCAACGGGAACACGGTAAAGTTCTGTCATTGCACGGTAAGGGAACAAGGCGCTTTCAGCCGGGTCCTGGATACTTGCACTGAACAGCACATATTTTCCGTCCGGAGTAAATGCTTCCGGGGTCTCAGNTGTCNAGTTGGTAGTAAGGCGTGTCGCAGANCCACCATTACTACTCATTATATATATGTCAGTACCTCCTGTNCGGTCACTGGCAAATGCAATACTTTTTCCGTCAGGACTCCAAACCGGCTCGCTNTCGTAGCTCGGCTGAGAAGTCAGGCGCACAGCTGTACCACCAGCNACAGGCACTTTCCAGATATCACCCTTGTAGGTAAAAGCNATTTCCTTGCCATCCGGCGAAATCTTTACATCACGCAACCACATGGGAGTGACTGCACCAACAGCACCACATCCGAGTGCTGATGCTAACAAAATGCTATATATTTTCTTCATTACTTAGGTATTTGTTTCACAGGTTAATTGTCTGACACAGTCAAACGCGATTACAAATTTACTATTTTTTCATCACACGGCAACCGCATAAGCATTATTTAGTNCCCTAATAACCATCAAGCAGTCAGCAAGTGGATATTGACGCAGCCTTGGAAAGGGAGGGCAAACCGCCANNCGTTATGTTAACGTACGTTATATATCCCCATACGTCTATTAGTGGTGACACTATTATCTTTTCCACAAAAGTTATTTATACTTTTGTACGATATTAATTGCCAAACAATATAATACGTAATTTAATCAATTCCTGTATTGATGAAAGAGAGTTGACCGTGAGGTTCACTCTCTTTTTATTCAGTGCTCCCTGCGAATGTACATATATGCCACGCTAAATACTCCTTAATTATATAATACGCGCTATGTTCCGGATTTTTTTGTAATTTTGGGGTCGGAAAATAATAACCTATACAAGATATGTACAGAACCAAAACTTGCGGAGAGCTCCGCTTATCTGATGCCGGATCAGAGGTAACACTCGCCGGCTGGGTACAAAAAAGCCGAAAGATGGGAGGCATGACATTTATTGACCTGCGCGACCGTTACGGCATAACCCAGATTGTTTTTGACAATGACACAAATGCTGAGCTTTGCGAAGCTGCAAATAAACTCGGAAGGGAATTTGTTGTGCAGATAACNGGNAAAGTGGCTGAGCGAACAAATAAAAATCCTAATATTCCTACCGGTGACATTGAAATNCTTGCCGAAAANATCAAGGTGCTCAACCGTAGTGATGTCCCACCGTTTACCATTGAGGACAATACTGACGGAGGCGATGACCTGAGAATGAAATACCGNTACCTGGATCTCCGCCGTTCATGCGTGCGCAAAAACCTTGAACTTCGCCATAAAATGGCATTTGAAATCCGCCGCTACCTTGACCAACACGGTTTCATTGAAGTGGAAACCCCGGTTCTNATCAAATCAACTCCCGAAGGCGCACGCGATTTCGTTGTGCCNTCACGAATGAATCCGGGAGAATTTTATGCCCTGCCTCAAAGCCCGCAGACATTCAAGCAGNTNCTTATGGTCAGCGGATTTGACCGCTATTTCCAGATTGTGAAATGTTTCAGGGATGAGGACCTGCGCGCAGACCGCCAGCCTGAGTTTACTCAGATTGACTGCGAGATGAGTTTTGTTGACCAGGAGGATGTCCTCGACATGTTTGAAGGGCTTGTTAAGCACATATTCAAATATGTAAAGGATATTGACTTTACCGAACCGTTCCCCAGAATGACATGGGCAGATGCAATGAAGCTATACGGCAGCGACAAACCGGACACTCGTTTCGGAATGGAGTTTGTTGAAATAAAAGACCTTACAGAAGGACGTGGATTTGCTGTCCTTGACGATGCAGAGTATGTGGGCGCTATTGTTGCCCCCGGATGTGCAGGTTACACCAGAAAACAGCTTGATGCGCTCACCGACTATGTAAAACGTCCNCAGATTGGNGCAAAAGGCATGATGTGGGTAAAATACGAGGCTGACGGCTCTATAAAGAGCAGTGTAGGCAAATTCTACACCGATGANATTCTACGCACATGGCTTGAAAGGGCAAAAGCCAATCCCGGCGACCTAATGCTGATACTNGCTGGTCCGACAATGAAGACACGCAAACAGCTTTGTGAACTCCGCCTCCATGTTGGCTCAGAACTCGGTCTTCGCGATCCGCAGAAATTCTCATGCTTGTGGGTCATTGATTTCCCGCTGTTTGAATGGGATGACGAAACCCAGCGTTATTATGCCATGCACCACCCCTTCACCTCTCCNAATCCGGATGACATTGATATGCTCGAAAGCAATACAGGCGCTGTGCGTGCAACNGCATACGACATGGTTGTCAACGGCAACGAACTTGGAGGTGGCAGCATAAGGATTCATGACTCTGAACTTCAGGACAAGATGTTCCGCCTGCTCGGATTGTCAGAAGATGAGGCACGCTATAAATTCGGCTTCCTGATGGATGCATTCAAGTATGGTGCGCCGCCTCACGGTGGTCTTGCTTTCGGTTTCGACAGGTTTGTGTCTATTCTTGCAGGACTCGACTCTATCCGTGATGTCATTGCTTTCCCGAAAAATAATTCCGGGCGTGACATGATGATTGATGCACCGTCAGCAATCGACCAGAGCCAGCTTGATGAACTGAAGATTGATATTGTAAAAGAAGATTAAGCGGCTGCTTGTGCGAATTTCAGAAGTAATAGGCACCATTGAGCAATTTGCTCCCCGATACCTGCAGGAGTCGTATGATAATTCAGGAGTCCAAATAGGTTGCACTGCCGATTGCGAATGCACCGGAGTGCTTCTTGCCGTCGATCCTACTCCAGCTGTTGTAAAGGAAGCCATAGAACTTGGATGTAATCTGGTAATAACTCATCATCCCCTGCTTTTCAAGGGGCTGAAGAGTATTACCGGAGCAAATCCCGTTGAGATGGCAACAATTGAGGCNATACGGGCTGGAATAACGCTATACTCCTCCCACACCTCCCTTGACAGATGCGAAAATGGGGTATCTGCTGAAATGGCTGAGATGCTTGGACTGACGGATGTGCAACCGCTCGAAAAAACTGGCGGCACCTTTGGTCTGGGAGCAATAGGCAAGTTGGAAAAATCACTAAGCCCGGGGGAATTTATTGGGCTTGTCAAAAAGGTTTTTGATTCCCCGGTGGTGCGCCACACATCTTTTGCAGCAATCACAGAGATAAAAACGGTTGCACTATGCGGAGGGAGCGGTGCCTCGATGATTCCTGAGGCAATTGCGGCAGGCGCTGATGCAATGCTGACTTCTGACACAAAATATCACGACTTTGTGGACTATGCTGAAAGAATACTGATTGCAGATATCGGTCACTTTGAGAGCGAGAAATGCACTAAAAGCATTTTTCACAAGGTCATTAAAGAAAAATTTCCTAACTTTGCACACCTGTACATAGCTACGGAAAACAACCCGATAAACTATATGTAAGCGATATGGCTACAGCAGATAATAACAAAAACGAACAGAATCTTTCGGTTGAATCACGCCTGAAGTCGTTATACGAACTCCAGAGCCTTCTCTCACAAATTGACCGTATCCGCACCGTGCGTGGCGAACTTCCATTGGAAGTTGCTGACCTCGAGGATAATATCATCGGTCTCACCACTCGCGTAGATAATTACCGCAAGGAAATAGAGGAGCTTCGCAAGAAAAGCGTTGCCGAGAAGGAAAAAATCAATGAAGCCCAGGCTAAAATCGAGAAATACAAAGTCCAGCTCGACAATGTGAGAAACAACCGTGAATTTGACCTTCTCACAAAGGAAATTGAATTCCAGACCCTTGAAATACAGCTCTGTGAAAAGCATATAAATGAGTATGCACGAGTGATTGACAGCAAAACCAATGAAATTGCTGCAACAGAGGAACAGCTTTCTGACCAAAATCACATTCTCACCGAGAAGAAAGCCGAACTTGAAGAAATCGATTCTGAACCACAGCAGGATGAAGAGCATCTTCGCGAACAGGCTAAAGCTCTTGAGACCAAAATTGACGCAAGGACCCTTGCAGCGTTCAAGCGTATACGTAAAAATGCAAGAAACGGACTGGGCATCGTTTATATCCAACGCAATGCATGCGGAGGTTGCTTCAACCGTATCCCGCCGCAGAAACAGGCTGAAATCAAGATGCATAAAAAAATTATCGTCTGCGAGTATTGCGGTCGTATCATGATTGACCCTGAACTTGCAGGAGTAACAGAAACACCAGCGAAGTAAACGCTACTATGTCTGCAATGTAACCCGCTAAGAAAAATTTCTTGGCGGGTTATCTTTTTTTAAACATTTCGAGTCTTGTCGGCATTATTATAATATAATCAAGACTATTTATTTATGAACGGCAAAGTTAAGGGAAACGTTGCTATGCTCGTTTCCAAAATTTTTTCGGGTTTCAATGAAAATGCCCTCCGCTTCCTGCTACCCAAGTATATGAATGCATGCACCGGTGTATTCCTCCGTGTTGGCTTTGCTGCGGCATTTTTTTGGGTATTAGGGCTTTTCAGGAAAAAAGAGGCGACTAAAACAACTGGTCGTCAACGTTTGTATTTATTCCTGTTGGGACTTATATGCGTGTACGGATATATGTTCTTCCTACTGAAAGGACTCACCTACACCACTCCTATATCTTCATCCATCTTCATAAGTTTGCAGCCGGTATGCGTTTTCATAATATGCCTGCTTATAAAAACAGAGAAAGCCACGCCGCTAAAAGTCCTTGGAATTATATTAGGTGTTGCCGGTGCGGGTGTGTGCGTTCTTACGCAAAAAACGAGTGATGTTGCAAGCAATCCTATGCTTGGAAACATATTTTGCTTCGGCTCAACCATAGTATATTCACTCTACCTNATATTCTCGAAGAAACTACTTAAAAATATTGACAGCATNACCGTTTCTAAATGGACNTTCCTTGGAGCAGCCTGCGCCGCTCTACCGGTAGCTTTGTTTACTGGATGGGATGCGCCTGTGCTGAAACTTGGCATTCTTTCCATACCGATGCTTGTGCTCCTATTCGTGCAGATATTCCCGTCATCTGTAAGCTATCTGCTGATAGACGTTGGACTGAAAAACCTGACAGCAACTGTAGTTGCCCTNTATGGTTCNGTTATTCTTGTCGTAGCNACGATTGNAAGTTATANATTCGGTCAGGATCATTTCTCCTGGTGGCAGATTCNATCAATCGNGCNCATAATCGNATCTATGTACCTTGTGGAGTNNCAGNNGCGCANANNCANACAGCCTGCAACCACCNAATAANAGTATAAAGTAAGAGATTAATAAATTCTTGCTGTTATTTTGTGGATTTTATGCACAGATTTATAAAAATGTGCAATCTAATGCAATNGNTNTTNTCATTTTTTGTAAATTTGNANCTNGANTTAANNCGCNAAAAGCGTTACGACAGCATAGTATTTTAATTAAACCAACTATATGAAGCTACTACAGGCGAAACTTTCAAAGTACACTGCGCCTCAGGAAGCCAAAGCCGCCGGAATTTACCCATATTTCAGGGCAATCTCAAGCGAGCAGGATCCGGAGGTTGTTATCAACGGCAAGAAGGTGCTAATGTTCGGTTCAAACTGTTATTCAGGTCTTGTCAATGACCCTCGCATCAAAGAAGCCGCAATTGAAGCTACCCGTAAATATGGCACCGGATGCGCCGGTTCTCCTTTCCTTAACGGTACTCTCGACCTTCATAAGAAACTTGAAGCGGCTATTGCGGAGTATATTGGCAAAGAAGATGTGATGATTTATTCCAGTGGATTTGAAGTAAACCTTGGAGTCGTTTCAGCACTTACCGGACGTGAGGATTACATCTTATGGGATGAACAGGACCATGCTTCTATCATTGAAGGTCGACGCCTGTCATTCAGCCAGTCCTTGAAATATAAGCACAATGATATGGAGTCGCTTGAAAAGCAGCTTCAGAAATGTGACCCTGACAAGGTGAAACTAATAGTGACAGATGGTGTGTTCTCTATGGAAGGGGACGTGGCAAATGTCAAGGAGATAGTGAAACTTGCAAAAAAATACGATGCTACCATCATGGTGGACGAAGCACATGGCATCGGAGTATTTGGTCCTGGTGGTCGTGGCGTTTGTCACCACTATGGTGTTGCTGATGATGTAGACCTTATTATGGGTACATTCTCAAAATCTTTTGCCTCACTCGGTGGATTTATCGCAACTGATAAAGAGATAACCAATTTCCTTCGTCATCACTCACGTTCATACATCTTCACGGCATCAATTACTCCTGCATCAACAGCAGCAGCTTTAAAAGCAATGGAAATCATGCAGGCTGAACCGGAAAGACAGGAACGTTTGTGGGAACTCACCCATTATGCCCTTGACGGTTTTAGAAATATGGGATGTGAGATTGGTAACACTTCTACTCCTATTATTCCTCTATTCATACGTGATAACTTCAAGACATTTGCTGTTACACGTGATTTGCTCGAAGAGGGTATTTTCGTGAACCCGGTTGTATCACCTGCTGTTGCTCCTCANGACACATTGATTCGCTTCAGCCTTATGGCAACCCATACTAAAGATCAGGTGACAACTGCACTTGAAAAGATTCAGAAAGTATTTAAAGCACATCAGATTATCTGATACGTATCATATCCTAAAAAAGTAAAGCCTGGATCAGTCCAGGCTTTTTTATTTGGTATTCGCGTAAATGAACAAAATAATTCTCAAAAAAAACATATTGTAGCAAACTTTCGTCGTCGTGAGGCGTTTTAATGGTACATAGCAAAATTACTTTTTCCATTGCAAGAAATGTGATAATGATTGGTTTATTATCTAAGCGAGGAGACGTTGTGAAAACATTTCCTCGTTTGTTTTTTTATGCCACATGGCATGCNGCGAANCCACGCCCAGCANGAATCCAGNAACGCATAAACGCAGCGAAGCCGCGGAACCCGTAATCGGGAGCCGCGGCTTCGGCAAAGGGGGCGGTTACCTACTTTCCCGCTTTCGCAGTATCATCGGCGTGATGAGGTTTAACTTCTCTGTTCGGAATGGGAAGAGGTGGAACCCTCATGCTGTCTACCACCTGAATTTCTTCAAAAAAAAAGAGGCTGGGCTATCATTGCCCTGGGAACAACTGAATAAAATACCATACGACGTATGCTNTNCCACNNAAAGGGTTNGGGNGATTAGTATCGCTCGGCTNTGGNCNTCACNGNCCCTGCACCTGCGACCTATCNACGTCATCGTCTCTGACGNCCCTTGTGTGGAAATCTTATCTTGNGGGGGGCTTCGTGCTTAGATGCTTTCAGCACTTATCCTNGCCAGACGCGGCTACCCGGCGGTGCTCCTGGCGGAACAACCGGCNCACCGGAGGTCTGTCCAACNCGGTCCTCTCGTACTAGTGTCGGNNCCNCGCAAATTTCCTGCGCCCACAACAGATAGGGACCGAACTGTCTCACGACGTTCTGAACCCAGCTCGCGTGCCACTTTAATAGGCGAACAGCCTAACCCTTGGGACCTTCTCCAGCCCCGGG
>WFLX010022599.1_pt1 | contig 21831 bp, 15 predicted proteins | sample 4967041 | NCBI WGS metagenome assembly WFLX01 (sample SAMN12857096, study PRJNA449069) | gut metagenome | isolation source: stool from male and female vole | host: Microtus ochrogaster | place: USA:Florida | collected 2017
ACCAAGTTATATCATTATCATGCAGGTAATGGTCGTTATTTGCAGCCGCATTCCCCACTTCTTTGAGTGCAGAGACTCCGAAGACATTATGTAATCCATTGCGAGATACATCCCTGCCGTTATTACAACGTATTCCAATATACCCCTCATATCATATTTAATCGGATACTTACATTGCCCGACGATATAAGACAACACCATAGCAGTGGCATATCCGGCCACCCCACCCCATGCACAGGCCATGTAACCATACCTCGGTATGAATACAATATTAACCGCCACAAGTACCAGACAGCCTGCCGTTGAGAACCATGCGCCCCATATCGTCTTGTCAATCAGTTTGTACCAGAACGACAGATTGAAATATATTCCCATCATAATCTCAGCCGCCATCACTATAGGCACGACCCGAAGGCCCTCGCGATACTCCGCTCCCACAATGTATTGCAGCAACGGCATGTAGCCGACCACACAGAGAAAAGCAAAGAGAGTGAACACAATGAAATACTTCATGGCATTGGCGTAATACTCTTTCTTGTCACCATCTTTTGACTTTGCAAACACTATCGGTTCATAAGCGTAACGAAACGCCTGCGTAATCATGGCCATTATCATTGCAATCTTAACGCAAGCACCATATATACCAAGCTGAACCTTAGCCTCGGCAGCATCAGGATAGACCACGGGAAAGAGCATCTTATCAGCCGTCTGGTTCAGTATGCCGGCTATGCCAAGCACCAATATGGGCCACGAATAGCTGAGCATACGCCTCAACAGCGCCATATCCACTATACGGAACGGCAGGCCACGCTCCTTACAATAGCGCCTTGCCGCCACATGCTCATGCGCAAACTCAGGTATAAAGAAAAACGTTATAAGTCCTGTGCATACCAAATTCAGGAAGAACACATAAAAAACGTCATCCTTTCCCAGCCATACGAAATATAAAAGGTTAAGCCCTATGTTCAATATGATAAAGAGCATCTTGAGCGATGCGAACTTAACGGCATTGCCCTTATACCTCAGATATGAGAATGGTATGGCCTGTATGGCGTCCAATGCCACCACGGCAGCCATCAGTAATATATAATCTTCATGTCCGACGTATCCCAACACCGAGGCAACAGGAGTAATAAACGTTGCCAAAGACACCACAAATACAGCCGTCAATCCCCATACCACGGCTATGGATGTGGAGAATACGCAATGCGGGTTCTCTCCCTCCTTGTTGGCAAAACGGAAGAATGTTGTCTCCATGCCAAAGGTAAGTATCACCAATATCAACGCCACATAGGCATAAAGATTTGTCACTATGCCGTAGCCTCCGCTGCTTGCCGCAATGACATTGGTGTATAACGGCACAAGCAGATAATTCAAAAACCTGCCGACTATACTGCTAAGACCGTATATCACAGTGTCCTTAGCGAGAGATTTCATTGATGCCATCTTTTCTTCTTTATTAATATCCAGACCTTTTCAGGCCGGTTTTATGTCGTGCACTAATGTTATAAAAACGCAGAATGAGAACTTTGCCGCAATCTCACGGGCCCACAAACGTGTCTATCCCATGCCGACCAAGTTCTCATTCCTTTATTCCGGCTCCCCNTTTCGGNGGTAATTACANCATCACCGACTAACNGAACCCGTCAAANGGCATAAAGCCTGCTGNCTTATTGTTCATACCTTGNCTTACGCTCGCCGCGCTCCGGACGTGGTCTNCGCTCNCCTCTCTCNGGGCGCGGACGTCTTTCACGCTCCTGATAGCCCTCCGGCTTCTCTATGAGCACACGGTGAGACAGTTTGTATTTACCGGTCTTCTGGTCAATGTCAAGCAGTTTCACCTGTATCTTGTCACCCTCCTTTATGCCGGCTTCCTCTACGGTCTCAAGGCGCTTCCAATCTATCTCCGAGATATGCAGCAAGCCATCCTTGCCCGGCAGTATCTCAACGAAGCAGCCATAAGGCATGATAGAGCGAACGATACCCTCGTAAACCTCACCTATTTCAGGCACAGCCACGATAGCCTTTATCTTGGAAAGTGCTCCATCTATCGCAGCCTTGTCCGGACCGGACACCTGCACCTTGCCAACACCGTCTTCTTCGTCTATGGTGATTGTAGCACCGGTCTCCTCCTGCATCTGCTGTATTATCTTGCCACCGGGGCCTATCACCGCACCNATAAACTNCTNAGGNATCTCTATCTGCACAATGCGTGGAACGTGAGGCTTCAACTCCTCACGCGGCTCAGCAATGGTATCGGTAATGCAACCGAGTATATGCTCACGACCGGCCTTAGCCTGCATCAGCGCTTTCTCAAGTATTTCGTATGACAGTCCGTCGCACTTGATGTCCATCTGCGTAGCAGTCAGACCGTCTTTAGTACCGGTTGTCTTGAAGTCCATATCACCCAAGTGATCCTCATCACCGAGAATATCGGAGAGAACGGCATATTTATCCTCACCGGGGTTCTTAATCAGACCCATAGCGATACCGCTTACAGGCTTCTTCATGGGCACGCCGGCATCCATAAGCGCCAACGTTCCTGCGCAAACCGTGGCCATTGACGAAGAACCGTTAGACTCCAATATCTGGCTAACGATACGTACTGTGTATGGGAAATCAGCAGGAATCTGCCCCTTCAGACCACGCCATGCCAAGTGTCCGTGTCCTATCTCACGACGACCTACNCCACGCTGTGGCCTTGCCTCACCCGTACAGAACGGCGGGAAGTTATAGTGTAGCAGGAACTTCTGGTAAGAACGCTCCAGTACATCGTCCACCAGCTTCTCGTCAAGCTTTGTGCCAAGCGTACAAGTGGTGAGCGACTGTGTCTCGCCACGTGTGAAGATAGAACTGCCATGAGGCATCGGCAATGGCGAAACCTCACACCATATCGGGCGTATATCAGTGGTCTTACGGCCATCGAGACGCACACCCTCATCAAGAATGCAACGGCGCATGGCATCGCGCTCAACGTCATGATAATATTTATCGGCCAAAGCGTTCTTCTCCTCCAGCTCTTCCTCGGTCATATCGGCATGCGCTGCGGCATACTGCTCTTTGAACTCTGTTATAATAGCCTCGAAAGCCTCGGCACGCGCGTGCTTCTCCAGAGCCTGCTTTACTACATCATAAGCCTTCTGATAGCACTCTTTCTTTATCTGTTCCTTCAGTTCGTCGTCGTTAACCTCGTGACAATACTCACGTTTCACGTCAGTGCCAAGCTCCTTCATCAGCTCAACCTGAAGCTGACACATAGGCTTTATAGCCTCATGAGCAGCCTTCAACGCATTGAGAAGGTCTATCTCCTGCACCTCGTCCATCTCGCCCTCCACCATCATGATGTTCTCGGCGGTAGCACCTACCATCAAGTCCATATCGGCATCAGCCATCTGTGCCTTAGTCGGGTTAATGACATACTCACCGTTTACACGTGCTACACGAACCTCGGAGATAGGACATTCAAACGGAATATCCGAACATGCCAAAGCACATGAGGCAGCAAAACCGGCAAGAGCGTCCGGCTGGTCAACGCCATCGGCACTGAAAAGGATTACGTTTACATAAACCTCTGCGTGGTAATCGCTGGGGAAAAGCGGACGCAAAGCACGGTCCACCAAGCGGCATGTCAGTATCTCGTCGTCATTAGCCTTGCCCTCACGTTTTGTGAAGCCACCGGGGAAGCGACCTGCTGCGGCATATTGCTCGCGGTACTCTACCTGCAGTGGCATGAAGTCTGTGCCAGGCACTGCGTCTTTAGCGGCACATACGGTAGCGAGAAGCACTGTGTTACCCATGCGCAATGTGCATGATCCGTCGGCTTGCTTCGCTAATTTTCCGGTCTCAATGGTGATAGTACGTCCATCAGGCAGTGAGACGGTCTTTGTAATTACGTTCATCGAATTGTTTTTGAAAATCTTATTGTTTTAACTTACATCCTCTGGCGTGGCCGTGCCGCGCCATCATTAATATCTTATAATCCGTACAAAGGTACAGAGTTTTAGCGGACTACGCAACGTTTTTAACATTAATTATACAACTTGCCCATACCATGCCCGCAACAGACCCAACATATCAGGATATTGTAGTGCAAACACCGGCACCCCTATGAGAGTATGAAACTAATAAGGGAAGGTAACGGCATGACGCCGAAGACCTTCCCGTTATTGTCTTAAAAAAGATTGCAGCTGTCGTCTCACCGTCACGGTTGCACGACAAAAATTACTTTAAGAGATGTTTTAATGATTGAGTTTTGTTTTATAGGATATTATTTAAGCTATAGAAAATTTATCATCTCATTCAGTTGGCAACAGGCACTATCAACGCCTTGCCGTCCTTTACGGTAGAGTCGCTCTTTGCCACGGCGTTCTCATCCTTGCGTATATCCGGATTGTCAATGGTGCCGGCAATGTTCTGTTGCCTCTCATCATCGTCCGAATACGGCATCTGTGCCGCCTGTCCCAAAGCAAGTACAACCGCTACACAGGCCGCAGCCTTATAGAAAGGCCGCAAGCGTTGCTGCATGGTTACGGTCTTCGCCTTCACCCGCAACGGCTGCATTGCCTGCCGTTCGTCAAGGATTGCGAGCACCCTGCTGTCAAAATCCTCTCCGAGGACATGCTCCTCCCTGCACTTTTTAGCCTCAGCAAATAGCTCACGGTATGGCAACAGACGCACCGGCACGGTGTCTTGGGCAAAGAACGCGCGGAGTATGCGCTCCTCTTCGAGCGTGGTCTGACACTCAAAGTATTTCTCCAGCAGTTGTTCTATGTATTTGTAGTCCATTGTCATAATAGGGTTACGAGTTGTCTTTGACTGGTTTTTCCGAGATTATCCCCTCCAAACCGCCGGCTTTTTGAGCCGCCCTTTATACAGATGACGTATGAGTGGAGCCAAATGTTACACGGATATTAGTTAAAAGACGTTAACTTTACTCTCACAAACTGTCTCGCTCTGAATATACTCACTTTCACCTGATCTTCCGTTATGCCGAGGATCTGAGATATTTCCTTATAGCTATAGCCCTCAAAGTCGCGCAGTTGCATTGCGCTGCGCTGTTTCTCGGGCAGCATTTGCATTATATTTCTTATGCTTTCCACCTGCTCCCTGCGATCTGAGGCATCCTCTTCATTATGCACATTATATGCCACGGCGTCCAATGTTTCAGTGTTGTTAGCCCTCATGCGCTGCCTGTCCAGCGCAAGATTACGTGTAACACGCAGTGTAAAGGCCTCGAGATTATCCACTTCATCAAGTTTCTCTCTCATATCCCACAGCTTCATTATGACATCCTGCACAATATCCTCCGCCTCCTGGGCATTCATCGTAATACGCATGGCCAGGCGGTACATTCTGTTTTTAAGAGGTAATATGTCTCGCTGTATGTCGAGCAAGGTGTAATCGTTATGCTGTTATTATCGTTCCGTGCCTGCCGTCTATCAGTGTCGCGAGGGTTATGATAACCCTTTTCACTCCGGCCTCCACCGCTTCCAATNCGTNTTCTATCTTCGGCTTCATGCCTCCNGATATTGTTCCGTNCTCCACATATTTTATATATGACTGTCTGTTGATGGCGGGTATGACGCTTTCATCATCATCAGGGTTTGCCAGCACCCCCTTTTTCTCAAACGAGAATATCAGCGTCACGTCATACCTGTCGGCCAACGCCTTTGCCACCGTAGAGGCCATGGTATCGGCGTTGGTATTGAGTATATTGCCTTCGCCGTCGTGGGTCAGCGGAGCCACCACCGGTATCACCCCGCTGTCTATGAGAGAGGCAAGACGCTGACCGTCGGCACGGTCCACATCTCCCACAAACCCGAAGTCAACCATACTCTCGGTACCGTCATCCATGCGCACCTTTTTCAAGGGACGCTTGTGCGAACGTATTATGTCCATGTCGGCTCCCGTCAGTCCGAGAGCGTTAACTCCCTTTGCCTGCAATCGGGCCACAAGGCTTTTGTTCACCAGACCGCCATACACCATAGTCACAACCGACAGCATATCGCTGTCAGTTATACGACGGCCGCCTACCATGCGGCTCTCTATCCCCAGCTGTGCCGCTACCTTTGTGGCACGGCGGCCACCGCCATGCACCAGCACCTTCTTGCCTTCGATGGCCGAGAAATTGTCAAGCAGGGCGGCAAGCTGCTCCGGATCTTCCACCACGGCGCCGCCCACTTTGATTATTGTCAGTTGTTCTTTCATAAATTACGGTTGCTCCCGCCGCCTGCGCACAACCGCAAGCGTACAGGAAACAGTGTTGTTGTTATTCCTTATTATATATATAGCTGTTGCCATGCGGCAGCACTGCCGCGGCAATATTCAGAATCTCATATCCCTAATGTCGCATATCACATCCTCCAGTTCGGCTATGGTATTGGCGCGGAGCATCTTTATACGCGTCTGTCTGAAGTCGGGTATGCCCTTAAACACAGGCGTAGCGGCCAAGTGGCGGCGTGTATGTAATATGGCTCTGTAGTCATCGCCGATAAATTGTCGGTTGATATGCAGCAGCTCAAGCAATATATCTATTTTCTGTTCCCGTGTCAATGCCCCCGGACCGCAACCCGATGCCTCTCTGGAGAAGAGCCACGGCTGCCCGAACGTGGCGCGTCCAATCATTACCGCATCCACTCCGTAGCGCCGGTAGGCCTCATCCGCCTCCACGGCAGACGTTATGTCACCATTACCTATAACAGGTATGGTTATACGTGGGTCACGTTTCACCTCGCCTATCAGTGTCCAGTCAGCCTGACCGGTATACATCTGTGCCCTTGTGCGGCCATGTATCGTCAGTGCGCTGATACCGCAGTCCTGCAGACGCAGCGCCAGTTCCGGAAAGACAATATTGTCATTGCTCCACCCCAGACGTGTCTTAACCGTCACGGGGGTATCAACGGCCTTCACCACCTCTTCCGTCATCTCAAGCATCAGCGGTATATTCTGCAGCATACCGGCCCCGGCTCCCTTGCCCGCCACTTTCTTAACGGGACAGCCAAAGTTCAGGTCTATGACATCAGGATGTGCCTCCGCCTCCACAATGCGGGCGGCCTCAACCACATCGGCCGTTGTACGGCCGTAGATTTGTATGCCCACCGGGCGTTCATCATCGCTGATAGTGAGTTTCCTGACCGTTGCCTTGACGGAGCGTACCAACGCCTCCGCCGCTACGAACTCGGTATACACCATAGCCGCCCCGAACCGTTTGCAGAGACGGCGGAAGCCTATATCGGTAACGTCCTCCATGGGTGCGAGGAACAATGGTGCCTCGCCCGCCTTGCTTTCTACCGGCAACGGCAGCGGAGCGACGGCCCGACCGCCCGGCGGTGTCTGTCCTGTCATGTTGCTCATTGGTATATATCCTCCTGCGGTATGTCTTCTTCTATGACAAGATTATCAATGATAAAGGTCTGCCTGTCCATACTGTTCTTGCCCATATAGTATGCCAACAGCTTCTCAACCTCATCGCTTTTGTGCAGTTTCACCTGCTCCAGGCGTATGTCCGGACCGATGAAACCGGCAAATTCATCGGGAGAAATCTCGCCAAGGCCTTTGAAACGCGTAATCTCCGGGTCAGGCCCCAGCTCCTCTATAGCATGTATCCTCTCCTCGTCAGAGTAGCAATAACGTGTGATAAAGTCTTTTGCCTTCTCGCCACGCTCTTTCATCTTGGCGTCCTCGGCGGCTATNACGCTTTTATTCTTTATCTTGGTNNGGCGGTNNNGCACACGGNACAGGNGCGNCTGCNACACATACACATGGCCTTTCTTAACCAATTCGGGGAAGAACTGCAAGAAGAACGTTATGGTGAGCAGGCGTATGTGCATGCCGTCCACATCGGCATCGGTAGCCACTATCACCTTGTTGTAGCGCAGATTGTCAAGCCCCTCCTCTATGTCGAGAGCCGCCTGCAACAGATTGAACTCCTCGTTCTCATAAACGACCTTCTTTGTCAGGCCGTAGCAGTTAAGGGGTTTGCCACGCAACGAGAACACGGCCTGGGTATTGACATTGCGGCTTTTGGTAATGCTGCCACTGGCAGAGTCGCCCTCTGTTATAAAGATGGACGATTCCTCACGCAGTTCTCCCTTGGCATCGGAATAGTGTACGCGGCAGTCGTGGAGCTTACGGTTATGCAGATTGGCTTTTTTCGCTCTCTCACGTGCCAGCTTCGCCACACCCGCCATAGCCTTCCGCTCCCGCTCCGAGGTCTTGACCTTCTCCTCTATGACGTTCGCCACGTCGAGATTGCGGTGCAGGAAGTTGTCCACTTCGTTTTTGACGAAGTCGCCGATATACTTATTTACCGACACCCCATCGGGCGACATGGCAAGCGAACCGAGCTTAATCTTGGTCTGCGACTCGAAAATAGGCTCCTCCACGTTCACGGCTATGGCCGCCACAAGGCCGTTACGTATGTCGCCATACTCGTACTTGCCGAAGTATTCCTTTATGGTCTTGGCTATATGCTCCTTGAAAGCCGACTGGTGGGTGCCTCCCTGCGTGGTGTGCTGTCCGTTCACGAACGAGTCGTACTCCTCGCCATTCTGGTTGGTATGGGTAAAGGCTATCTCTATATCCTCCCCCTTCATGTGCACGATAGGATAGAGCGGATCCGAAGTCATCTGGTCTTTCAGCAGATCCTGCAGGCCGTTGCGCGACACTATGCGGCGTCCGTTGAACATTATGGCCAGACCGGTATTGAGATATGTGTAGTTGCGTAGCATCGTCTCCACTATGTCCGGTCTGAAAGAATAGTTACGGAACAGCGTCATGTCAGGCTCAAAGAAGATATAGGTACCGGTCTCGTCGCCGGTAGGCTCCGTGCTGTCACGCGTCAGCTGTCCTCGCTCGAAGACGGCTGTCCTTACCATACCGTCGCGGTAGGAGCGCACCTCAAAACGCGTGGAGAGGAAGTTGACGGCCTTGATACCTACACCGTTCATACCCACAGACTTCTTGAACGCCTTGGAATCGTATTTGCCGCCGGTGTTAAGCTGGCTGACAGCGTCTATCATCTTGCCCTGCGGTATGCCGCGGCCATAGTCGCGCAGCGAGACGGCACGGTTGTCGGTCAGTTCTATCTCTATGCGTTTGCCCGCATTCATGCGGAACTCGTCAATGGAGTTGTCTATGGCTTCCTTCAGCAGTACATAGATACCGTCCTCGGCATGGCTGCCGTCACCAAGACGACCTATATACATACCCGGGCGGGTACGTATGTGCTCCACATCGGAGAGTTTGCGTATATTGTCGTCGGTATATTCCACCTGTATGTCGTTTTCTGTAATATCTGCCATGAATTTTGGGTTATAATGGTTGGGGAGGATGTATCTTGATAAAGGCGAAGCGAAGCCACGAGAACAGCGCAACGAAAACACTGACTATTAAGTGTTTACAAATAGCACTACAATCAGGGTGCGATTACGGTGTAAAAGCAATGCGATTATACGGTAAAGGCACTGCGATTACACTATGATTGCAGTGCGTTCAGCCCGCACTTGTAACTGCGCAGCCTTTTGACCGTCTTTGCATCGAAGTGCTGCCATGCTGACAGCACACCGTCGTTGGTCTCCATCATAGCCAGTGTCAACGCATATTTGAACCCGTATTTATGGTACCACCTTATGAGATCATCGAACAATATGGCGTTGGCGCCTTTGGCACGATACTCCGGCAGCACACCAATCAGCAGCAAGTCTACCGTGTCGGTATCGTGAAAAAGCAGCGTCCGGACAAGATGTATCCAGCCGAAAGGCAGCAGACGCCCGTTGCCCGTGCGCCGCATAGCCTTGGAGAACGACGGGAAACTGACACCGAAGCCTATCATACGGTCACGGTCATCGGTGGCGGCAAGGTTCTCATCGAAGATGAACGTAATGAGATTGAGGTCGGCCATGCCGATATATTCCTTGACAAGACGGTCTATCTGGCGTTCAGACAACTCGGAATACTCGTACAGATTCTTGTAACACTCATTGAGAATCTGGAAGAAACGTTGCCCGTAGCCCTCGTGAAGCAACTGGTGCTTGGTGAGCTTACGGGGCACAATACCGTAACGGCGGGCTATCATGGAGGTTATTTTGGCGAATTTCTCAGGCACCTCATCGGGTATTTTTATCAACTGCTGCACCCAATCGTTGTCTTTTGTGAAGCCGAGGGCCTCTATATGGCGCTGATAATATGGATAGTTATGGTTGGCATGTATGGTGGCCATAACGTCAAAGCCCTCCACAAGCATGCCCTCACGGTCCATATCCATAAAGCCCATAGGCCCTATAATGGTATCCATGCCATGACGACGGCCGTAAGCCGCAACGCTTTCTATCAGTGCACGCGACACCTCAGGGTCGTCAACAAAATCGAAATAGCCGAAACGCACGTTCTTCTTGCCCCATTTCTCATTGGCCTGACGGTTGATGATGGCCGCCACACGACCGACAGGCTTGCCGTCACGATATGCCATGTAATACTCTGCCTGACAGAACTCAAAAGCGGGATTGCTGTCGGGCGAAAGGGCTTTTTTCTCGTCATTGAACAGATATGGCACGGCACAAGGGTCGTTGCGGTACATCTGCGTGCGGAAATCAATAAAACGCTCAATGTCCTTTGGCGTTGATACGGTACGTATATCTATCATCTTCTTTGGGTTTTATGCCGCCTGTCTGCCGCCAACTGACGGCAGAAGACGATTTTTCAATGTACAAGATTATTTTCCTATAACCGGCACTGTAACAACATCTCCACCAACAGTTGTGCCTAAGACTTCCCTTTGCTTTGTCTCATAAGTGTATGTACCCACTTGTTGCGGAGCATCTACTTTGATTATCTGATCTTTGTAGAATTTCTCACCCAACAGGAGTACAGTTTTCCCATCGTACCATCCATATCTTTTGTTGGAAATCTCTTTGGCAAGTGCTGCTGTATCATCTAACACTTGAAAGACCTCAAAAGATGTTGATTTTTTGTTCTCATAACTGATTGGAGTTTCAAAATATGACACATCATCGTTTCTATTGTTTTTGTTGGTTGCGATTACTACAATTACGGCACAGGTGAGAATAATACCTGTCACCAATCCACCTATAAAAATCAAAACTTTATTCATACAATATGGGAATTTTTTTATTAATTATTATGTCTGTTTTATTTTGTTAAACCTTTTTTCCTTAAATATAATTACGNATTATNCATTTNTTCAATGTNCAAAGGTANAANTAAAAANTNACACGACAATAAAAATAAATAAAAAATAACATAATTATAAAAAGAAAAGCCACTTGTTTTTTTGCTGCATTAAAATAGTTTTACTACCTTTGCAGAGTGATTTATAAATAACAAGCACAAATAACAGATAACCTAAATAGAACAAAGACTGACAATGAGCAACAAGCAAAAACGCTTTTTCCTGACAGAAGAGGAAATACCCACACAGTGGTATAACATACAGGCCGACATGCCAAACAAGCCACTGCCGCCGCTGAACCCGAAGACACACGAGCCACTCGGAGCGGAAGACCTGTACCCTATATTCGCAAAAGAACTGTGCCACCAGGAGCTGAACATCACAGACGCATGGATAGACATACCGGAAGAGGTGCGCGAGCAGTATAAATACTACCGCTCCACGCCATTGGTACGCGCCTACGGACTGGAGGAAGCACTCGGAACACCGGCACACATATACTTCAAAAACGAGTCGGTTAGCCCCGTAGGCTCACACAAACTGAACTCGGCACTGGCGCAGGCATACTACTGTAAGAAAGACGGCATAACCAATGTAACGACAGAAACGGGTGCCGGGCAGTGGGGATGTGCCCTGTCATACGCCGCAAAGGTGTTCGGACTGGAGGCCGCCGTATATCAGGTTAAGATCTCATACGAGCAGAAGCCCTACCGCCGCTCTATAATGCAGGCATACGGTGCGCAGGTGACACCGTCGCCATCAATGTCAACACGTGCGGGAAAAGACGTGCTGACAAAGGACCCGACAAACCAAGGCTCACTGGGAACGGCCATATCCGAGGCCGTGGAGCTGGCCATGACGACACCTAACTGCAAATATGTTCTCGGTTCTGTGCTGAACCATGTGGCACTGCACCAGACCATAATAGGACTGGAAGCGGAGAAGCAGATGGAGAAAGCGGGGGAATATCCTGACGTGGTGATAGGCTGCTTCGGAGGCGGTTCCAACTTCGGAGGTATCAGTTTCCCGTTCATGCGCCACAATATTCTGGACGGAAAGAAGACACGCTTCGTTGCCGCAGAGCCGGCGAGCTGTCCGAAACTGACAAGGGGCGTATTCCAATACGACTTCGGCGATTTGTCAGGACTGACACCATTGCTGCCGATGTATACCCTCGGTCACAACTTCATGCCGGCAAACATACACGCGGGAGGACTGCGTTACCACGGCGCGGGCATGATAATATCACAACTGTTAAAGGACGGATACATGGAAGCCGTTGACATACAGCAGAGCGAGACATTCAAGGCCGGACTGCTATTCTCCAAGACAGAGGGCATAATACCGGCGCCGGAGTCTTGCCACGCAATAGCAACGGCAATAAGAGAGGCACAGAAATGTAAGGAAACGGGCGAGGAGAAAGTGATACTCTTTAACCTTTCCGGCCACGGCCTGATAGACATGACAGCCTACGACCAGTACCTTTCCGGCTCATTGCAGGACTATGAGGTAACGGATGAGGAAGTACAGAAGAATATAAAGGAATTAGACAAAATCATAAAATAACAGCTTGAGACCTTAATACACAGTTGACCGCCATATCCTTGCAGGGTATATGGCGGTCAACTGTGTATTGTATCGTAGGCGACCCGCTTAGCGTTGAAGCGGCTGGAGAAAAGGGAAATGCGTGCTATCAGTAAAAACATCACACCCACTGCGTCAAGGCCGGCACCGGCACAAAGCCCGCTAAAACTCCCTTTGCAGCCAAAGACGGAAGAAATAATCATAAATATTATAGCGTCCAAGGTTGCAAGTGAGTATCTCTTTATCCACAAGAGCGGCGACAGACTTCTGTATGCTGCTGGCAGATGGAAGGCTATAGGCTTTTGCAAAGGCACCGCTCATAATACGCGCGTCACCGCCCGCCTTACCCACAGCGACAAGAACGGCTTTCTGCTTGGACGTGAGACGATACATTATCTCATTATAAGTATCCTCATTCTCATTGATAATGCGTAAGAGAGCCGGTTCAACGGCATTGATGTTACACTCATCGCAGGAGGCGAAAAGCTCATTGGCCATCTTCTGTACATACCATGTGGTACCCTCAAAACGCTCATATATAAGCCGTACGGCAGCATCGTCAATCATCTTTCCGGCAGCATGAAAATGCTTATGGATAAACTCCGAGTAGGCTGGCAGGGGGATTGGCTTCAGCGATATGGTAGTGGCACTTTGATAAAAAGGCCGTGACGGGGAGTTGAATATCTCGCCCATCATAGTGCGTTTGCTGCCTGAAAAGACAAACCAAGCGTTGCGGCATTGCTGCACATACGTACGCAACGTAGCCTCTACATTACCTTCCTCATAACCTACAATACTCTGAAACTCGTCTATGGCCACAANACATGGTTTGNCGGCAGANGAGNGATAGGCGAANATCTCNTCGAGAGAAATGGCCGGTGTCTTGATGTCGCCAACCTCAAGGTTCCATGCGGGTTTTCCAAACTCGTCAAACGTTATACCGGTACGCAGCGAGCCTACCATCTGTATAAACCGTTCCCACACCTGACGTTCTTTGGACTTGAGGGNTTTGAGAATGGTCTTGCCAAGCATATATGTAAANTCCGCCAATGNCTTAGTGGCATANATATCCACGATAAACGTATAGTAGTTAGCAGAGATGTCCGGCTGTGAGAAGCAATGGTAGAGCAACCCGGTCTTGCCCATACGCCTGGGAGACATCAATGCGACATGATTGCCATTTACAAGGAGAGAGGTAAGTCGCGCGGTTTCTTCCTGTCTGTCACAGAAATACTCTGCGCCGGCATAGCCGTATGTGAGAAACGGGTTAATGGTCATATAGCGTATGTTTGNTAATATTGCTGCAAAGATACNACTTTTTTTATTATTACNCNAATTTAGATTATCCTANAAAGGATAATTGTGTAATTTACTGAACATCGGAAACATATAACAAAATAAAAAGGTGGCTGTCCGGAAAGTTTGCCGGACAGCCACCTTTAGTGTTTATATCGTATCGCAAAATATCGCTATGTTACTCAACTATTACCTCATACTCCTTTGGATTAAGGGGCTGCATGGTGTTGGACGTGGCATCCCACCACAGCAACTGGTCACCGGAAAGGGTGATAGTGACGGGCTTTGTCTCTCCCGCCTTCAGAGAAACACGCTTGTATGCACGGAGAGTCTTTATCGGGCCGTCAGGGTCTTTGTACTTACGCAGATAAATCTGCACCACCTCGTCGCCGTCACGGCTGCCGGTATTGCTTACATTCAACGATACCGTGCAACGGTCTTTGGACTTCTTTGTTATCTTGGCCTTGCTCTTTGCGAATGTGGTATATGACAGTCCATGACCGAATGACCACAGCGGCTCGCCATGGAAATAGCGGTATGTGCGCCCTTTCATATTGTAATCGAGGAAGTCGGGGAGCTGGGAATCGTCCTTATAGAACGTAACCGGCAGTTTTCCGGAGGGGTTGACATCGCCGAAAAGCACCTCGGCAATGGCCGTACCACCCTGCTCGCCGGCATACCACGCCTGCAAAATACCGTCGCAGCGGGTTGCCTCAGGTGTGAGAGCCATGGCTCCTCCGGAGCAGTTGACAAAGACAATCTTCTTGCCGGCGGCAGCTATGGCCTTGACAATGTCACGCTGTGACTGCGGCAACTCGATGGAGGTACGGTCTCCTCCCTTAAAGCCCGGATCGCTAACCTTCATCTCCTCGCCCTCAAGAGCCGGCGAGATACCGCCAACAAACACTACGACATCACGGTCGTCAAGCTGTTTCAGAAGGTCTGAAGGCGTAACAGTAGCCATTACACCAACGTCAAACTTGAGGACAGCCATGGCATCGCCCTGCATATATTCAAGCACAACGGGATATTCCTTGCCTGCCTCAACACGGTATTCCTTAACAGAGGTCTGCACACGATGACGGCTTTTCCATACGTCTACGATAGTGTCGCCACCTATTATAAGGCGCATACGGTCATCGGCGGCAATGGTAAAGAGCAGCTTTTCTGTTCTGTCGGCTTTATAGACGCCTTCGTATCGGGCGGTGAAATCGGTAAGATTGACACCGGGCGCGAAGACGGTGGCACCGCCATTGGAGAAATTAAGCGGAGCGGTGCAAAGCTCGGTAGTCACGGGAGCACCCTTCATCTCGGTATTATTCCAATAGGTTGCCGCCATGCCGGGACGGCCGTCAGCGGTAAAGAAATTACCATAGCGGCTCACAAGCTGTTCATTGCGGGTGTATCCGCAGCCCTCTATATACTTAATATCGTCGGCCATGCCACGTATGCCTTCAAGAATGCTGACGGTCTTGGTGGCGAAACCGGTGTAGTTGCCCCACAACATGAGCGAGTCGGCGGCATTAGGACCTATAACCGCTATGCGGGCATTCTTCGCAAGGGGCAGGATATTGTTACGGTTCTGCAACAGTACCACACCCTGGCGGGCGGCCTCGAGAGCCAATGCCTTATGTTCCTTGGAGGCAACGCAATCGGGGGAGATAGCAGTCCAGTCAACCATGTCATCAGCATCAAAGTCGCCAACCTCAAAACGGGCCGTCAACAGACGTATGACGCTGGTGTTTATCTGTTCTTCTGTTATCTGACCGGCAGNCANGGCCTCCGGCAATGATTTGTATTCGCCNCCACATTCCACNTCGGTACCGCTCAATACGGCCTTGGCAGAGGCAGCCTTGGGATCGGCACTGACCTCATGATGGCCTTTCTTCCAGAAGTCACNGACAGCNCCGCAGTNTGACACTACAAGGCCATTGAACTTCCATTCGTCTCTCAATATCTGTTGCAGATAGCGGTTATTGCCGCAACATGGGTCACCATCAATACGCTGATAGGCGCACATAACCTCTCTTACGTTGCCTTTTTGCACAAGTGACTTGAAAGCTGGNATATAGGTTTCCCACAAATCGCGCTCCGGCAGCTGCTGCACANCAAAGGTATGCCGGTTCCATTNCGGTCNGCTATGCACAGCATAGTGCTTGGCGCACGCCAGCAACTTATAGTATTTATGCCCCTTGAGCTGTCCGGTTTCCATATCGGTGCCCTGCAAACCGCTGACGACAGCCAGTCCCATACGCTCTGTAAGATACGGATCCTCGCCGTAGGTCTCTTGCCCGCGACCCCAGCGCGGGTCACGGAAGATGTTGATATTCGGTGTCCATACGCTCGTTCCCTGATAGCGTTTGACAACGCCTTTGTGGCGGGCTTGGGTGTTNTTGACANGCATCTCGTNAGAAACCTTGTCGAATACCTGNCGCACAAGTNCCTCGTTCCATGTGGCNGCCATNATCANCGTTNTCGGGAACACGGTGCTATAACCATTGCGGCCAACGCCATGCAGTCCCTCACTCCACCACTCATAGACCGGAACATGAAGACGGTCAACGGCACCGCTGCCGTTCATCATGATACGAGCCTTCTCTTCCAACGTCAGCCGTGAGCAAAGATCCTTGGCACGTTCAAGCGGAGTGAGCTCCGGATTCTGATAAGGCAGCATATCTGCCTTGCTCGCAATGTAGGGAATTGGTTGCTGTGCCTGCGCTGTTATACCGCACATAATGGCGATACCTGCAAGCATTTGTCTTAATCGCATAGTTTAGTAGTTTTGTAACATAATAAATACAGAACCCGTATATCGCACAGGTTCGTTGTTGCAAAAGTAGATATTTTATCCGATTTACGCAACCGTATGGGGGCTATTTCCTTATTTTTACACCTCATTGACACAAAAAAGCCACCGTGACAGTTTATTGACACACAAAAAGGGCATCGCAATCCTGCAATAGGAAAGCAATGCCCGCAATGTGCTATTTACGTCTTCAGACCCTAAATGGAGCCTGAAAGCAGTGTATTGGAAAAGGTTTACTTAACCTGTGCGCCTGCAACGCTGTACTCTGCGTCGCCCTTAACGATAACAATGTTACCGTTCTTGGCAACCTTAACAGCCTTGGCAGGAGCGGCAGCCTCTGCCTCTGCGACACCGGCTACAGCGGTAACGCCGGGGTTAATCTCGATAGAAGAGATGAGAATGTTACCGGTACCGGAGAACTTGGTGAAGGTATGTATGCCGGCCTCCACGTCGAATGTGATAACATTGGCACCCTCTTCGAGAATATCCTCATTGCCGTATGTCACGCCATCAACAGTAACCTTGCACTGACGGTCGTTTGCTGACTCAGAATCGATGTTCTTACAAGCGTTCTTTGAGCAGGTAACGACAACCATTGAAGGCTCATCAACCTTGAAGGTGATGTTTGTTGTGTTCATCTTGATATAAACCTCCTGTCCATCAGGAACCTGATACTGGGCTACTGTCTCGTCAGCGCTTGCAACAGCGGCAAACTCAAGGTTCTTAACATAGAAGTGCTTGGAGTCGGCTGAGATAGCACCACCTTCTACAACATATATATCCTTGCCCTGAATAGCGCTCTCTTCAGCATCTCTTACAACAGTACCGGCTGTTACGCTGACAGTTGTCTGCTCGGTAATCGGGTCGAGAACATATACATCCTTTGATGTGCTCATAGTGGTAAAGGTTGCATAAGAACCGTTTACAATCTCAGAATAAGCGGTTACAGAAGCTGACTCGGTGAGAGTAAACTCACTTCCTTCTGTAGCAGCAATGTCACCATAAGAGTAGTAGTTCTTTGCACCATCATACTCAGATGTGATTGTTACGTTTGCACCATCAGCAGAAATAACCGGGGCATTGAACATGAAGTTAACGATACCCTCGTTGTCTGCGCCCTCACAGATGTCGCCCGGCTGTCCGTCACCATAGTCAACAAAAGCCTGGAACTTAACAGTCATGTTCTGATAGCACTTCAATGGCTCTGTGTAGATTGGGCTTGCAACTGTCGGCATAGTACCGTCTGTAGTATAAGTAACTACTGTAGGCAGCTGTATACCAAAGAGCTCATAGGTATTAGCCTTACATGTTACCTCACGATAGTAAAGGCCATTGTCAAAAGTCTGGTCGCCAACCTTTACAGAAGGAGTACCGGGAGCCTCGTTAGCCTCAACAATGAGAATACCAATAAAAGCATCACCGTTGTAAGAACCGATGTAGATAGTGCGGTCATCATCTGCTGTCCACTCATACTTATAGCCTGCTCCTACAGCCTCGTTATCGTCTGTAGGGGCGGCATTGAGGGCATTCTCCAACTTTGCATCGGTAGCAATCTTAGGAATACGTGCACTTGTACCCTTTGTATTGTTACCCTGCATGAGGAAAATCAACTTTGAACCGGCTGTTACCTTCATTGCGATAACGTCCTGAGCGTTCTTGATACGCAAACTGTTGAAGTGCTCGCCAACATCAGAATACTTTGTTGCGAAAGACTCACCATAACGATACTCGTCTGTATCCACAAGTTTCTCGGCCGGATTTGACTTGCCTTTGTTTGTTGCTACAGAACCGCCGGTAACATCAAGGAAGAAACCGTCGCCGAAAAGCTGCCCCTTACCGGGACGCTGAGTACCGTTATTGTTCCACTCGTCCATTACAAGCACATAGCTGTGCTTACATACCAATACGTCGTCGATGGTTGCCGCAGAAGCGGTAAGTGCAACGAGCGCACAGATAAAAGTAAATAATTTTTTCATAAATAATAAGTTTTATGTTAATAATTAAAATAAGAAGTTCCTTGTAAACAGTCCCGGTGCGGGCGACACACCCGCACCGGAGTATCATATTATTAAAACTTACAGCCTTTTATTCCTCAACAGGAGCCTCCGGCTTAACACCTTGTACGAGATAAGTCTGCACGGGAGTGTCACCGAAATGCGCCACGGTTATAGTGTTATTAACAGCAACAGCCGTAAAGATTGCGGTTTTGGAGACCTTGCCCTTATCATCGATTACGTTCTTGAGTATCTCAATCTTGCCTGTTGTTGAAGAATAAGTGTACTCATATTGCGGGGTGGCATCAGTGTTAGACTCATTAACCCACGTAGCGGTTGACTTGATAGAGGCGGGGATTGCGCCCTCGCTCATCTTTACAACCACATAGGTGTCGTCAACGAAATCAAGGCTTTCCACATATCCCTGCACTTCCTCGCCATACGCATTGACCTTTAAGTCGGTACCTCTCACCCAAAAAGTGTTGGCAACAGACTCCGGATGCGGTATGGTCATTGACTCATTATATTGTCCCGCCCATGAAGGATTCTGCGTATTCGTATCCTCATATTCATTGGCATCACTACATGCCACGAAACAGGAAGACAACAGAACAACCGCAATGGCAAGAACTGACTTTTTGAATATTTTCATAATTGTCTGTTTGTTAATTGTTGTTTTACATTATTTATTATTGCGCCATCTTGCGGCACCAACACCATTGCGTACGATATCATTGTCAAAATGCTTATAGAAGAGATTGACATTGTACTGGCTTGCTGTTCCGTCAAGAGCGTCAGCACGGTGCATATTCCTGTCATTAGCCGTCTGTGCCTTATGTGGAGGACATGGACTGATAAACAAGTCTGTAGATGACAAGCCTTTTGGGTCCGGAGACGACAGGTCTTTTGCCACATTAACTTCAAGAGAACCATTAAGTATTGCGGCCTTGTTGTTTATCAACTTCTGGAAGTTATTGCTTGTAGAAGTCCACGGATTGGCACTGAATATAGAACCGTTTGTAAGGTTATCGCTTGTAGACCAGTTGTTATCAAAGTTCAATGTCACTACACCTACAGAGCCATCAGACAGTGTCTGTGTCTCACGTATGTCCGCACCCCAGAATCCAAGCACACGCGCGTCACCGGGCTGCATTGTCAATACAAACAGGTTGTTCTTAACATTGAATACCGAACCGTTAGGCAGATAACGCATATTGAATATCACTCCGGATGCACGGGTGTTGAAGTTGACAAGCGTATTGTTAGCGAAAGTAATATTCCATGCCCCTCCTGTCCATGCGGACTGCGCTGTCTCGCAGAAGAATGACGGGAACGGACTGTCATAGAATGTATTCTCCACAACCTTAAAGTCCTTGTAAAGGTTAGATGCCGGATTGTTACCGGAGCCTGCAATCCAAGGATAACCGCCGGCACCCTGATTGTAGTAGCCACTGTCAAAGAACTGGTTGTTCTTGATAAGCACATGGTTCCATACCTTATAATTAACGCCCTGCTCACGAATGAAGCCGCGAACGATACGCTTAAAGGTACAGTTCTCAATCACAAGGCTATCCAATGTCACCGCCATACCGTTAGAGAACATATTGAAGAAGTAGTTACCAGCTACCGTTCCAACACCGGCGGCATTGTCACCATAGTTCAATGCCTTCGGGTTATCGAAGTCTATATCGTAGAACGCAAGCTTCTTCATGTATATCTCGCCGCCCTCTCCGGCTTCAGGCTGTCTGCCGAACACGAACATTGAGTATGGGCCTTGCCACTGCTCACCGTTTGTTCCTTGATCGTACAAAGAGTTCTTGCCGATACCGCATATTACTTTTGCGCGCAGGCCCTTAGCCACGTCAGCCGNGTTTGTANCCAACNCGAAGCCCTTACATGTAATGTCATTACCGTCCATGTAATAGGTCTNGNCGCNCTCAAGATAGTAAGTCTGTCCCTCGGCATAGTTGNTATTGGATATAAAGTCNNGNAATGTCGGGCTGATAGGAGCGGCATTANAGTCTGCCGCCAGTGCGAACGTATCGGCGCGGCTATTGCCGTAGCGTGCCATCAGTTCATCATGCTTCAACAATATAGGCTCACCCGGAGTACCGTCAGAGCGTGATGTGCAGGTGTTGTACTTCGCATCCACCTCCACCTTTACAGTCGGGTCAACAAGATCCAACACATATACAGAGTTAGCAGACAATCCGTCGATGTCAATATAACCTCTCTCACGGTCTGCATCGGTCACTTCATATTGTGCCCACTTTGCGCCTACAGAAGAGTTAGGGTTATTCGGCGAGGGCTTTACCGTGAGATACTTGAAGTTAAACTCACCGTCCGGATTAACATTGAAGTTCTCATAATAGCTCTCCAGCTTGTCCTTGTCATCAGAACTAATAGCCGGGAACGCCGCAAGAACATCACTCATGGTGAATGTCTGCATGGCATTGATATTAGCCATTGTAGCATCGGTCATGCCTTCAAATTCCTTAATGAAATCCTTAACATTGCTGTTGATGCAGACGTGCATAGTCGTCTCGGTCGTTTGTGACTGGTCTACATACACAGCATACGGTGTAGGATAACGGTCATTGGTAGCAATACGAAGATACTCCTGCCACTGGCGGCCATTGCCATGGCCGTACCAGTTAGACGCATGCGAGAAGTCCGTTACGTTATTATCGCGGTTTGAACGCACGCGGATAGCGAAACGGTAGTCGGTTGAATACTGCAAGTCAGGGAACAGCAAATCCAACACACGCGTGCCTACTATCGTAACGAGCAGCAAGTCACTCGTCCCCTGAATCTTGGCCCATGCCTCCGCTCCGCCGGAGACCTTCGGCTGGGGAGCCATCTGAATCTGATAGCCGGCACATCCAGCAAACTCATCCACTCCATACCAATAAAGGTGAATGGTATTGCGATGAGGATAGCGTCAGTCACGACCACTAATATCA
>WFLX010224489.1_pt1 | contig 21824 bp, 25 predicted proteins | sample 4967041 | NCBI WGS metagenome assembly WFLX01 (sample SAMN12857096, study PRJNA449069) | gut metagenome | isolation source: stool from male and female vole | host: Microtus ochrogaster | place: USA:Florida | collected 2017
TCGAAGAATGAGTGGAAGCGGATGAGAAAATAGAAGAAACAAAACCGGTATAACCGTAATATGTCTAAAAACTTCCGTATCTGTCATCGCCCATATCCGCGTAAGGATTTCCAGCACCTGCGTAAGGATTTTCCGTATCTCTATAGGGATTTCCTGTATCCTCATGGGAGCTTTGCGATTGTGTATTTTCGGTCTTCTCATTCTTATTGTTCAGCCAGTCACCTGTAATGACCGGCTTATTCCAAAAATCATCCTCACTTTTTCCCCAAAAGTCATTTTCCTTCTTATCCGCCATCTTATCTTCCTCTTACCTGCATCTGTTACCATGGAATTTCTATGCTGTTTTGGTAAAGCTGCCGCAAATCAATATTCTCCACCTTCTTATCTCGAAGCATTAATTCCTTCACTGCCTCCGATGCCGGCATTCCCTCGAACAAAATCCGGTTAACCTGTTCAATGATCGGCATACTCACTTGGTATTTCTGAGAAAGAGCATAGCCCGCCTTTGCGGAATAAACGCCTTCCACTACCATCTTGACTTCTTTCATGGCTTCCTCCATGGAAGCCCCCTGTCCGATCAAAATTCCGGCTCTGCGGTTCCTGGAATGCATGGAAGCGCAAGTGACAATAAGATCACCAATGCCGGTAAGTCCATAAAATGTCTCAATTCTTCCACCCATACTGATACCCAGTCTGGCTATCTCCGCAATTCCTCTTGTGATCAGTGCCGCCTTGGTATTATCGCCGTATCCCAATCCATCCGCCATGCCTGCCGCCAGGGCAACTACATTTTTCAGTGCTGCGCCAAGTTCAATTCCAAGCACATCAGAACTGATATAAACCCGAAACACCGGACTCATAAATAAATTTTGAAGATATTCTGCCGTTTCCCGATCCTTAGAACCTACCACTATGGTCGTGGGAATTCCTTTTCCTACTTCCTCCGCATGAGAAGGTCCAGAAAGCACTGCCACATTTGCATCAGGGATTTCCTCTTCTATGATCTCAGACAAGGTCATCAAGGTTTTCTCCTCAATGCCTTTTGCCACATTAATGATCTTCTGCCCCTTTTCCACATAAGGCGCCATTTTTGCTGCAGTACTTCTTGTAAAAGGAGAAGGGACAGCAAGTACCAGCGCATCTTTTCCTCTGACAGCTGCTTCAAGATCCGTAGTGAATTCCGTATCATCCTTAAGGATTACTCCGGGCAGCTTATCCTTCTGTTCATGACTTTCTTTCAGCATCTGGATCTCTTCTTCCATAATCGACCATATGGTAATCTGATTTTGATTATTGCCAAGCAGCCATGCCAGCGCCGTTCCCCAGCTTCCTGCACCTATAATTCCAATCTTTGCCATTTTCAGTTCTCCTTTCAATGATCACTGCTTGTTCTTTTTGGTCAGGTAAGTCTTCCTTTCCTCACCTTTTATGAGACGCTTAATATTCTCTCGATGCTTATAATAAGCAAGTATGGTCAAAAGTGCCGTGATGATATACATTTCGATCAGCACCTGCTGGGATGCACCGAATACACCCATCTGTCCGGCAATCACCATCTGAATCATCAGTCCGGCATAAACCAGCAGTGAACCAAGGGAAACATAATGTGTAGTAAAGAAGATTCCAAAGAAAACAATCACACCCATCACTATAAAATAAGGGTGAAAAGCAAGAATCAGACCTGCAGTCGCCGCAATCCCTTTGCCCCCCTTAAAGTGAAGGTAAAAAGGAAAATTGTGACCTAAAATTGCTCCGGCAGCCGCATAGAGCTTCAACAAATAAATTTCGTTCGGATGTGTCTTGTCAAAAAGCACACTACATAGAACAATGGCAAGAATACATTTGATAATATCTCCCGCCAGGACAATCAATCCTGCTTTTGTGCCCAGCACCCGCAAAGTGTTTGTTGTTCCCGCATTACCGCTTCCATGCTCCCTAATATCAATTCCATGAAGTTTGCCGTAAATAAACGCTGTCTGAAACAGGCCAAATACATAACCGATTATAATACAGATGATACGTTCCAAATCACTTTCCCTCATTTCTTTCTCTGATGATAAATTTCAGCGGGGTCCCTTTAAATCCAAAAGCTTCCCTGATCTGGTTTTCAATATATCTTGTATAAGAAAAATGCATTAATTCCTTATCATTAACAAAAATAACGAATGTGGGCGGTTTTACGCCTACCTGAGTAATGTAATAAAGGCGAAGTCTCTTCCCTTTATCCGAAGGCGGCTGCTGCATAGCCACTGCCTCACTCATGATCTCATTGAGAACCCCGGTAGATATCCGCATAGCATGATTTTCGTGAACCGTATCAATAAGATCATATAGTTTGGGAAGCCTCTGCCCTGTCACTGCGGATATATAAGTAATTTCCGCATAAGGCATATAAGATAAAATATTTCGTATCTTTGCCGAATACCGGTTAACCGTCTTATTATCCTTCTCTATGGCATCCCACTTATTGACGGCAATAATAACCGCCTTTCCCCTCTCATGAGCAATTCCCGCAATCTTTGCATCCTGTTCGGTAACACCCTCAATCGCGTCAATGAGCAAAATTACAACATCGGCTCTTTCTACGGCTCCCACCGTCCTCACGATCATATATCGTTCCAGTTCTTCTTTGATCTTGTTCTTCCGTCTGAGTCCCGCCGTATCAATAAAAATATAATTCTTTTTATTATGTGTAACCGGTGTATCCACTGCGTCTCGTGTCGTACCGGCAATATCCGATACGATCAGACGGTTTTCTCCGATAAGCTTATTGATCAGCGAGGATTTTCCAACATTCGGTTTCCCNACANTTGCTACTCTGACAANATCTTCCTCCTCGTCCTGNNCACTGCCTTNCCNAAAATAAGAAATCACTTCNTCCAAANGNTCTCCNATGCCCAGCTNATTNGCGGCAGAGATCGAATGCGGTTCCCCGATTCCCAGATTATAAAATTCATAGGTATCTGCCATGTATTTTTCATAATTATCAACTTTATTTACCACCAGCAGAATCGGTTTATGAGAACGACGCAGCATGTCCGCCACCTTGGAATCCGCATCTACCAATCCCTGCCTGACATCCACCATGAATAAGATCACATCCGCAGTATCTATAGCAATCTGTGCCTGTTCCCGCATCTGTGATAAGATCACGTCACTGCTGTCCGGCTCAATTCCTCCGGTATCAATGAGAGTGAATTGACGGTCCAGCCATGAAACATCCGCATAAATTCTATCCCTTGTAATTCCCGGTGTATCCTTAACAATTGAAATCCTCTGCCCTGCCAGTGCATTGAACAATGTTGACTTTCCAACATTCGGTCTTCCAACCACTGCCACAATAGGCTTCCTTTTTGCGCTCATAAAATCCTCACTTTTCTCCTAAAACAGCTTCTACAAAATCATATCCGCTTGATTTTACAATATCTATTTTTACTTGTAAAGTCTTTTCCATTTCCTCTACAGTCACATCATCAAGGAATACCCGCTCACCGCTTCTTAGTACATTTTCAGGGAGTAAAAGCCTCTCTCCAAGTTCTTTTCCTGATAACTGCCGTATGATATCCCCTCCCGTAAGAAGTCCTGAGACAGTGATCCTTTCTCCAAAAAAGTCATTGATAATCTCATAAACCCTGATCTCCAGCTCAGGAACTACTTCCATAAGCTGCTGTGCCATCTTTAAAATATAAGGGTATGCAAGCTTTCCGGTAGCTATGGACAATGTCTCTTTGGAACGTATCTGTCCGCTCTTTGTCTCCCGGCTTCTTAGTTCCTGCAGTGCCTCCTCAAATTCATTCAGCAAAAGTCTCAGCATTCCCACACCATTTTCAAGCTGAAGGTAACCGTCATAAGTCTCCTCCGGGGGAAGCTCCCATCCGGCAAGAATATACCATTCATCACTGGCATGAATAAAATGAATTCCAAACTGCTCCATGCATTCCTTTTGAAAACTATGGATCAACCGGAGCACTTCCCTTGCATCCTCACACTCAAAAGGTTCTAAGGGATAAAGTCCCTCCCGGTACTTCGACAATCCTACCGGAACCACTGACACACTCTCAAGAAGCGGTGCATACTCCATCAGTTTCCGGATACTGTATGCTAATTCTGTACCGTCGTTCACTCCCTTGCAAAGCACAATCTGTCCGTTCATTGCAATCCCTGCCTCATAAAGCATGTCCACCTTTTTGAGTGCTTCTCCTGCAAACCGATTGTTCAACATCTGGCAGCGCAGCTCCGGATTCATTGTCTGAAAGGATATGTTGATGGGCGACAAACGATACTTGATGATCTTTTCCATATCATGTTCCGACATATTGGTAAGCGTTACATAATTCCCCTGCAGAAAAGAAAGCCTGGAATCATCATCCTTAAAATAAAGAGTATCCCGCATACCCTTGGGCATCTGGTCGATGAAGCAGAAAATACATTTATTATGACAGGAACGGTAATCGTCCAAAAGTCCGTTTTCAAACACAATGCCAAGATCTTCATCTTCCTCTTTATCCACTTCCAAAAGCCATTGCTCTCCATCCGGCTTCTCAATCAGGATTTCAATATAGCCATCCTCCACATAATACTGATAGTCAAAAATATCTTCGATCTCATTGTCGTTAATAGAAAGAAGCTTATCTCCCGGTGCTATCTCAAGCTCCGCGGCAATGCTTCCTTCAAACACTTCCTTTATTACATGTCCCTTTTGTTTTTTCTCACTCATACCCTGCACCATCGCTCTTTCCTAATCTATTTTACAAGAAATTCCTTGACGTGTCACTAACATAATGATATAAAATAAATTGATATTTTACTTATGAAGNATNTGGGAGGTTGTCATNCNNAACATATCGANACTGNANGCTGCTATTCCCGTTGCACCTTTAANNCTGATTGTTTTGGAATCGGCGTCAAAATTGGGAAATAGTGTCAACACTCATCTTGTAAATTTCAGAAGAGATATTAAAAATATAGCAAAAAATGATCCCGCCTTTGAAGGATATGTTGCCGATAATTACATTCTGGGAACTTCCTGTTATCGTTTCGGTTCCGGGGAGGGAAAAGCCGTAATTTCCGAATCCGTCAGAGGGAAGGACTTGTTTATTCTGGTAGACGTATGCAATCATAGCATTTCTTATACTATGAACGGTTATACCAATTATAAATCTCCCGATGATCATTATCAGGATTTAAAACGTGTCATTGCTGCTGCAAACGGCAAAGCACACCGTATCAACGTAATCATGCCTTTCTTATACGAAGGCCGGCAGCACAAAAGAAACGGCAGAGAATCCCTAGACTGTGCTTATGCCATTGAAGAGCTGAGCCATATGGGCGTAAGTAACTTTATCACCTTCGATGCCCATGATCCCAGAGTACAGAATGCAGAACCACTATGCGGATTTGATAACTTCACACCTCCTTATCAGTTCATAAGGGCACTTCTCCGCACCGATGACAGTCTGCTGATTGACAAGGATCACCTGATCGTCATCAGCCCTGATGAAGGAGCTCTTGACCGGGCAGTCTACTTTGCAAATGTTTTGGGTGTAGATACTGGAATGTTCTACAAACGGCGCGATTATTCCACCATTGTTAATGGAAAGAACCCTATTGTTGCACATGAATTTCTGGGAGATAACATTGACGGCAAAGATGTGATCATTATTGATGATATGATTTCCTCCGGCGGAAGCATGATTGATACTGCCAGACAATTAAAGGCAATGAATGCCAAACATGTTTACATATGCTGTACCTTTGGACTGTTTACAGATGGTCTTGAACGCTTTGATGAGGCTTACGAGAAATGCTATTTTGACAAGGTTGTTACCACCAATCTTACCTATCAGCGTGCGGAGCTTAAATCCCGCCCTTACTATGTGGAGGCTGATATGAGTAAGTTCCTTGCTTCCATCATTGACTTTATGAACCATGATTCTTCCATGTCAAATGTGTACACGCCCACTGAAAAGATTCATGAGTTCCTTGCAAGATATAATAATCGGGAAGATATTTACCAGATGGATTCCGTTTAGTTGGTTTTCGGAATCAATATAAAAGCCCGGATAAAATCAAATTCTACGTCGCCACGCTCGATAAAACGTTCGCGAATTGGCTCCTTAAGAATTTGATTCTATCCGGGCTTTAAGCTATTGGCTGACGGAAAACCAACTAATAACTCCACTATAGCCGCCTAATCCACTGTCTGACAACTTGCTAAGAAGTGAACCATTCGACATTAGTGGAGCTCCCAGTTGGGTTTTGCGTCATTCGACAACCCAGCACAGAATAAAATAAATCCTTAAGGAACCAATTCGCGCACGCTTTATCAAGCGTGGTGACGTAGGATTTATTTTATTCTGCGCGGCTGTTTCACATACGCATCCCCAATCCAAACACCAACTTAAGCTTCCAGCAATGGAAATGCCAGATTCACCTTAAACAAATCACCATCCATCACGATTTCAAACGTACCATTTTGTATCTCTACCAGGTTCTTCGCAATGGACAGCCCTAATCCGCTTCCCTCCGTGGTTCTGGATTCATCTCCCCGGATAAAACGTTCCGTAAGTTCTTCCGGATTTACCTTAAGAGGATTTGCAGATATATTTTTTACAGACAGCATAACCCATATTTCCTGAGTCTCCGCCTTTTTAAGCCCCATATCGATATATACCCGCGTTCCTTCCAGCGCATATTTAAAAATATTGTTGAAAAGATTTTCCATCACACGCCAGATTCTTCTACTGTCCGCCTGAATGTAAACAGGACTGCCGGGAGCATTAATCACCGGATACAATGCCTTTTCACGGAATTTCTCAGAAAATTCACCTAAAGTCTGATTCAAAAGCTCAACCAAATTGATCTTTTCCCACTGAAGAACAATATTTCCGGAAGAGATTTTAGAAGCTTCCACCAGATCATCGGTCAACTGCTTCAATCGCTGAGACTTTTCATCCAAAACCTGAATGTACTCGCTGATCTTGGGATCCTGTACGTTCTGTCTTTTGATTAAATCTACATAATTGATAATGGAGGTAAGTGGTGTCTTGATATCGTGGGATACATTGGTGATTAAATCCGCCTTCAGGCGTTCATCCTTCATGCTGGTCTCCACCGCATTCTTTACGCTGTCACCAATACTGTTTACCGCCCTTGCCATGACCAGATTGTCCCCGTACATACCTTCTTCTTTTACCTTATGTTCCAGATCCCCTTCATTGATCTTTCGTATGCATTCCAGAATCCGTTGTCTTGCCTGTGCGGAACGATACAATAAAATACCAATCACTACATCCACCGCAAGTACAACAAACAAAATCAGTAATAATCTACCGGCCGTACGTCTTCCTACAAAATTACCAACTATAATCATAAATGCATGAAACAGAACAAAGATCCCAAAGGGTACTCCAACACGCAAAACCACATCCCAATGCCGATATGCATATCGGATTCCGTTTCCTATGAATAGTCCCACTCTTCGGATCAAACTATCTTTCCATAGATTACGTGCTTTGATCCGTCTCACCAGACTATAGTAAANGAATGAAANCACCAGACTTACTNCCAGCGCTGATCCCCCTGCCAAAAGGATCATGACATTTTCTGATACAATCTGCCATATTGTATTAACAGCTTCTGCAATCAGGCAATACATTCCAAAAGAAACTGCGCAGAATGCAGCCGCCATGATCTCCGTAGGAATCCTGTCTTCTCTGTGAAGTCTTAGGATGATCTCTCCGGTCTCCTTTTTTCCTACAACGCCTTCCCGTATTGTAAGGACTACCAGAAGCAGAAGGTAAAGAGCGATACATGCTGCCGTTNCTGCAAGATACTGCCCGGAATAAGGTGCATATTNATTAAATCCCTCAGCTGCTTCGGAAAAACTATCCTGCACATGGGATAAATCCTTCCGAACGCCAATCATAACCTGTGTGTTTTCGGGATAGGCATATTCAAAGCCATTTAAGATATATCGAAGTGTAGATTCCTCAATCCTGGTATCCGTTTCAAAACTCATATTGGCTGGATCATAGTAAACCGATCTGGAACAGAGATTCAATAGTTCGTCTTTTAATGTCTTTAATTCTTTGGATTTCACATCCATATTCGTGTAAACTTGTGTCTTATTTCCAATCGTCTTTCGAATAAAGTACACTACATTTGTCTGTTCTGGAAGAAAAAGATCCTGGTATTTAAGGTATTCATCATAATTGATAGCCAAATCATCCGCTNCCTTTTTAATATNTTGGCATAGTTCATAGTNTTCTTCCCAACTGGAAACATGATTTTCTATATTTTTGCCATCTACGGTGCGATAACGATTTTTCATGATGGTTGCATTCACGTCTTCCCGCTGATATTCGCCTGACTCAAATTGATTGCCCGATACATCCCGCACCTCGGTCATTCGATCTAAATCTGAATTTAAATAATAAATATTTTCACCATGATTGCTTTCGACGCCATGCTCCAATGCCGTCACAATACTGAACCGGCTTAAAAACTCATCTGCCTCCTCACCTGTCATATAGGAATCCTTAAACTCAAAACCATTCTTTGACCAATTGATCAAGTCATCCAAATAGTATTGCGCCGTAATATATTCCGTTTCCATGATGCTGTATCTTCCTGCATAAGCTGTGGCATCCACTACCCGTTTTGCATCGAATTTTCCGTCTGTTTCCATTTGGCTTTTGATTACCCCATAGCGGATCACATCCGAAATACTGTTTCCCAAAAGTCTGTTAAAAAGTATGGAATCCGTGTAGTCTGTTCCTGCCTCTTCTTCCCTTAAATTATACCTTTGAAGACCATTACTTCCTTCAATCCATAAAAAAGAGCCAAGAAGCACCGTTGCTGCCAAAATAACCGCCATTACAATGGCAGCATGCTGCACCAGATGCAGAAGAAAGTTTACACCGCTTCCAGTTTTTTTTGTTGTTGTTTTCACATCTTCTTCTTTTTTCATCACTGTATGCTCCTACTGTTTTTCAATTTTGTAGCCCACGCCCCATACCACCTTTAAATATCTGGGCTCCTTGGGATTAATCTCGATCTTTTCCCTGATATGTCTGATATGGACTGCAACCGTATTGTCTGCTCCAATCGCCTCTTCATTCCAAATATTTTCATAAATCTGATTAATAGAAAAAACCTTTCCCTGATTTTTAACCAGAAGAAGAAGGATATTGTATTCAATCGGCGTAAGCTTTACCGGCTCCCCATCCACTGTCACTTCCTTGGTCTCATCATTAATGCAGAGTCCTCCTGCCGTAAACAGGGCATTATTCTCCACATTCAAATTTCCAAGCTGTGTATATCTGCGCAGGTTTGATTTTACCCGTGCCACCAATTCAAGCGGATTAAAGGGTTTCGTCACATAGTCATCTGCTCCGATATTAAGCCCCAGAATCTTATCCGTATCCTCTGATTTTGCGGAGAGAAAAATAATAGGAATACTGCTGTATTCTCTGATTTTTAGTGTGGCATGAATACCGTCAAGCCTTGGCATCATGATATCAATGATCAGCAGATGGATGTTTTGTTCCTTTAGTATCCTGATTGCCTGTTCTCCGTCATAAGCCTTATAAACCTGATATCCCTCCTGATTCAAATAGATCTCAATGGCATCCACGATTTCTTTGTCATCATCACATACCAGAATATTCGTCATGACAAGTTCCCCTTTCTCTATAAATACATATGGTAAGGTGAAAGCTGATTATTAATTGATCCCTGCTGACACATAACAAAGCTTTCACAATAAACAGTAAAACATACAATTTTTAAGTGTTCCTTAGGAAAAATGTTAAGACTTTCTTAATTCCATAAACGCTCCCAGATTTCCCCTCTTTCCCTCACTGGCACGGTGTGAAAACATAACATTGCTGTTACAACAGGTGCAGATATCACTCACTGCAATCTGCCTCTCCGGTACACCAGCATTTTTAAGGATCAATTGATTTGCCTTTTGAAGGTCCAGCTGGTATTTACCTTTCTCTTTCCCTTTTTGCAGAATAGCTCTCCATTCCCCGGGTGCTTTTTGACGAAAAGCTTCTGCCACATCCTCACTTACTTCATAGCAGGCCTGACAGATCGACGGACCAATTGCTGCCACAACATCCTCCGGCTTTGTCCCATAAGCCTTTTTCATTGCCATCAGCATTTGTTCTCCCATCCGCTCCACAGTTCCTCTCCATCCGGAATGAGCTAACCCGATTGCCTTCTGCTTGGTATCAACAAAATAAAGCGGAACACAGTCCGCATAAAAAGTACCTAAAATAATATGGGGAATATTGGTGATCAAGCCATCCACATCCTCGTAGTCCGTTTCCTTCACGGTACCCTTTCCACAGTCCGCTTCCGTGACAAGACGTATATTGGTTGTGTGCGTCTGTCTTGAACATACGATCCGCTCCGGTGCTGCTTCAAAGATTTCGGCAATTCTCCTAAAATTCTCATCCACCGCTTCCTTTTCGTCTCCCCTTGAATAGCTTAAATTCATGGAAGCATAAATTCCTTTACTGACGCCCCCTTCTCTCGTAGAAAATAAATGTCTGACCAGCCCGGTTTCTTCTAAAATCGGAAAGGTCAGATAAGTAACTTCCTTATACCGGCACACCCGCATAGGGTCTGCGCCGCTTTTTCTTACAAATTGAATCATATTTAACCTCCATTTGACCACAGCCNTAAAATATAATCAAACGCATTCTGATANCACCGGNGANTCTCACCACAGATNGTAACCACANNATNACGCNCCTGCATAGTTCCATAGGCTGGATTCTTAAGCCGATAGTAATCAGAAGTACGGCAGATTCTGCCCTGCTTCCTAAAATCCACTGCCTCTTCGGGAAACCCGGCATTTTTGTTCCTTCGATATTTAACCTCCACAAACACAAGCTGTCCCTTATGAATTCCAATAATATCGATTTCTCCCTGCCTGCTGTGAAAATTCCGCTCCACAATTCGGAAACCGTGTTTTTCTAAGTAATCTGCCGCTTTCTGTTCATAATCTGCACCGACACTTCGTTTATTCAATAAAATCTCCTTTTTCTGAACTTATCGCGCTTTATCCATCTTTGCCTTAATCTTATCCATAGCATCTACAAAGACAAGGATCTCTGCTACCACCTCATACAATTCCGGCGGAATCATCTCCCCAATTTCCAGACGGGATAAGGTATCTGCCAATTTATCATCCCGATGCACCGGAACTGCCGCTTCCTGCGCTTTTTCAATAATTCGTTCGGCCAGAGCTCCTTTTCCGCTTGCAATGACGGTAGGGGCATCATCATTGGGATCATAGGCAAGTGCCACCGCCTGCTTTATTTTTTCCTTCTTCTCTGCCATCTCTGCTCACTCTTTTCCTAAATTTTTCTTTCCGGTCTCCATATCGGAATCTGCCGCCACAACTGATTATGCCCTTGCATCAAAGGAATAACCTGACAGAACGGAAATGTTTTTATTCTGCTCCAAAATTTCATCCATCACATTGGTATCTTCCGGCTTATTCAAAAACTGTGCGCTCATGGAATAACCCCTTTTGTTCAATCGTTCATTCAGCATATCGATATGCTCCGCAATCAGATCAAGCGCACGGTCATCTTTTAAATAAAACTTGGTAGCAACCTTCTGGTCTGTCAACGCCACATGCACATCTACGCTTCCCAAATGTTCCATATCTAAATGTAACAGTGCACTGACCGTTCCATCTTTCTTGGCAAGATTTTTCTTGTTGGTGTATACAAATAATTCCCCGTGAGCTTCCTTTCCCTGCATTTTCAGAGGAAGCTGTACGTAAGTAAACGCCTGATTCATCTGATTCATAAAGNCAATATNATTTNACACATTGGCAACTGTTNTTGCCANCGGGGTATCTCCCNTNACNGTCTGTGCNANGGTCTGGTTAAGCTGTTTCATTTGACTGTTCNGNCTNTCATNCAGTTTATCCACACTGTGTTCCTCTGCAACCTCCTCTGGAAGGAGCAGCCACTGCCGGCTCATTTCATTCTTCATAATGCTTTTAAATTCTTTACCATCTAACATGGCAAATAATGCACTTTTGTCCTCAGCTCCCTCCTCTGATAAAAGATGTACCACCTCGTTTAAAAACTCCTGAGATGTTGTTTTTCCTGCAAGCATATTATTTACAAATTTTTCGCCTGCTCCTGCCTGCTTCATAGTCTCCGCCAGCTTTGTTGTTTCTTCTCCGGTTAAAAACTCTGAAATATTAGGGCTTGCAGCCGGTGCGGCTTTTTCTCCCGCTGTTTCAACGTTTTGCTCCGCCGCTCCTTCTGCCGATTTTGCCATAACCTTTCCATCCTCGGTCTGCAGCAGTGTTTCGGCGTCTACTCCCGGAGTTCCTTCCAAAAAGGTTGAGACAACATTTTTATAAAATTCCANTCCTTCAGCCATATTGCCGTTTCCGGTTATCTNNTGANNCNNNTGNGNAGANNGCATNCGNTATTTCCATGAGGCTGCCGCTTAACTGATGTTGATAATTCTTGTATGCTTCAAACTGAAAAATATTCTCCGGAGTAACTGGCAGTGAGAGACGCTGCATCTGAACCAGAGTCTGAATATCTGCCTGAGGATTTGAATTAATGAGTCGGTTCATCTGATACAGGGACTGTCTGTCTATGGGAAGCCCCTCCTGCATCATAGCCTTAACCATTTGTGCTGTTATATTGTTTTCGGGAATGCCCGCTTGAGAAAGAGCCTTAGAAATATTGGGATCCTGACTTAAATTTTCAAACAGTGGAGTTAAAACCACCTTGCCTCCTGCATTATTCCGGATCTGAAAGGTCATAAGCTGTCCCGGCTGGGCTGTCATACTTCCCTCCAGCTTTGCCTGAAGAAGCTGATTCTGTCCAAGAGAAATCAATATTTCATTTCCGCTGCGCGAAAGAACTTCTCCGGAAATCGATTCTCCGGATTGTTTCCCGTAAATCGCTTCCATACCGTTTCGCAGTCCCTGTTCCAAAGAAGCGCCGTCATTTCCCGGCATCTCCACAATATTTTGATTGATCTGTCCTATATAAGATGACAGCCTCATTGACGCTCCCTTCCATCTGCTTTTTGCAGATCATTCATAATAAATTTTTGATAAAAGTCCGCCTGTGAATCGGCGTAGGGCCATATTTTTTTAATGCATCCAAATGTACTTTGGCACCATATCCTTTATTGGAAGCAAAACCGTACTCCGGATAAATCTCATCATATGAGACCATTAACCGGTCTCTGGTTACTTTGGCAATAATACTTGCCGCTGCAATGGAAACACTCTTGGCATCTCCCTTAATAATTGGAACCTGCCTGATGTTTACCTGCGGAATGGTTACTGCATCATTAAGAAGAATCTCCGGCTGCGGGTCCAGCTTTGATATAGCCTCCCGCATTGCCTCATAAGTTGCCTGCAGGATATTGATCTCATCAATCCTCTCCGGCGCCACAAACCCAAGTCCTGTGGATACTGCCTTCTCCATGATCACAGTATATAATTCTTCTCTTCTTTTTTCGGATAGTTGCTTCGAATCATTTAGATAAAGAATATTACAATCTTTGGGAAGAATAACAGCACATGCAACTACCGGCCCTGCTAACGGTCCTCTTCCCACCTCGTCAATCCCGCAGATCCAGGAAAAAGAGTCATACTTTTTTTCGTATTCCTTCATTTTTTCTGTGCGTGCAAGTTCCTTTTCATGTTCTTCAATCTGCTTATGCGCCTTTTTTACAAGGGCCACCACACTGCTGCGTTCATCTTTCTCATAGGTTTTGATAAAAGCAGGCAGCTCATTTAATTCGGCTGCCTGCAAAATAGCTTTTATTTCACTGATCTTTTGTTCCATTCTATATGCCTCATTTGAAATTTCTACTGATGCTTAATCATTCCCATCCGATTAAGCGGCCAGATACGCATCCACGCTTTTCCTACAAATTCATCCCTATGTATATTGCCCACAACCGGGTCCCGGCTGTCGGAACTGTTATTACGGTTATCGCCCATAACAAAGTATTCATCAACCCCAAGCGTAATCGGCTCATAAGCCCTTCCCGGATCGACGATCACTTCCTTACCGTAATGCTCATCCAGAACTTCGCCGTCAATATAAATACTTCCGTTTTCATCGATATATATAGTTTCTCCCGGTAATCCAATGATTCTCTTAATATAAAAAGTCTTCTCTGCATATCGGAACGGAAATACAATAATATCAAATCTCTGCGGATCCTCGAAACGGTAAGATAATTTATCAACGATCAGATTATCACCGTCACTTAACATGGGTTCCATAGATGTTCCGATAACCATCGTACGCTGTCCCACATAATTAACCACCAAAAAGGTTGCCACAAGGACAATTAAAAAATACAGGCTTGTGCTTAATATCTCTCTTAATTTTCTGTTCACTGCCACTCCTCCGGATGTTCAAGCGTTATTTTACCAGTTCTGCCGCTCCTGAAATCCTCCAGCACCATGCCTGATGCCCGAAGGATATCCGGCTGCTCGCCTTTTTGGAAACATTTTCTGCTGATACAGATATTTTCCAATGTCTTATACACATCCTCTTCTATATTTATCTGATACCGCTCCTTAATCATCTGCGGATATTCTTTTTGCAGATAAGAAAGTAAGGCAACCGCCAATTCATCTGCATGCAAAAGCTCATCCTTTATGGAACCGATCAGGGCAAGCCTTTCGCCGACCTTCTGATCTTCAAATTTGGGCCATAGGATACCGGGCGTATCCAGAAGCTCTAAATTTTTATTCAGCCTTATCCACTGCTTTCCCTTGGTTACTCCGGGTTTATTTCCTGTTTTTGTACATGCTTTTCCTGCCAGTGCATTGATAAAGGTCGATTTCCCGACATTGGGAATTCCTACTATCATAGCCCGGACGGGCCGGTTTAAAATTCCTCTCTTTTTATCCCGCTCGATCTTTTCTTTACAAGCATTTTGCACAAGCCCCTGTATCGTTTTCAGTCCTGCACCGGTCTTGGAATTCATTTCCTGAACATAAAAACCTTTGCTTTTGAAATACTCAGCCCAGGAATCATTCCATTTTTGATCAGCCAGATCTGCTTTATTGAGCAGAATAATCCTTGATTTATTTCTTCCAAGCTGATCAATTTCCGGATTTTTACTGCTCATGGGAATTCTGGCATCTACAAGTTCTATGACCAGATCGATCAGTTTGATATTTTCCTCCATCATCCGTTTGGCCTTCGTCATATGCCCCGGATACCACTGATANTTNATTTCACTTTCCCTTCTAATTTACGGTACAAGTCCCTCATTTGCNGACTACTTAATAAANCCGAGTGTATCTTCCTCNCATCCTAAATGAAACCATGCCTTTCCAGCAATCGTATCTCTGCTAACCGGTCCAATANTTCCTGACCGGCTGTCTTCNCTGTTATTCCGGTTATCCCCAAGTACAAAATATTCATTACTTCCAAGTATAATCTCATTTTCAGCAATTCCCGGATCAGAAATCTTATCGTATGTTTCATCCTCTTCTAAAAGAACACCATCAATATAAACATATCCGCCTATAATTTGAACATGCTCCCCCGGAAGTCCTACTACCCGTTTCAGGTAATAGTGGGAATTCTGATTTCCATTTGGAAGAAACGCAACAATATCCCCTCTGCCCGGTGCAAATAATTTATAAATAAACCGATTAACCAAAATCTCCTGTCCATTATAAAGTGCCGGTTCCATGGACACACCAATCACGCTGATCTTCATTCCTACCAGAAAAACAATGACAAAAGCAACCAATACAGCCGCACAGCAATAAAATCCCGTCGCTAATATTTCGTGTATCATTTCCTTGCTGATTTTCTTTTTCTTCTCGTAAAAGGTTAACCCCTTGCGCCTTGCCATCACATTGTTCCTCTCACATTTCCTTATATTTTACCACATCTCCAAACATAAGAAAAGGACAATTGTATGACCAATTGCCCTTGCATGCTGTCACATAGTCTGAAATTATCTGAGAACCTCTTTAACCTTTGCTTTTTTGCCGACACGGCTTCTTAAATAATTCAGTTTTGCTCTTCTTACCTTACCTCTGCGGACTACTTCAATCTTCTCTACATTGGGAGAGTAAACAGGCCATGTCTTCTCTACTCCTACACCGTTTGATGTCTTTCTTACGGTGAAAGTTTCTCTTGCGCCGGTTCCCTGTCTCTTAAGAACAACGCCCTCAAAAACCTGAATTCTCTCACGGTTTCCTTCTTTGATCTTACCATACACCTTAATGGTATCACCTACGTTAAACGCAGTAACTTCTTTTAACTGCTCATCTTCAATGCTCTTAATAATGTCGTTCATATTAAACCTCCATTTGATTCATCAGATGTTCTTAATACATTCCGTAACAGAGGACCATCACAATTTCGCAACATTAGTAATTTACCATATTCTTCGTAAAAATGCAAGCAGAAATTCAAATTTGTGTCTGTTTCTTAAGCTGCTTTAGCAGCTTCTTCCTCTGACGTTCTTCTCTCTTTGCCTTCTTGTCAAAATATTCCTGATTTTCTACTGCCCACTTTTCATATAATTCCGGGCGGAGCTGCCTGGTTTTCTCTAACGACTGCTCCGAACACCATTCCTCTATCTTTTTATGATCACCGGAAAGTAAAAAATCCGGTACCTTCTGCTCCCGCCAAACCTCCGGTCTGGAATACTGGGGATACTCCAGCAGGTAATTAGAAAAGCTTTCTGTCTCACCGGATTCCTGATTGCTGAGGACTCCCGGTACCATCCGGGCTATGGCATCAATCATGACCATGGCAGGCAGTTCTCCTCCGGTAAGTACATAATCCCCGATAGACACATAGTCCGTAACAATCTCCTGAAGGACTCGCTCATCAATTCCCTCATAATGCCCGCAGAGGAAGATCAGATCTTCTTCCTTAGCCAGTTCCTTTGCCATCCGTTGATGAAACGTTGTTCCCTGAGGCGTCAAATAAATCACCCGCGTTTTCTTTGCTTCATCAGATTGTCCATCCAAGCTTTCATCTGCTGCGATACTTCTTCGCTGATGGATCTTCTTCTCTACGTCCTCCCATGCATCATAAACAGGCTGTGCCTGCATCAGCATGCCTGCACCGCCTCCATAAGGATAATCATCCACTTTTTTATGCTTATTAACTGTATAGTCCCGGATATTGACCGCCTCAAGAGAAATGGTTCCTGCCAAAATAGCACGTCCCGTAATGCTTGTCTCCAAACCGCTTAAAATCATATCCGGGAAAAGTGTCAGCACATGAAAATTCACCGTTTTTCTCCCTAGAAGGTATTTTAACCATTTCCTAATCCAAAAGCCCGTCAAGAAGACGGATCTGCATCTCGCCCTTTTCAATATCCACAGAAAGAACACATTCCTTGATTGCTGGCAGTAACAACTCCCGTCCATCCGAAAGTTTAATCACATAGACATCATTAGCCCCTGTTTCCATTACATCTTTCAGTGTTCCCTCAAGCTTTTCCTCCTGCGCAGTCACCTTAAGACCAATCAGGTCTGCAATAAAATATTCGTCCTTCTTGAGCTTCACCGCCTGATCTCTGGTGACATACAGACTGCTCCCTTTATACTTTTCTACATCATTAATATCATCTATTTCTTCAAACTTTAAAATTACAAACTGCTTAAAAAATTTCACACTTTGAATTTTCAGCTCTCTTTTTTCTTTTCCACTGTCTAACAATATATTTTTAAGTTTTTTGAAACGCTGCGGATCATCTGTAGTAGGAAAAACTTTCACTTCCCCTCTTATCCCATGTGTGGACGAGATGATTCCCACCTTTAACAAATCTTCCATTTCTATTCTCCATATGAAATACTTTCATCACATAGGAATTGCCTATGTGTAAAAAAGCGCCGCCCGTGGCGACGCTTTCTAAGATATCTAGACGATTTCCACGTCCACTTTCTGATTTTCTTTGGATGAAGCCGCCTTTACCACGGAACGAATTGCCTTTGCAATTCTTCCCTGCTTTCCGATTACTTTTCCCATATCGGATGCAGCAACATGAAGTTCAATGGTAATGTGCTTCCCTTCTTCCTTCTGGGTAACCACTACCTCATCCGGATGCTCTACAAGCGCTTTTGCAATTACTTCAACTAATTCTTTCATAGTCCACCTCCAAAAGGTCCGTCAACAGTTATTATTTTTCAATGCCTGCCTGCTTGAAAATCTTGCTGACAACTTCTGTAGGCTGAGCACCGTTTGCAAGCCACTTCTTTGCGAGTTCCTCATTTACCTTAAAGGTACTGGGATCTGTGTTGGGATCATAAGTTCCGATTTCTTCAATAAATCTTCCGTCTCTGGGAGATCTGGAATCTGCAACTACGATTCTATAGAAAGGAGCCTTCTTCTGTCCCATTCTTCTTAATCTGATCTTTACTGCCATCTTTTTCACCTCCATAATTTTTCTTTACATTCTTTATCTTGAAAAGGTCCTGTTTCCAAAGAATAACTTCCCGGAAAAGAATTTCCTGTTTCAACAATGTTATCAAACGAATACTTTCATCATTTGCGTTTTAGAAAGGGAATCTCATTCCGCCGAATCCGCCTCTTCCCCTCTTTCCGCCCAGCATTCCGGGCATCTGCTTCATCATTTTCTGTGACTGCTCAAACTGTTTCACAAAACGGTTGACTACAGCCATATCGACACCTGCGCCCTTGGCAATCCTGCCCTTTCTGCTCAGATTAAGGAGCTTGGGATTCTTGCGCTCTTCAGGAGTCATGCTTAAAATGATTGCCTCCGTCCGCGCCAGCTGTTTTTCATCGATCATGGACTCTATATTTCCCATCTGTTTACTCATACCTGGAAGCATACTGAGTATACTGCTAAGACCTCCCATATTGCGCATCTGCTTCATGCTTTCCAGATAATCATTAAAGTCAAACTTGCCCTTCTTCATCCGGGCAGCCATTTCCTTTTCTTTATCCTCGTCAATGGAAATATTCTCCTGCGCTTTCTCAATCAGGGAAAGCACGTCTCCCATACCCAGTATTCGATTTGCCATTCTGTCCGGATAAAACTGCTCCAGATCAGAAAGCTTTTCTCCCATACCTACAAAAAGTATGGGTTTTCCGGTAACCGCTTTCACGGAAAGGGCCGCACCGCCTCTGGTATCTCCATCCATCTTGGAAAGAACAACACCATCAATTCCAATCCGCTCGTTAAACTCACCTGCCACGGTAACCGCATCCTGTCCTGTCATGGCATCCACCACCAAAAGCGTCTGATGAACCTCCACCTGATCCTTGATATTGGAAAGTTCGGTCATCATATCCTCATCAATATGAAGACGTCCGGCAGTATCCAGTATTACAACATTATGGCCGTTTTTCTTTGCATGTTCAATTGCCGCCTTTGCAATGTCCACAGGATTTTGATTATCTCCCATTGCAAAAACATCCACCTGCTGTTTTTCGCCGTTTACCTGCAGCTGCTTAATCGCTGCTGGACGATAGACGTCACATGCCGCTAAAAGGGGCTTTTTCCCTTTCAATTTCAGTTTGCCTGCAATCTTTGCGGTGGTAGTTGTCTTACCGGCACCCTGAAGACCACACNTCATAATGGTGGTAATNGACTTTCCNGGCTGCATTTGAANCTCGGTAGTCTCTGATCCCNTCAGGGATANCATCTCTTCGTTNNCGNTCTTAATGACCATNTGCCCCGGATTTAAGCCGTTCATCACGTCTGCACCCACGGCTCGTTCTTCCACAGCCTTTATAAACTGCTTAACCACCTTAAAGTTTACATCCGCTTCCAGCAGCGCAAGCTTTACTTCACGGAGCGCTGTTTTTACGTCTGCCTCTGTCAGCCGTCCCTTGCTTCGCAGATTTTTGAATACATTTTGAAGTTTATCCGTTAAACTTTCAAACGCCATAATTTATAATTCCTCTAATATCTGATGAGATAATATCCTTACTTCCTGCATAAACTCTTCTCTTGTCATCTCTGTATCATCCGCCAGCTTTTCCAGCCCGCTGATCCGGCTTTTAATCTTTAAAAAGCGTTCCACCAGATGGAGTTTATCCTCGTACTCTTGAAGGCTGCGGTCACAGCGCCGCACCAAATCGTGCACACCCTGACGGGAAATGCCGTTTTCCTTCGCTATTTCAGCAAGCGAAAGGTCATTGTACACAACATCTTCATATATTTTTTTCTGATGTTCGGTCAGCAGTTCTCCGTAAAAATCATAGAGAAGCCCCTGCTCAACAATCTTTTCCATTTGCTTTCACCTGTGATAGAATACTATAAAAGAAAAGGCATGTCAAGTGTTTTTGCTTGACACTTCAAAATTATTTCAAATTTTTGGGTTTCTGCCCTTTTGACAAGTAAAACATAAATACCAGACACAACAAGATCTGCACAATCGTAGACACTGGTATTCCAAGCCCTATCTGAAATAAACTTGCTCCTGCCATCCGGCTCACCACCCAGGAAATAGGAATCCGAATGCAAAAGGCTGCAAATATGCCCTGCAGCATAACAAAAGTCGTTTTGCCAAGACCGCTGAAATATCCATTGAAACAAAACAACTCTGCAGTCAACAGGCAGTCAATACCATAGGCTTTCAGATAATCCGATGCCTGCAGGATCACTTCCCTATCATTTGAGAAAATCGATGCCAGCAGCTCTCCATGGAAAAAGGCAATATAAAACATAATCATACCTGCCGCAATAGAAGTTCCAATGGAATAATACAATGCCTTTTTAGCACGCTCCAGTTTCCCTGCACCTACATTCTGGGCAACATAAGCTGACAGCGCCTGCATATATGCCGATGGCACCAGCATAATAAACCCGCAGACCTTTTCCGCCACACCAACACCTGCCGACTTTGTCAAACCTAATTGATTAATGATCGCCATGATCACTAAGAAAGACAGACTTACCAGTGTATCCTGCAGCGCTACCGGAACACCAAATTTCAAAATTCGCCCTATATAAAAACGATCCGGCCTAATATAGCTTTTTGAGAAACGAAAAGGCAGTTCCCTTTTAGAAATAATTACAAAAGAAAGTAACACGCTTGCCGCCTGCGCAAAAATTGTTGCAAGTGCAGCTCCGGCTGCTCCCATATGAAATCCTGCTACTAACAGCAGGTCCCCTAAAATGTTTACAACACAGGCAATGCTGACTGTAAGCAGCGGCATTTTGGAGTCTCCGATTCCCCGGAATATGCTGCCCAGAGCATTAAACGCAATGATAAAAACAATGCCTAAAGCACAGATTTGTAAATAATGTACTGTGCTTTCAAATGCCTCCCGGGGGGCTTTGAGCAGCGAAGCAAAGAAACCGGAAAACCCTGCAAATACAATTGTCGTTACAACTGCAATGATAAAAAACAATACAATACCGCTTCCGATTGCTTTTCCTGCCTGGTCCAGCTTCTTTTCGCCTATATATTGACCCAAGAGAATGGTAATCCCCATTGCCAGTCCTGTAATTGCTCCGGTAATGCTTAACATCATCTGGCTGCCTGTAGCCACAGCAGATACATCGATTGTTGCTGCAAATTTCCCCACAATCAGCAAATCTACCGCGCCATACATGGACTGCAAAAACATTGCCAGTAAAATAGGTCCGGCAAATCTCATAAGGGGCCCCAAAATGCCTCCCTCTGTAAAATCATGTACTTTTTTCATATTTTTCTGATGCCTCCAAACACTGAAAATTGCAATCTGAAGAATCTTCTGCACAAAAAGCCGGATAAGAAAACAGGCATCTCAGCCTGTCACCTTATCCGGCTCGTTATTTCTTCTGAATAATCCGCCTCCGCGTGAACA
>WFLX010033982.1_pt1 | contig 21818 bp, 22 predicted proteins | sample 4967041 | NCBI WGS metagenome assembly WFLX01 (sample SAMN12857096, study PRJNA449069) | gut metagenome | isolation source: stool from male and female vole | host: Microtus ochrogaster | place: USA:Florida | collected 2017
CTTTATGCAATGCCGATTGACCCTTTGTTTCTTCTTGTCTNNACCATCCTTATTTNATCGGCATANTNTCTTACTNGTCCTGCATCCATGTCATTAAAACCACTNTTNATTTNCAAAAAGNATNTTACCTGCCNANGTCTGTCTATCNNNAAGTCAAATTTAGTTTTATCTCCCTCAACATAGTTATTTCCTTTAAACACATATTCATTGGAGTATAACAGGAGATCTTCAACCATAAATCCCATGGATGTCACTATGCTTCTTCCTATGGCTTGATAGGCATTGTATCTCACGAACTCCTCCGGCGTCTTTAGGTTCAGAGCAGCACATAGTATAGGATTGGCATTGAAGGACTCAATAGTAATTGAAGAGAGCATAGTGATTTGCTTGCTGATAAAACTTTTAGTGAGTATCTTAATGAAGTTTTGCACTATGCTCTTATTCACCTCAATCTCTCTTTGGAAAGAAGTAATAGCGGCTTTCTCTTTAGTTGATAGGCTCTTAATGGTTCTGTCACCTTCTACGCTCCGAAGATTCATGATATCTTCCAGATGTACCCTCTTAAAACCCCGGAGAGTTGAGAAATGCGCAGCGATAATTTTCAGCTTGCTTTTGAAGGAGCTACTGGCAGTGCCCTCATAGGCTATCACACAGCCTTTTTCTATGAGATTCTGTAATGTCGCAGCCATTTAATCAAAATTCAATACACCATCCAGAACTGTTTCGGCCATGCAGATATCCCTATCTGTGGTATTGCTATATCTAGAATAAGGAATCTTATTGTACCTGTCCTCATCGCCGTTTAATTCTCCATTATCGAATCGGACAATCTGATTCCCTGCCATGTAGCCTAAACCTACAGGCACTGCATTGCCAATCTGCTTATAAATATCCGCTATCCTTCCACTGAATATCCAATTATCCGGGAACTGCTGAACCCGGGCGTATTCCTTGACTGAGAGAGGACGCAGCTGGGTAGGATGACAAATCAATGTCGCAGGCATGATAGGGCTCGTAACCAATGTGGGCGCAGGTTTATTATTCGACAATCTTCTGAGGAACCCGGTCTTACCTCCGGCTAAATCATAAGCCTTGCCCATAGCTGCCCTAGCCACTTCCGGCTCCAAGCTCGTCCAGTTTCCACCTTCCTTTACTAAAGGCATAAATTGAAGCATCCTCTTGCTCAGTGGGGTATATTCGGATTCATTTGGTTCAGGAAGATCACTGATTGCGTCACCTAAAGTCACCCATTTTTTCGTCCCTCCTACTCCAAGCTCACTATGAGTAGGCTGTGGCAACGGTATCCTCTTGTTTCCTAGAGCCCCAAAAATTATTACTCTTTCCCTAATCTGTGGAACTCCATAATTTGCAGCATTAAACAGGGCAAAACTGATGGTATAGCCCAGCTTCTTAAATTCCTTGGCCAGGAATTTAATCACACTGCCTTTTAAATCTTTTGTTGCCTCATATTCACTGTACGCATTCGGAACAGCGTTTAACTTGGCTGAGAGGATGCCTCTCACATTCTCCAAAATAAAATATTTGGGCTTAAGCTCAGAGACCACTCTCAGGTACTGGATAATGACATTGCCTCTGAAATCATCCAATCCTCTTCTGGCTCCGGCTGTGCTGAAAGCTTGACACGGTGGACCACCCACCACTAAATCCACCTCCCCGGCCTTTAATCCGGCCTCCGCAAGAATTTCAGCAGAAGCTACAGTGGTTATATCCCTATTGATAACGGGGATGTCAGTATTGGCGCGTATAGTTGAAGCTGCCTGCTTATTTAACTCTACACATAGTTTTATATCTATTCCTGCCTTTTCTATACCTAAATCCAGCCCCATTGCGCCGGAAAATAAGGATATCGCCTTTAGTTTGCCCATAGCTTCAAGTAAGGATGTATCAGGCTGCAAATTTACTGAAAAATTTGAGATATTTGACCCTATTGCCACAAAAAAGCATATATAAGATAAGGGGGTTTGATGATTAGCATTAAATTTTTAGTGGCGGAGGCGCCCCAGGAGGGCTGCGGCGCCGTAGAGGAGGACGAGGATGAGGACTATGGCGGCTGAGGCGGGCACGCCCAGCCAGTAGGCTGCTGTCAGTCCGCCTACGCAGCCCGCTAAGGAGAGCAGGGCCGAGCCTCCGAGCAGCGGCGCGTACCGCCGCGTGTACAGCTCTGCCGTCATCTGCGGCAGCGACATCAGCGACATCAGCAGCATGATGCCGATCATGCGGATGGTCAGCACTATGGCCACGGCCACCAGAACCGTCATGACTATGTTGACCGCCCGCACAGGCAGATGGCGCGTGCGCGCGAAGTCCTCATCAAAACTGACAGCTATCACCACACGGTGCATCAGCCCGAAAAGCAGCAGCGCCAAGGCAGTGAAACCCCCGAAAATCCACAGGTCCGATTGAGTGATGGTCAGCACGTTGCCAAACAGAAAGGTGTTGAGCTCCGGCACATATCCCGATGTCAGAAAGATGAAGAGTATGCCCAAAGCCATGCCAAGAGCCCAAATGACGGCTATGGCCGAATCCTTGCGCACCCTCCTCCCTGACAGCCAGTCGACTCCCAACGCTCCGCCAACGGCGAAAAGGGCGGCTGTGGCCAGGGGACTGACACCAAGCCAGTAGCCCAGCCCCAAGCCTCCGAAACAGGCATGGGTGATGCCCCCGGAGATGAACACCATCCGGCGGGTGACTATATATGTGCCGATTACGGCCGAAACCAGCGACACAATGACAATGCCGATCAGGGCATTGCGGAAAAATTCATATTGAAGAAGTTCAAACATTCCTGCTTGTATTAAGATAGCGCAACCTTGTATTCAGAATCTATTAAGACACCGTAACCAGAGCAGCTCCTGAAGAGAAATCGACATTATAGCCGCATTGCGCCAGCTGATGCCAGAAGTCCGGGAAAGATTTGTCCACACACCGGGGCTCACTGATATTCAGAGGCCCTGCAACCTTCGCCAAGGGTGCGAAAGCCATAGCCATGCGGTGGTCATCGTGCGGATTAAGCTCCACCGGAGAGGCGGTCTCGTGCCGCTCGCCGTCCCAGGCCAGCGAGTCCTCACCGGTGGCGAGCGCATAGCCCATCTTGCCCAGGTCTTCGGCAAGCACTGCCAGCCGGTCGGACTCCTTCACGCGCAGCGTGGAGGCCCCGCTAAAGCGGAACGGAACTCCGCAGCCGCAGGCCATTGCGGCCATGGCAGGAAGCAGGTCGGGTGTTCCGGCGAAGTCCGCTACCCACATCTCACCGGAGCGCATAGCCTCGCGGAAGATGTCCATAAGACACATGAGACGCGCGTCACCCTGCAGTGACTCCCCGGCAAGCCCGGGCACGAACCTTATCCGGGAGTTCACGGAGACGTTGAGCGCGGAGACCTCCATGAAGTAAGAGGCCGCGCTCCAGTCCGGCTCAACAGCGAAAGCCTCGGGAAGAGAATAACCGGAAGCCTCGACACGGATTTCCCCCTCGCTGACTGAGCCGCTCACTGAGGCACCCATCCGGCGCATCACCTCCGCTGTCATCTCTATGTAGGGCGCGGAAACCGGCCTGCCCTCCATCTTTAAGGTAAAAGCGCCGCTGCGCAAGGGGGCCGACAAAAGCAGGGCGCTGGCGAACTGGGAGCTGACGGAAGTGTCAACGCTCAGCATGCCCCCGGCGAGACGTTTGCCTTTAACATGCCAGGCCCGGCGCCCCTCGCCAGTGACCTCCTCTGCGATGTCGGCTCCCGAGCCGCGCAGGGCCTCGACCAGAGGGAGCAGCGGACGCTCCATCAGCCTGGGGCTCCCTGTCATGACTGCATCAGCGCCCGGCATAGAGGCGGCTAAAGCCAGGGCGAAGCGCAGTGTGGTGCCCCCCTCTCCCACATNGATATAAGANNGCTTTCNGGTGACGGCCGNATTCTTNACAGCTNCCAGCACCCGCTGCATATCGCGNGNATCGGCACAGTCAGAGAGGCCNCTCAGCCGGCAACCGCCCCCTCCGGCGCAATCAGCTATGAGCACGCGGGCCGATATGCTCTTGGAGCCGGGAAGGCGCACTTGCGGCTCCCGGGGCGAGAGCAGGCAGGCATCGCCATAGGATAGGAACATGTAGTCACGCTCCAGGGCCTCGCGGTAGATTTTCTTCCATTGCAGGTCGCCGCGCTCCGGTTTGGCATCGCCGTCAAGAAACGAGGAGACGAGCAGCAGCAGAGTGGATTCGGGTTGATGGAAATTGGTGACCATGCGGCTCACCACTTTCCAGACGAATCCCGGAGCTATCATGATGGCCGTGGAGCCGGTCAAGGTTTCGGTCCGGCGCTCATCCATCCACTCGAGGAGACGCCTCAGCGCCCGGGAGCCCCGCACTGCCGCCACATCCCCGTCATACGCCTGCCATTGCCCGAGATGCACTCCGCCGTCAAGGGCTGCCGGGTCCAAGCAGAGCATAGAGCCTAACACGGCCAGGGATTCAAGAGTGCGCACTGTGGTGGTGCCTACTGCGCATACCTCCCTCCCCTCTTCGAGGGCTCGGGCCACATCGGCTATCACGTTCCGCTTGATGCTGAAGGTCTCCGTGTGCATCGGATGGTCGCCAATCGCCTCGCTCTTCACAGGCTGGAACGTTCCGGCCCCGACATGCAGCGTCACCTTGTCCACTTTCACTCCGCGCTCTTCGAGGGCGGCGAAGACAGCATCGGTGAAATGCAGCCCCGCAGTCGGAGCGGCCACGGAGCCCTTAACGCGGCTGTAGACCGTCTGGTAGTCATCGGCATCGCTCGCCTCAGACTTTCTCTGCAGGTAAGGGGGGATGGGTATGTAGCCCGCCGCCTCGATTATCGAGGCGAAAGTGACCTCGGAGTTGTCCCACGTGAACTCGATGTCGTGAGAGTTGCCCTCGCCCGCGCGCAGACGCCGCGCCGTCAGGGCAACCTCGCCGGCTATGCCGGGTATGCAGAGGCGTTTGACCACCGGCTCATCCTTCCACTTCTTGAGATTGCCCACCATGCAGCTCCACACGCAGCGACCGCGTGTCTGGAAAGTCAGCACATAATCCTCCGGCTCGACAGGTGAGAGGAGGAAAATCTCTATGCGGGCCCCCGTGGACTTATGAAACTCCATGCGGGCGTTGATGACACGCGTCTCGTTGCACACCATCAGAGTGCCCGGCGCCAGGAGCGCGGGCAGCTCGCTGAAGCTGCGGTGCTCCACGCGGCCATCGGGCAGGCTGAGAACCATGCGGCACCGGTCGCGCTCCGCGCGGGGGTGGCGCGCTATTCTTTCATCGGGGAGAGGATATGTGAAATCTGCTATCTTTATGTCTTTGACCATACCAAACTCAGAAAAACTGATTTTCTGACAATTTTTGTCGATTTTGCAACCTCCGAATTTTCAGCGCATTAGCAAAAATCGTCAAAAAAAGTGCGAATTTTTTCACAAAAATAGCAAAAAAAATTTGCACAGACCGAATTTTAGCCTTAACTTTGCACTCGCAATCGGGCGATTAGCTCAGCTGGTTTAGAGCGTCTGTCTTACAAACAGAGGGTCTGCGGTTCGAATCCGTAATCGCCCACCGATGCGGCCATGAGGGCCGCGCGACAACACAACAATGATTCCGGGCGATTAGCTCAGCTGGTTTAGAGCGTCTGTCTTACAAACAGAGGGTCTGCGGTTCGAATCCGTAATCGCCCACCGAATCGGAGCGGCTTAATCGTATGATTAAGCCGCTTTTCCGTTTTTCCACCACTATCTCCCGCTCATGAAATTTCATGAGACGGGGTCTGAGAAACATAATTTGCTAACAGCTTAAATTCATAATCCTGACTAAAACCATATTGTCATGAAATCAAGCAGAATATTTGTAGCTCTGGCTGCGGCAGCCCTCACTCTGAGCAGCTGCGTGTCCAAGAAGGAATATGCGGCCCTCCAGGCCAATTATGAATCCGTGCGCTCCGAACTCTCCACCACCCAGAAAGACTACTATTCCATACAGGCCTCCCTCGCCGAATGCCAGGCCGGAGCCAAGGCCACCGGCGTCATGCTCGAGGAGCAGAAAAAGGCCAACGCCGACCTCCGCGCCGGATACCAGGGCATGAAGAACTCCCTCGACCAGAGCCTCGCCCAGAGCGCGCAGGGGAGCGTCAACATCGCCAAGCTCGTGGATGAGATCAACGCCTCCAACCGCTATATCCAGCGCCTCGTCGACGCCAAGAGCAAATCAGACTCGCTCAATGTGGTGCTGACCAACAACCTCACCCGCTCGCTCAGCCGCGAGGAGCTCAAGGAGGTGGACGTGAAGGTGCTCAAGGGGGTGGTGTATGTGTCGCTTGCCGACAACATGCTCTTCAAGTCCGGCTCCTANGAGGTCAACGACCGCGCNATGGAGACCCTGAGCAAGATCGCCAAGATNCTCAAGGACTACAAGGACTANGACATCCTCGTNGANGGCAACACCGACAANGTGCCNATCTCGCGCACCAACATCCGCAACAACTGGGANCTCTCGGCNCTGCGCGCNTCCTCGATCGTGCAGGTGCTCCAGAATCATTTCGGCATCAACCCGAGCCGCATGACGGTAGGTGGCCGCGGCGAGTTCAACCCCATCTCCGACAATGACACAGAGGTAGGCAAGCAGCGCAACCGCCGCACAGAGATCATCATCACCCCGAAGCTCAACGAATTCCTCGACCTCATCGACCAGGCTCCCGCCGACGACCAGAAATAAGCCGATGAAAAGACACTCTTTCGCCCTCCCGGGCATCCTGCTGGCTTCGGCCCTTATGAACTTTTCCATGACGNCAATGGCGACCTCTCCCGCNATTGCCGTCATGCGTCAGTGCGCTANNCAGGGAATCGTGCCCCGGAAGGCGCGTCCCGCCACACCCTCCCCGGCCACCTCGCGCTATGCGGCCGCCGCGGCACGCGCAGCCATCGAAATGAAGTCGACGCTCCAGAAGGCCTACGGCTGGGAGCGCACCCAATGGGTGCTCGACGAGACCTACCGCATGGAATATGACGCCCGCGGCCTCGTCACGTTCCAGACCGTCACAGACGCCTCGGGCTACATCACCCGCGACATCAACTCATACAATGACAACGGCCTGCTCGCGACACGCCTCACTGAGACAGCCACGCGCGAAGGGGCCGACTTCCGCAACAGCAGCCGACTGAGCCGGTCATACGATCCGATAGTGACATCCTTTGTCACGGTCAACAACCAGGAGGTGTGGATCGATGATGCCTGGCGCCCCTCGAACGACTACCGCCAGAATGTCACCCGCGATGACGCAGGCAATGTGACGATGGTGGAGCGCACTGTCTATTACGGCGGCATCCAGGACCCCGTATGGCGAATGAACGTGGACTACGGCNCTGAGGGCGCAGCCACNGCCATCACCGTTGAGGANCTGGTCAATNACTATGCCGCGNGTGGCTTNAAGTGGGAGACCTCCGAAATTTACAAGGATATCGTATGGGAGCGCACGGACGGACAGATCGTGTCGGTTGATGACCTCTTCTCCGGCTCCAACCGGCTCCTCTCGGCCACCATCGAGGAACCCGAAGATGATATGACGATGCACATGGTTGCGGACTATGCCGGGGACGGCAGCTACACCGTCAGCATGAGCATCGACATGCCTGAAATATCCGGGTTCGCCGTGGAGATGACCGGCACATACGAATACACCCCGCTCGATGAATATGGCAGCTCTAAAAGCCGCACCACGCCCACCTACTCTATCCCGGGGCTGATGTCCGAGACACTGTGGGAAGAGGAAGTCTGCCGCTACGACCGTTTCGGCCTCATCCTCCTTGAGGAGGTTACGGAATCTCCCGATCCCGAGGATGAGGGTGAAGTGCTTGTGTACCGCCGCACGGGAGAAGTGGAGTACGACCCGCAGACGGGCTATCCGCTGTCATGGACCGTCCGTGAATACGATGAGGAAGTCGAGGAGATGTTCAACGCCTTCCGCGCCGAGTATTACGACTACGTGGACCCGGCGGCAGGAATCTCCGGCGTCGGCGTCCCGGAACAGGACTGCGAATGGTTCACTCTGCAGGGCATGCGCATAGCGCGCCCGGCCTCACCCGGCATGTACCTGCGCCGCGCAGAGGGGCGAACCGAAAAGACAATTGTCAGATAAATCCTGCATTTCGCACCCAAAATTTTGAAAATTAAAAAATTAATATTACCTTTGTCCTGACAACATAACTTTTCAAACAAAACTCCGCCATCGCCATGAAGAAATTACTGGTCATGACAGCAGCCCTGCTGTTAGGTTTTATCGCCTCTTTCGCTCAAGACGAGCCCCAGGGCAAGCTGAACGTGTTTTTTGATTATTTTGACCGCCCCGGTTCAGTGCCTTTCATCTGGGCCGAGACCGTCCGCAACAATGTGATGGAGGGCATCCAGAAGACCAACCGTGTCCATCTCATCGATGTCGACTCGCGCGGCACCCTGGCTATCGAGCGCGCCCGCAGGGAGCAGGACAACGTGACAGCGGGCGAGGATATGGACCGTCTCAAGGTGATGACCCAGGAAGGCGCAAATCTTCTCGTGAAGGGCATCGTGACCGATGTCACCTCAAAGGAGTCAATCGGCTCCAAGGGGGAATCTTTAGGATACAGCGCCTCCATAGCATTCACTCTCAAAGTGATAGATCCCGCTAACGGGACGACTGTCTATACCGAGTCTTTCAAATTTCCCAAAAATTTTCTCGGAAATCCCGCAGATCTGTTGAAAGCCACTCCGAAGAGCGCCGATGAGGCCGTGCAGAATATTTCCCAGACCATGGGCAAGGACATGAGAAAATTTGTCGAGAAGGCCTTCCCGACAGTCGGAATGATTGTGGAGCTGGATGAAGTGAAGGGCAACGATGCCAAGACCGCATATATCAACCTCGGCTCGGAAAACGGCATGGCCAAGGGTGCCAAGTTTGAGGTGCGTGTGAAGCGTCTGATCGGCGGCAAGACTTCCTACAAGCTGTTAGGCGAAGCCGAAGTCACCGATGTCGAAAGCGATGAGCTCTCCAAAGTCAAGATCAAGAAGGGGGGCAAGGAAATATACGAGGCCTTCAAGAGCGGCCAGGAGCTCGTAGTGAAATCCACCCACTGATCATAAGCGCCATGAGCAGGCAATCCCTTCTCAGGATATTCGCGCTGGCTATGGCCTGGGTCTGTGCCCTCGGCATAGCCAACGCCATTCCTGTCACCAGCGATGTGACGCTCGAGTCACAGTCGGGCGATGAGGCGACTCTGATCTCGGCGGCCACCGCCCCCAAGGCCAGGGATGCCGAGACTATGGCTGTCAAACAGGCCTTCTTCGCACTGATCGAGCGCGGTGTNGATGNCCTNCATNCGGGCCAGCCGATGNCTACGCAACCCAACAANGCCTTCNACTACANCTTTTATANNGAAAACAAGTATCTCTCCTGCCTGACCNGCTCCCCTGTCAAACTTGACGAGTCGAAGATAGGCAATGAAAAGCGCGTCAGAGTCAAGGTGACAGTCAATCTCAACAAGCTCAAGAAAGACCTGGAGGCAGCCCGCTTCACCATATCTCCGGCGTGGCAGGACAAGAGCGCTGCCGCTCCGGCCGCCTCGCTTCATCCGACGATTGTCGTGGTGCCCTACATCCCTGCCGGAGAAGACGACAGCTTCGAGGGAATGAAGGCATATCTCGACAGCCTCCCGGCCTTGAGACATGCCGTCAACGCTGTGAGCTCGCAGTTTTCCGCCCACGGATACAAGACCTTGGATTTCATCACGATGGAGTCCAATTCCCGTACAGACGACATAATGATGGAAGGCACTCAGACCGATGCGCAGACCGTGGTCATACAGCAGCTGCCCGCAGACATTGCGGTACGTGTGCAGGCCGACCTCGCCACTGAGGGGAAAAAGGGGCAGTGCTCAGTGACAGTGGATGCCGTGGAGCGCCAGACAGCCGGCAAACTATGTTCGGCCACCTTCTCAAGCGGCCAGTACATGACCACTGATGCCACAGCCCTCACTGACCATGCTGTCAGGAAAATCGAGAAGCAGTTTTTCAACCGCCTTGAGGATGCATTCTCGCAAATGATTGAACAGGGGCGCGGGATTAAGCTCGAATTCCTTCTCAGCGAGACCGTCTCCGACTGGGATTTCGATACCGAGACTCCGGCGACGGAGGCCGATTTCAAGGAGGAGCTCGAGGAATGGCTCCGCCGCACTGCTCAACATGGCGTGTATGACATGTCGCAGCATAACGACAAATTCATCGCCGCCTCCATCAACATCCCCCTTTGGGACATGGAGCGCGACCGCAGCTACAGCATCGGCAATTTCAATTCAGCCCTGCGCAAATTCCTCAGACAACATTTAGGAGACGCCTATAAAGCGAAAGTGTCGGCAATGGGGCAGAAACTTATCATAACTATTGAGTGACCATGAATATCCGCGACTCTTTGCTGATGCGTGTTTTCCTCCCGGCGATGCTTTTGCTTGGAATGGCCGTCTCCGCATCCGCTCAAATCAATTTCAGAGCCCTTCCTGTCACCCTTGGCAGCGATGTCAACGAGGAGGCGGCCGAGATGATTCTCCGCAAGATTGAGCACATCCTGACCCGGAATTCGGCCGCCGCAGGCGCGGACGCGGAATTCGGAGTGGAAGCCTCCCTGAGCATCAATGAGGAAAGCCGCACTTCCGGACTCGTGCGCAATGTCACATCAATATCGGGCGAGCTGACCCTCACCGCACTAAGCACGTCAGACGGCACCAGATATTACTCGATGACTGTACCTCTCAAGACAGTCCTCAAAGGCAAGGGCAGCGATGAGGCTGCACTGGCCCTGGCCAAGTCTATCAAACCGACCGATTCCGTCTACACCCGCTTCATACGCATTGCCCGCCAGAAGATAGAGGCCGCTGCCGCCGCTGAAGAGGAGGAATCCACGCAAACACCCGACTTATGATGACGCGCCGGCTGATAATTTCAATAATGCTGCTCCTCTGCGCAACCACAGTAATATGCGCCCGGGATGTCAAGACACTGCAACGCAGCGCCAAGTCCGCCCCGGAATGGCTCTCCAGCCGCCCCGCAGGCTATCTCATAGCCGAAGCCGAGGCTTCTGATTTAGGCGCGGCTCAGAGCAAGGCCTTGGAAGACCTGGCCCGTCAGGCTGTGATGGCCGTGGCAGCCAACGTCACCCATACCTCCACTGCCTCCGCCACATCAGCGACCTCAGATGGCAAATCTAACGAAACGGAGTCCTTCTCCTACGACACATCGATTGCCGCAGCCAACATACCCTTCATCAAAGGCCTCTCACTGAGCGAAGCCGAGGATACATACTGGGAAAAACTGCGCGAAAACAAGACCGACCGCATCTATTACCGCTTCACGGTGCTCTACCCCTTCCCTCAGCAGGAACTGGAGCGCATGCGCGCCGAATTCGACAGGACCGACAGTGAGAAGACGGATCAGATGGCCCGGCTGAGAGATGGCCTGCATAAAGTCGGAAGCGCCTCGGAAATCGAAGAGGCCATAACGGCCCTTGAATCGCTGAAAACCTATTTCTTTGATAATGTGAGGCGCTNGCNGGCCNAAGGNCTGCAGAAAGACTACAAAGGGCTGTACAAGGCCCTCACCCTNACCGCCACTCCNCCCAAAGATGGCTCATTCACCATCACCCTCCTCCTGGACGGACATCCCTTCAAAGCATCGGGCGTCCCTACGCTGAAATCCAACTGCTCCAAACGACTGCAGGCACAGCCTCTCCCCGACGGCACCGGCTACGAGATAACCTACGACGCCATAGACTGCCTCGATGAAGACGACAACTGGATAGACGTGTCGCTGCGCCTGCGCGACACCCGCCTCACCAAGCGCATCTACCTCTGACCATCCCCGTCCTCAATGCACCCCGCTTTTCCGTTGTGGAGCGCTCCCTCATTAGTCCCCAAAGTGCGGATTTGTGTATAAAAACACCGAAATCAAGTGCGAATTTATGTAAAGCGGAGGTTTACTGCCGGGCGGCGGGGGTTGTTTCCCAGAGGTAGAGGCGGTCGGAGAGGCGGACTTTGGCGGGGACGGGCACGGAGAATACCTGGCCTTTGCGCACCGTCTGCACGGGGCCGCTGTCGAGGCGCAGCTCTTCGGCTTTGAAAATCAGGGCTCCGGTGGTGGGGCCTGTCACTATCAGTTCATCGCCTACGCTGATCTCGCCTGCCTCAAGTTTGAATTCGGCTACGCCGAGTTTGGAGAAGTAGCGGGTGGCCTTGGCTACATATTTCTTCACGCGGGTGGCCGAGGAGCCGTATTTGCCGCTCCATTCGCCAAGACGCTGCCCCATGTAGTAGCCGTCCCAGAAACCGCGATTGAATACTTTGGCCAGTTCGGTGTCCCACTCCTTGACTTTCTCTTCGCCATACGTGCCGTCGCAAATCGCTTCCAAGGCCNCGGAANAGCAGCGCACGGTCTCAGCGANNTATTCAGGTCCGCNGGCNNGCCCCNCNATCTTGAAGACCCGCACGCCGGCCTCCACCATGCGGTCGAGGAAATGGATAGTCTTCAGGTCCTTGGGCGACATGATGTACTGGTTGTCCACTTCCAGCTCATCGCCTGTCTCCTTATCCGTGACGANATACGAGCNGCGGCAGATCTGGTTGCNCGCNCCGCGGTTTGCGCTGNNGTTCATCTGATGCAGNCTGAGATAGCACNNGCCGCNGACANCCATGCAGAGCGNGCCGNGGCAGANCATCTCCAGCCTTACTTTCTCTCCGGCAGGGCCGCAGATGTTGCGCTGCTCAATTTCGCGGTGAATTTCAGCCACCTGGTCCATGTTGAGCTCGCGGGCGAGCACCATCACGTCGGCCCACTGCGCGTAGAAGCGCACCGCCTCGGCGTTGGTGATGTTTACCTGCGTGGAAATGTGCACCTCCTGCCCTATCGACCGGGCGTAGAGTATGGCTGAGATGTCGGAGGCTATGATGGCCGAAATGCCCGCTTCATGCGCGCGGTCGATGATGCGGCGCATCAGTTCCATGTCGGAATCGTAGATGACGGTGTTGACTGTCAGGTAGGTCTTCACACCCTTGGAGGCGCAGAGGGCGGCAATCTCAGCCATGTCATCGGCGGTGAAATTGGCGCTGGAGCGCGAGCGCATATTGAGGCCCTCAATGCCGNAATAGACGGCATNGNCGCCCGCCTCAAGANCGGCCGCTAATGATTCGCGGCTCCCTACNGGAGCNANTATCTCAAANTCNTTTCTGTTCATGTCTGAAATTTTTTTCTCCCCCCGACAACTGTCGCGCCTCAGCGGGGCTTGCGCCCGATATAGACGCACACAGCCCCTAAGGTGAGGGCTTTCCAGGTGCAGTCTGTCAGCCCGGCGCGGGTCATCATGGCCGTCNGGGCTTNGCGTTGCGGAGCGGCGGNNATGNNTTCAGGGAGGTAGGAATAGGCACGGCTGTCGCCGGACACAAGGCGGCCGGCCGCAGGCACGAGCAGGCGCGTGTATAGAGTGTAGCCTGCAAGCAGCAGCGGGTTGCGCGGGCGCGACAGNTCGATGATGCAGACTGTNCCGCCGGGACGCACCACCCTTGCCATTTCCTTGAGCCCCGCTTCGAGACGCTCGAAATTNCGCACTNCGTAGGCTACGGTCANCAGGTCGAACTCGCCATCAGCCATGGGCAACGCCAGGCAGTNCCCCTGCACGAAAGTTATTTTCTCCTTGGCCCCGGCATCCATAGCGGCCAGCTTGCGGCGCCCCACGTCCAGCATGCCCTCTGAAAGGTCTATTCCGGTTATTGCGGCTTCCGGCCACAGCTCATGCATGCGGAAAGCCACATCGCCTGTGCCGGTCGCAACATCAAGGATGCGCTTCGGCCCCTTGCGGGGCGAGTGGCGCAGCGACTCGGCAGCCATGCCTAAGGCCTTGTCGCGCCAGCGGCGGTGCTGCCCCAGGCTCATGGCCGAGTTCATGAAATCGTAGGCAGGGGCGATGGAGTCGAACATCCGCTCCACCTGCACCCCCTTGGCCTCACTGTCATCATAAGGGTTGATCCTCTCGGCTCCCGATTTCATTTGCTCAGAGTTTCTTGGCATAACTGCGGCGGCGACGGTGCTGCCGGTGCTCGAAATACTCCCACTGCCCCTGCACCTTGCCGTTGGTCTCAAGCTCTGGATTGGACTCGGCGAACTTATAGCCGTACTTGAGATACTGTGGTATGAGGTCCTGGAAGAGGAGGGCGTTGACACCCTTGCTCTGGTAATCGGGGCGCACCGCCACAAGCAGCAGGTCTACACGGTCGTTCCTGCCCTTGAGCCCCTTGAGGAGGTGCCACCATCCCGTGGGGAACATTTTTCCCTTCGACTTTTGGAGAGCGCGGCTCATGGAGGGCATCGATATGCCGACGGCCACGAGTTCGTCATCCTTGTCGACCACCAGCGACACCAGATCGAGATTGAGCAGATTGAGATACACATCGATGTAATGCTCAATCTGGCGGTCAGTCAGCGGGGAATACTCATACAGGGAGTCATAGGCGTTGTTGATCAGCTCGAAGAGCTTGCGGCCATACTGCTCCTTGATTTTCTTGCGGCTGGTGAATTTCAGCACGCGCAGGTTGAATTTTTTCTTGACGATGTCGGCGATGCGGTTGTACTTCTCCGGTATCCCGTCGGGCACTGTCATCACAAACTCCACCCAGTCGGCCTCCTTCTCGTATCCCAGACGCCGCATATGGTCATTGTAGTAGGGATAATTGTAGATGGTGGCCATAGTGGAGAGCTCATCGAAACCCTCCACGAGCATCCCCTCGTGGTCAAGGTCAGTAAACCCGAGAGGGCCTATGAGACGTGTCATCCCCTTGGAGCGCGCCCAGTCTTCAGCCGCCTTCATCAAGGCAGCGCTGACCTCGGGGTCATCTATGAAATCGATAAATCCGAAACGTGCGTCGGGCTTGCCTGTGCGCTCGTTGACCTGGCGGTTGATCATGGCGGCCACGCGCCCCACCGGCTTGCCGTCGCGGTAGGCCATGAAGCATTGTGCCTCGCAGAAGTCGAACGCAGGGTTGCTCTTGGGGTCAAGAGTGTCGACATCGTCCGTAATCAACGGGGGGACATAGCAGTCGTTGCCCTTGTAAAGGTCTATCTGAAACTGCGTGAACTTCTTGAGTTCAGAGCGAGTTGGGGGGATGGCTTTGATTTCTATCATCGCGGCGGCTATTAGGATGTGATGTGGGTAAGGGGGAATCAGCTGAGCTGCAGCAGCAGGATGACCAGAAGCATCAGGCTGATGAAGATGAAGAGATATACAAGCAGGCGGTTGGCAGACCTCTGGCGCAGAGCCAGCTGGAGATCGGGCACACTGCGGTAGGGCCCTTCCGGATCAGAAGCCTTGCGAGCGACGGAGCGCAGCTTGGGAAGGCGCTCGGGCAGATTGTCGAGCACCTCGCTGACCACCTTGCCATAGTTCATTATATCCTCGCGCGTGTCTTGCGCGCTGAGCGAGGAAGTCTGGTCATAGCCTACGTTGATGAGCTTCAGGTTCTCATTATACTCGGTGAAGATGATATTGTCGGCTGTGATCGGATGATGCACGATATGGTTCTCCTGGATATACTCCAGGGCGGCGGGAAGCTGCGTCTCCAGGCGGCGGACGATGCGCGGAGTCAGGCGTTTCTCATCAATCAGCCGCCGCAGGGAATATCCGTAGACATCGTCAGTGATGATGGAGAGTCCGACCCCGGGCACATTCTCGAGGTCATTGACCATCACTATATTAGGGTGCGACAGATTGTAGCGCGTGTCAAACTCGCGCTCCAGCATCTGGCGGTAGCGCGGATTCTCCGCATACTCCTTCTTAAGGGTCTTGAGCATCACCCATTTGCCATGCTTGCGCACGGTATAGACGTCATAATACTCCTCCTCCCATTCGGGCAGCAGAGTGAGGTCGCTCCACTTGCCCGAGGGATCGTTGATGGGGATTTTCTTCTCTTCCTTGCTGATGTAGCTCATGGTTGGCTGATGGTTTTGGGCCCTTGGACCCCTGAGACATAAAGTTTAAGGGATGGGGTCTTAGTTGATGATGTCAAATCCGGTGTAACGGCGCAGGCACTCGGGGACGATGATGCCNTCGGGNGTCTGGTTNTTCTCNAGCAGNGCNGCCACNATGCGNGGCAGNGCNAGNGCNGAGCNGTTGAGNGTNTGGCAGAGGTGNATCTTCTTGTCNGNNTCGCGGTAGCGGCANTTCAGGCGGTTGGCCTGGTANGNCTCGAAGTTGCTGACCGANNNNACCTCCAGCCANCNCTNCTGNGCGGCGCTCCACACCTCGAAGTCGAAGGTGATGGCCGATGTGAATGACATGTCGCCTCCGCAGAGCCGCAGTATGTGCCAGGGGAGCCCGAGCTTCTCAAGGAGCCCCTGCACGTGGTCTTTCATCTCCTCGAGGGCCGCATATGAATCCTCCGGCTTCTCGATGCGGACAATCTCCACCTTGTCAAACTGATGCAGGCGGTTGAGACCGCGCACATCCTTGCCATAGCTGCCGGCCTCGCGGCGCCAGCAGGGGGAGTAGGCGCAGTTCTTGCGCGGCAGCTCCGCCCCGGGTATGATTACATCGCGGTACATGTTGGTCACCGGCACCTCTGCGGTGGGTATGAGATAGAGGTCGTCTACGGTGACATGATACATCTGGCCCTCCTTGTCGGNGAGCTGTCCCGTGCCGTAGCCCGAAGCTGCATTGACCACAAACGGAGGCTCAACCTCAACATATCCGGCTGCGGAGGCCTCGTCAAGGAAGAACTGTATCAGGGCGCGCTGCAGCCTCGCCCCCTTGCCGATATAGAAGGGGAATCCGGCGCCGGTCACTTTCACGCCCAGCTCGAAATCTATTAGGTTGTATTTCTTGGCCAGGTCCCAGTGAGGCAGCGCGTCCTCGGGGAGGTCGGGCATCGGGCCACCCTCCTTCTCCACCACATTGTCGGCGGCCGTGAGGCCCTCGGGCACTGCGTCGCAGGGGAGATTGGGCACAGTCAGGAGCAGCTCTGTCTGCTTGCGCTCGCAGTCGGCAAGGCGGTCCTGCAGGCCTGCGGTGTCACCCTTGATGCGGGCCACCTCGGCTTTGACCTCCTCGGCCTCCTCCTTCTTGCCCTGCTTCATGAGGGCGCCGATGGAGGCCGCCAGCTTCTTGAGGCGGCTGGCATCGGCCTCGGTGCGCTGCTGCAGCTTGCGGCGCTCCGCGTCTATCTCGAGTATTTCAGACATTATCGCGCGGCCGTCAAAACCTTTGACAGCGNGTCGGCTTATGACAANNTCGGGGTCGNTTTTNATGNTCTGTAGNNNNAGCATNGCGTGTCGGNGTGTTAACGGTTGAGCAGGCGTTTCACGGCTTCTGAGATAGCGCGTCCTTCGGCGCGTCCGGCCAGACGCTTGGAGGCGGCCCCCATCACCTTGCCCATATCGCGCGGGCCGGCTGCGCCGACTTCGGCTATGATGGCCTCAAGTTCGGCATCCAGCTCCTCGGGGGTGAGCTGCCGGGGCAGGTATTCCTCGATGACGGCTGCCTCAGCCAGTTCGCCTGCAGCGAGCTCATCGCGGTTGTTGTCCTTGTAGATCTGCGCGCTGTCCTTGCGCTGCTTGACCATTTTCACCAGTATTTTCATAGCCGCGTCATCGGAGAGCTCGCCGTTGGCTCCNGGAGCNGTCTTNGCCTCNANAAACTCCTTCTTGACGCCGCGCAGGGCCTCCAGGCGCACCTTGTCGCGCGCCTTCATGGCCGTCTGTATATCCTTGCTTATCGTATCGAAAAGACTCATAATCTTATGTTGTATCTATGTCAGTTCTTGGTAAATTGCAAAAATAGCTTAATTTTGCTTCATATCCAACTTTTCAACCCGAAAATCACCCTCCTGCCGCAAATTTCTCTCCGCAATGCGCGCGGGATTAGACCCCGGCTCATAGGGCGTGAGCGCGAGGAAGCTCGCTGTGTTGGCGGCTATGAGGGCTGCCAGGGCCTCCTCCGGGAGGCCCGCGGCTGCGGCGAGCGCTGTGATGACTGCGGCGATGGACTCCCCGGAGTCGTCGGTCTCGGCGAGCAGAAAGGAAGCGCAATCAGGAAACCCTGTCGGCGGCAAAACAGGAGTGGAGGTGCAGGGCAGGAGCAGGGGGAGAATGGCGGGGTTGAACTTCGGGCCGAGCGAGAGCCGGCAACCGGCGTCAAGAAGTATGCGGGCTACGGCAGGCTTCCCTCTGAAGCCGTGGATGGCCCAGGGCTGCGAGGGCTTCATCGCTCTGCGCAGCTGCGCGATATGGTCATGAGCGCGCACGCAGTGCAGTATCAAGGGCTTGCCTATGCGCTCCGAGAGCTCTATGTGGCGCTTCAAGACGTTCAGCTGCCTGAACAGCGGCCCACCTTTGAGCAGGTCTATGCCTGTCTCGCCGATGGCTGCCACCCGGGGGTGCGCGGCCGCTCTCTCGAGCTGCTCCCATTCCCCGGCAGAGGGCTCTCCCGCCTCAAGGCTCCAGGGATGGATGCCGACAGAATAGAGCTGCCCGTCGACAGGGGCGAACTGCGCGGGAGCAACGCATATCACAGCCTCCGGATCCGGAGCGGGATGATGGGTGTGAATGTCAAGTATCATCAGGAGAAGATTATAGTGCAGAGGTCTATTTGTCAAGGGGAGTGGTTTTCGGAGGCACAGGGTCATATCCGCTCCCTCCCCAGGGATGGCACCGGCAGATGCGCCGCGCGGCCAGCCACACCCCCTTCAGGGGCCCATGCGTGCGCAGCGCCTCTATGGCGTAGGCGCTGCATGTGGGCGTGTAGCGGCAGGCGGCCGGGAAATGCGGGGAAATGGCCATCTGATAAAAACGGATGGGAAGCACGAGCGCCTCAGCGATCAGTTTGCCCGGTCTCATGATTGCGTGTCGGGCCAGAGACGCCGCTCGAGCTTGCGGAGAAGATGGACCATCCTTTTTTCTATCGCGGCGTATGATTCGTTTTCGGTATGCAGGTAGATAAAGGCCAGGGACACGGTGCGCAGGGCCGGGTCTTCCTCGATGCGCCGCCGCAGCGGGCGGCAGTGCAGCCGGAAAGCCTCGCGTATGCGCCGCCGCATCAGGACACGGTCAACGGCATGGCGGCGCTTCTTCTTGGGCACCGTCACGAGCATCTGCAAAGGGCCGACCAGAGGGGGCGTGCCACCTCTGAAACTTCCGCCCAGGGCCTCAGCGCCGAGCGCCCGCCAGGTCATGCGCAGCGGATAATCGTATATGTTCTTGCCCTCCCCAAAAAGTCCTTCGACCAGCGAGCGATGGCGCAGCTTGGCGCTCTTGCGCAGTGTCAGAGGCCCCTCGGGGGCGCTGTTTCTGTCATCTTTTTCTTCCATACACCCTGCAAATATAGTCTATCCGCCATTAATCAGCAAATTTGCCGCTACTTTTTTCGCACTCTCAAAAGATTTGACTAAATTTGTGGGTGCCTGCCGTCCGGGGCCTCTCCGGAGCGGGCATTCCTAAGACCCCGCCGCATAAATTTTTTTATGTCCCAAGGGTCTGTAACCAAGTTAACCCACCATAGAGACAATGCAGACAAAAATAGCAAGCGAAGNCAACAAGGTGTTTGACCGCTNCGTGGCAGACTACCATCTCANCGACAATGTCGACGCCNCCATCTCCAATCCCTATCCCGAGGNAAGCCTGGAGAACATCTTCTACGCCAAATGCTGGATCGATGCCGTGCAGTGGCATCTTGAGGACATCATACGCGACCCTGACATCGACCCCGTGGCCGCTCTTGCCCTGAAGCGTCGCATCGACGCCTCCAACCAGGACCGCACTGACCGCGTGGAAGACATAGACACATGGTTTCGCGACACCAACGCCGGCGTCACCCCCCTGCCGGATGCCACCATCAACACCGAATCGCCTGCCTGGGCCCTTGACCGCCTGTCGATACTGGCCCTCAAGCTCTGGCACATGCGCGAACAGGCCGAGCGCACCGACACCGACGCCTCCCACCGCGAGCGCAGCGCGGCGCGCCTCGCCGTGCTCGAGGAGCAGCGCAAGGACCTCACCCTTGCTATCGACACCCTCCTCGAAGACATAGCAGCCGGGCGCAAGTACATGAAGGTGTACCGCCAGATGAAGCTCTACAACGACCCTGACACAAACCCTGTGCTTTACGCCAAGAAATAAGACCCCGTCTAATCCATCCCTTTGAGAAAATGAGTGAAATCCCCGAAGAAACCACGGCGCTAATCATCCGCTTCTCCGCCTTAGGGGATGTGGCGATGACTGTGCCCCCGGTCATAGATGCCGCTCTGGCCTCGCCCTCCTCGTATTTTTTCGTGCTCACGCGCATGCTGCCGACAGGCGCCTACGGCCCGCTCGGCGCTCTGCCCCCTAACCTGCATGTCATGCCCGTGGAGCTCAAGGAATACAAGGGCCTCCTGGGCCTTTGGCGCCTTGCGGATGAGCTGTACGAGGAGCTTGGTCCCGACTTCGTTATCGACCTGCATGATGTGTTACGCTCGCGCATCCTCACATTTTTCCTGCGCCTGCGACAAAAGTCGAAAATAGTGCGCATCGACAAGGGGCGCGCGGCCAAACGGGCATTGACGCGCCGGCGCAACAAGGAGAAAGTGCAGCTCGCCACGGGTGATGCCCGCTACCGCGACGTGTTCAAGCGAGCCGGATTCCCCACCCCTGAGGCATTCCAAGGATTTTTCACCGAAGCGCGCACAAGGCGCCTTGCCGATGCCGGGCGCACTCCGCGCATTGCNNTCGCCCCCTTTGCCGCCCANCNCGGCAAAGAGTGGNCGTTGCACTATATCGAAGAGGTCATCAATCATTTCTCCNCCCGCCCGGGGATGGAGNTTCTCCTCTTTGGAGCCGGGGCGCGCGAGAAGGACATCATTGCCCGGTGGACAGCCAAATGGCCCGGCATTGTCACCGACATGCCCGCCAAAGGACTCCGCCTGGCGGAGGAGATGCGCGAAATGGCGGACTGCGATGTCATGCTGTCGATGGATTCAGCCAACATGCACCTCGCGTCATTGGCCGGCATTCCGGTGGTGAGCGTATGGGGGGCCACCGACCCCCTGGCCGGATTCCTCGGCTGGCGCCAGAATGAGGCGGATGCCATCAGGCTCGACATGGAGTGCAGGCCATGCTCAGTATTTGGCAACAAACCCTGCCGCATAGCCTCCGGCGGCTCGCGCCCATGCCTTGACCACCTCCGGGCACAGCCGGTCATCGAAGCCATCGAGCGTCATCTGCCGCACTGATTCCCCCGGTCCCATATCTTAGACCCCGTCTTATTCCACCATATATTGCTCACCATGAAAATATACTGCCTCAACATAAAGGAATATATCAATGTGCCGGGGGGGATAACCCTGGCGCAGATAGCCTCAATACTCGGCGACCGGCTCCCCTTCCGCCCTGTATGCGCCACAGNCAACAATAAGGCGCGAGNCCCTCTCCTTCCCTCTTTACGCCCCCAAGCAGATAGAATTTGTCGATGCCGCCTCGCCCTTAGGGCGCCGCGCTGTGGTGCGCTCGCTCTGCATGATGCTCTACCGGGCCGTCTCGACAACACTGCCGGGTCTGTCGCTCCGCATCGAGCACAGCGTGTCACACGGCTATTACTGCCGTCTTTTCACGCCGGCCGGCGCGCCGCGCGAGGTCACTGAGGAGGAAGTGGCAGCAATATATGATGAAATGCGCGCCCTCGCCGCCCGCTCCCTCCCCTTCGAACGCCACGAGAAGCTCACTTCGGATGTGATCGGACTATTCCGCAAGCAGCATCTTGACAGCAAAGTGCTCCTTC
>WFLX010001470.1_pt1 | contig 21799 bp, 13 predicted proteins | sample 4967041 | NCBI WGS metagenome assembly WFLX01 (sample SAMN12857096, study PRJNA449069) | gut metagenome | isolation source: stool from male and female vole | host: Microtus ochrogaster | place: USA:Florida | collected 2017
CAGAGCGTAGGCGCATCAATCTTATCCTCACCGTTGATGATGCGGGAATATACTTCCCGTATCTTCGGGTTCAGCGCAGGGTTGCCTACTGCAACAATCCTGTTGTCCGCATCAAGGAGAAACGTATGGTACATGCCCGCTTCAGGCAAATTGTTTGCTTTTACGAATTTGCCTTCCGCATCAANNGCNACGGGGTGCCGGAAGAATAAACGGCGCGTTATGTCCCTCACATCATCATCCGCATTTTGCTTGGGTGTGACTATCATGAGGAAAGCGACATCGGCGTTGCCATCTGCCATAAATCCGTTGACGGTCTTGTCCCATTCCGGCAGTTTCATGCGGCAGGTAGTGCAGTCTGCCGAGTCTATATAGGTGATGATCTTGAAATCGGCATCGCCCATGTCGTAATCTATCTCCTTGTCCTGAATGAGGCACACAATGCTGTCGGGGATTGTTATTTCCCTGCCCAGGAGAGAAACAAGCATTTTTCTCTCCTTTTCAATGTTGCCGGAACATGACGCGGCAATAACCAACAGGATCGGCAATATAAGGCTGCACCTGCGCATGACCGGCTTGTCAGAGGACCGCTTTGTANGTTCTGCTNCCTATAGTAAGGTATAATACGCTGTAGTCCACGCCCTCCTCGAGGGGAATGACATATCCTCCGTAAAGCTCGGCGGCATCCTCGTAAACCGGCATTCCGGTGGAATCGGTTATGGTGATTTCTACTTCACCTGAAACGGTGCTGAACAGGGTGATGCTATATTCATCCATAACTCCGGCAAACGGGCAATATGCCGGCTTTTTGGGGCGACCAATTACGGTTTCACTTTCTGGGTCAAATCTGATATCTTTTTTCTCAGCAGGAGTATCAGCTGTTACGGTAACTGCATTGGAAATCGCTCCAAACGCAAGAATAAGGATTATAAGGATTCTTTTCATAGTGAAATTTTTTTGATTTTAATGCTGCAAAATTATTAGATTCTTGCCATTCCTTCCAAAGGAACATGAGATTAATTTAGTTATACAGCTATTTTCATAAAATACTGTTATACAACTAATTAACCATACTAAAAATCAAAAAAATCTTTCGCTATGTTATATTGAGCCCTTAAAGTATTGTATCTCAATTAATTACCCCCCCCCCCATCCACATATATCGCTACTAATCAACACTTTATATTACTCAAGCTTTTTTATCATTGCCAATGCATCCTGATTTTTCGCCATTTTGGATAATTTCTCCTTTAATCTGAACTTTGCCATATAAGCACTTCGGGAATCCTTATAATTGCACAACGCTACTATGGTATTAGTACGGAAACCGAGATAGCGGTATATTGCAAGACGGTATTCTGCCTCTTTAAGATCGGGAAATTCGGTTTTAAACCTCGTCATCCAGTTATCATCATACTTATCTATAATCCTGGCGAGCTCCTCCACATCCTGAATATGGGTCAATTTGCTTAGCTTTGAAACGATCTGTTTATACAACATCAATCCTTTTATATCCACAGCGTCCTCATTCTCTTTTTTGCCTTTACCGGCTTTTATTATATGTTGCCTGCTATCTATTTCCCGGTACTTGTACCAGATTTCACACATATCATTCAAGAGATTGAGATGACGCCCGAATACACCACGGATTTCTTCTTCAAATCCTGTTTCTTTATCAGCAATTGAGTTTCTCAATTCCATATTCTCTTCTGAAACCTTACGGTAGCGGCTTTCACTCTCCGCCAAGCCATCATTAAGGAGATCTGATGCTGCTTTCAAGCGGTCGATTTCGCTCTCCTTGCCGGCTATGGAATCCCTGAGCGTGATGTTCTCTTCCGTCAGTTCATTGTATCGCTTATTGCTCAGCGTCAGGTCCTCCATCAGAATACGCGAAGAAGAAACCAACTGTTCTATTTCAAGCATCCTGTTCGCAAGCCTCGATTTGTAATACTTCCATATTATATATATGAGCACTCCCAACAGAAGGCATACCACGGTCAGACCTACTATATAGGCACTTTTCTTTTCCGCCTGAAGCCGGTGAATGTCAGCATTCAGCTTGTAATTATCGGTCAGAAGCTGGGTCTGAGGATTGGATATTAGGCGCATATCACTGTTCATGACATCGTTACCAAATATAGATGCCGTTTCGTAGGCTTCCCGGAAATTGCCACGAGCTGCATACAACCGGCTTAGCANTTTCCTCTCATACAGAGAATCCACGTCTGACATTCTCAGCTGCCGCGCCATTGACATATAATTGTCCGCTTCCTCAAGCATCCCTAATTCTATAGCCGCTTTTGCCTGATTCAAACGTGCATGGGAGGTAAAAGTATAACCATTAATAGAAAGATTGTCGTAAATATCCAATACTTCTTTAAATGAATCAATCTGCAATGCAAGTGTAACGCGATTGATCAAAGTACTACGTCGAAATGGAAAATCTTCATAATAAGCACTATGCTCAAGGCTGTCAAGAAGTATTTTTGCATCCCCGTACCTGCCATTATAAATTAGAGCATCTGCAATCGTATTATCAACCCATGCCGCATGGACAGGCTTGCCCGCCTCCACAAACAGATTCTTTGCTATCCGAGCCCATTTAAGACCCTCGTCCACCATATAAAGCCGGCGATAGACTATCGACATCTCCCGGGCGCTCATTGCCGCATAAAATTTGTCGCCTGCGGCAAATGCCGCATCGTAGGCATGGCTGAGATGGAGAAGNGCCTTGTCGTTTATGCGCTTCTCGCCATTATAATACCCCAGGTAGAAAAGCGACTGCGCTTCAAGGCTGTCACCATGCCCGGAATAATAATCTGCGGCAAAGGATATGAGCGAATCATCCTCTATCGGCTTGTAACACTTGNNNNTCGCCTTAGTCAGCAGCAGCGCATAGCGCGCCCGCTGACCGCCGCCCATGCCGTCAACGCGTATAGNTTCCAGCATTGCAAGCGCGGAATCCGGGGCACAGCCCATCATTGCGTCAGCTTCATCGAGCCGGCGCTCAACATCGCGATGGGCACCACAGGAGACAAAAAACGCCGCAAAAACACATATAATAGATACTGCTTTGATATTCATACCGCAAATATACATAAAATTCTCTGAAGCACGGAGATGGCGCACGCCACGCCTACGGTTGGGCACACGCACCCGTCCGGGGTGAAAGGGTTGTGCGCAAGCTGTCGATTTCGCTTCGCATCTGCCTGATTGCCGGGGACATTACCTTGGGGGACATACGCGCTANCTTTTCACTGACAGCGTAGAAACGTGCCGAATCGTTCACCGCAGGGTCGGCATACAGCCGGGCGAGAAGATAGTAGGGGTACATCCTCCCCGGAAGGCGGTCGGCAGCCCTGAGAAAGTAATGCTCGGCTGTGCTGTAGTGCCCGAGGTCATGGTAGTTCCGCCCGATGAGGTTTAGAAACATAGGATCGGAGCTATGCTCCACGCCGCGCATAAGCAGATCTGTGGATTTTGAATAAAGCCTTGTTTCGCGCAGCGCTTTGCCATAGTCAAAGAGGAATTTAGGGGATTGACCGTAAACAGCTTCCAGGGAGTCGAGAAGATGGATGGCGCGATTGTCAAGGCGATAGGTGCACATGTAGCGCATACGCGCCCAACCGGCTGTACGCTCATTGCGGCGCGTCTGCGACACGCACGCTGCGGCAACGCCACAGCCAAGCAGCAGGCACACCACAGCTTTAGCCAACGGGCGACCACCGGGAGCGGCAACCACGGCGCCAGCAAGCAGGACTCCTGCCGCCACCATGAATTCAGGAAACTGCAGCGGGTAGGAGGAGAAGCACACCACGGAAAATGCGGCTATGCTTCCGGCAATGCCATAAGCCCCTCCACGCCACGCCATAGCTGCCGCAAAGATTAGAGCGGCAACAAACAGCAGCATTGCGGGAATGCCGAAAGCTATGCCTATCTGGAGAAACTCGTTGAAGGCATATTCCGGGGTGCCGGCAACCCCAACAAACACAGAGTCCGGATTAGAACTGAAATAAGCCTCCTGGGCGGCTCCGAGCGCTCCGGCAACATGATCCCAGCCTGCACCGCCAAGAGGGTGCTGAAACGCAGCGGAGAGCCCTATACGCCACAGGAAGAGGCGACCGAGCGCAGATGCAGGCTTAAGATAGAAAAGCAGGGCTACAGCCACCCCTGCAAGGAGAAAAGCAGCAAGGAGCGCCATAGGTCGCGGACGTTTCAGCCTGCCGCAACCGACAGCTACAAGCAGGCACCCGGCAACAGCCGCAATCCACCCGGTGCGCCCCATGAGCACCGGCATTATCGCAACAGCAAGGATTATATAGGCAAGAGAGAGCCAGTTGGCGAATTTACATCTGCTTTTCAGGACATGGTGCAAAGCCAAGGGGATGAGCATTGCAAGAAAACCGCAGTAGGGACCGGGATTGTAAAATGTGCCGGTGGCGGGATAGCGGGAGTGGAGGCTCGGCGAGAAACCGAACAGCTGTGCCCAACCGAGCCCGCATTCCCACAGCCCTGCTGCAAGAAGCGCAACGGATATAAGCTGCAGAACCGTTATTTTACAAGATTGAAAATGCGTTTCCATTGGATGCCATTGCGGTTTTTAGACCATATAATCATGCCGGCACGCCCTACGATGAACTCTTCCGGCACAAGCCCCCAGTATCGCGAATCCATCGACGCCAACGCATTGTCGCCTGCCATGAAATAGTAGTTTTCCTTGAACGTATAGGATTCGAGCGGTGAGCCTCCCAGCCACACGGCACCGTCATGCCGCTCGACTTTCTGCCCGGTCTCGCGCTCTATTATCTGGCGGTAGCGGCGGAACGTGACAGTGTCCACCGGCAGGGTCATTCCACGAGCCGGAACAACGAGAGGACCATAATCGCGTATCGTCCAATTGTCTATCGTATCGCTCAAATCAGCCATATAGCCTCTGACCCTATCAGCGCGCCCGACGGAATCAGCGGGATAGTATCGCTCAAACTCCCGGGGAGACGGGTACCGCCGCAGGGTATCGCCGTTGACGGTGTACACAAATCCGGCAATTGCAACAGTGTCACCTGGAGCGCCTATGCACCGCTTGATGTAGTAAGTGCGGACATTCATGGCGATGGTGTCCCACGAGCTTCGGTGCACGAAGTTGAACACAAGCACGTCGCCACGCTTGAACTTCCTCCAGCCTGGCATACGCCAGATGCCCACTGTGTCCCCCTTAGCCGCGCCTAATATGTCAAACAGGCGCGCGCCTGTGGAGACTTTTTCGACAAATACCACGTCTCCCGGCTTGATGCCGGGCTGCATTGAATCGGTAGGGATGGTGAATGATGCGTAGACAAATACCAGGCAGAAGAGCCAAAGCAGGAAAAGGCAGCTCGCCGCGAACACGAGATTCACCACCACCGCCTTTACGACAGTAAGTATTCTTGACCGGGAAATCATGCCTCTTTTTTGCTTCGCTTCAATATGCGCCGTATCACTCCAGCGCGGCGGGGCTTCCTCTCCTTACGGCTCCTTCCGCGCCCCGAGGGCAAACGCAACACAAAAATCGGGAGATAGACAAAGATTCCTATTATCGACATCACCAGACCGCCGATTGTGCCTAACGCAAGCGGGAACCAAAATGATTCCTTGCCCTGCCCCACCATGAATGGTATAAAGCCAAGAATGGTTGATACTACCGTGAGGAATATCGGGAGAATCTTGGTGTTCCATGCCGTTATGTAGAGGCGCAGCTTATTGCGTCGCGGAAACCGCTCCCGGAGGGTATTGTACTCGTTAAGCACATAAATCGAGGCATTCACAGTNATTCCGCACAGGAGGATAAATGACGCGAAACCGCCCTGGTCGAAATTAATGTGCGTGAAATAGAACATCAGGAACACTCCGATAAATGATATCGGGATGGTGAATATGATTGCAAGCGGCTGCGACAGCGAATTAAACAGTATGCTTGTGGTAAAGAAGATTATAGCTATGACAAGGAGCAGAAGCCAGTAGGAGGTGCCGCTTTTCCTGTTCCAGGTCCAGTCCTCTGTTTTCGCGGAATAACCGAGGGGAAGTATCTTTGCCAGCTCCTCAAGGTCGTTGTCAAGCAGTTTCCTCCCCTGGGTGCTTGAACCTATGTATTCATACTGCATGCACAGGCGGTATTGCTGGTTCTCCTTNGCAATAGCCCTTGGGGAATTACGCTTCGTAACACTTGCGAAGTCNCCGAGCTTAAGTGTGCGCGACCCGATGGATATAGGCATATTCATAAGCCCCCACACATCGTAGTCAAACGACTGCCGGGAATGCAGTAAAATCTGCTCCTGCCCCTGGTCGGCATTGATAATGCCGGCTTTAATATCGCGCCCGAATATCGGAGCAAGCGCCCTGAAAAGCTGCTGCACTGTGAGATGCTCCTTTGCAAGGCGCTCTTTGTCAATGTCAAGATAAAACTCGGTGTAATCCTCCTTATACCACTGGAANTCNGATGACACATTGACCTCTTTGATGCGGCGGTGCTGAAGCAGACGCTCTTTCAGGGTGTCTGCCCACTGCTCAAGTTCGTCGTAATTGTAGCCGAGCAACTTCACCCGGTAGCTGCCCGATGTTTCCTGCACGCTATTGTTGAATCCTGTCTCCTGCAAGCCGAATACACTCCAGCTTCCTCCTCCGAGTGTCAGCGCCTTTGAAATTATATCGCCCTTAAGGCGGTATGGGAAATAAGTGCCTTGCGCCTCCTTGGTGAAGGTAATGACGATGGAAGCGTTCCTTGCCCCGGAGATGCGTGTTTCAAACCGTCGTATTTCAGAAAAACCGGTGAGGTAGCTCTCCATCTTTGTGATAAGCTCATTCATCTGGCTTATGGTTGCACCGTTTGGCANCGTTGCATANACATACAGTTCCGGCTCAGCCTCAGACCGGTTGAAATAGCTCCCCTCGTACACCTCTTTGTCAAACAGGCGCAGCGAACCGCCCAGNAGTTTGTCGACCCAAGGCTTCCANTTTTCCTTGTAGCTCTTNCTGCCGANAGTGGAATTATATATTGACGCCCATCGCCCCTCCCCTTCAATCTTCTCCGGAAGCATATATACCGGCAGACCGAAAAGAAGCACAAGCAACACGCACATCACAACCCTGTAACGGCGGCAAAACAGTATGAACCGCGCATAGAATCGCGTAAAANGCACGGCAAAGCGTCCCATTCGCTTGCGTTTGGTCAGCTTCACCCTTATCCCTATCTTGTCGATAAGCGCAGGCACAAGGAANAGCGCCACAAGCAGCGANACCGCGAGGTTTATTATCACAACCGCAACAAAGTCCTGTAGATTCAGGCGTATTGCCTCATTGAGGAAGAAAACTATGCCAAGGGCTCCTATTGTGGTGAGAGTGGCAGCCATGACCGATGTAAATGCCTTAAGGTTGCCCTTGTGGGTAATATGGTCGGTCATGACAATTATATTGTCGATTATGAGGTTCAGTGAAATCGTTATGCCGGCAAGGGAATAAAGCTGTATCTCTATATCCAGCATATAGTAAAATATCACAGCTATCGCCAGATTTATAACCAGAGATATGGTTATAATGAGCATGTATCGGAGATTTAGAGTGATAACTGCCACGAAAACAAGCAAAATCAGGAATGTGAGCCCCGAACGGAAATATATCTTCGACAGCTCCTCCTTTATAGACTGGGTGGCATCATAGCTCTCAATCACTTTGTAGCCTTGCGGCATATTGGCACGCAATTCATCCATCTTCGCCTTTACCTCATCTGCAAGCTTGAGCTGGTTGGCATCTTCATCTGCCTGGATAGTGAGGTAAATCGAGTTGAGCCCGTTGATACGGTAATAGCTTTGCGGTTGCGCTTCGGNATAGGTTACATTTACAAGNCGGTCAAGCGGTATTACGGTACCTTTTGCTGTGGCAACCTGTATCTCTTCAGGATGAAAGACAGTATCATTATCTGTGGTAATGGCTGTAACCCGCAGCCATTCGCCATCAGTCTCGGCAATACCGAGAAACTGCGATGCAGCATTTTCTGTTATGGCATTGCGCAAATCAGAGGGAGTAAGCCCGAGGGCATGAAGCTGGTCGCTATTATATTCAAGTTTCCACTCCATAGGCATTGCTCCGGACAACTCCACTTTGTAGACTCCCCTTATCTGCCCGATTGCCGGTTTGATATTCTCCTCTGCGTAGTTTTGTATTTCAAACGGAGTTGACGGCGCATTCAGGGTATAGGAGAGAAACGGACGCGACGCTTTATTATCAGACTGGCGAGCCCTTATCTGTGGATAGNTCACCCCTTCCGGAAGCTGTGACCACGCTTGACGCACCACTGTTGACACTTCAAAGCGCGTAACCTCTATGTCGGCATGTTTGTCCAGCCCAAGCGTTATTGAGCCGTAACCTTTTTCAGATATTGATGTGATTTCCTTGACACCCTGTATTCGCGCCAGCATGGATTCCAGGCGGCTCGTCACTTCACTTTCTATCACACGAGCCGAGTTATCGGGCATACTGAACGAAATTGTCAACGACGGCAGTGACCGCGAGGGCGACAATTTAACCGGCAGCAGCGGTACAAGGGCGATACCCATTACCGCCAGGGCGATAAAGGATACAATTATGGTGAAGGACGAGAAACGTTTCATCTTTATTTATCGGATGTGATGCTGGAGGTCGAACTTGTTTGACAGCTCCACTCCGGTTTCAAAGTCAAAAAGGGTGAGTTTGCGCAGTTTGTAATAACTTAACCAGTAGTTTTGCAACGATGAAATATAGTTTTTGTTGGCATCCTGCTGGCGGTTTTGCGAAAGTGTCAGGCTGTTGATGTCCGCTTTACCTATAATGAAACGCTGCTTTGTCTGCTCGTATGCCGTTTCGGCAAGTTCAAGCGCCTCGATAGCCGAAGCGACCAGACGCTGCTGTATATTGAAATCGCTCACGGTCATAACCACATCTTCCTCAATGGCAAGTTCATCCTGACGTGCAGCAATCTCAAGCACATTAAGGTTGTTTTTTGCCATATTCAAGCGTCCTTTCCTCACTCCCCAGTCAACAAGAGGTATCGAAATAGTGAGCGAAACAAGGTCCTGGCGAAGCGGATGAGTGTATGCACCCCGGAAACGCTCAGCAACCTGGTTGAAGCCTATGCTTGCATTGAGGTTGGCGTTAAAATGCTGCTCAACTTTTGTGCGGTTTACATCGCGCTGCGCTTCGAGTATATTCTGCTTATGGGTAAGCAGCGTAGGATTATTCGCTTTGGCGAATGCAAGAGCCTGGTCAGCGGATATCTCTTTTGCAACAGGCGCTGACGGCAGAAGCACCTCTATCTCGGTATCCTTATCCATTCCAAGATAAGAAGCGAGGGTAAACATTGCACGTTTTAGGGTTATGCGCGTATTCTCAAGCGAATTCCGCGCATTCACACGGTCAAGGCGCAGCGTTAGAAGCTCTGCCTGCGATATAGAAGCAATCTTGAAGCGCCGCTCGCCTATGGTGTAAAGAGTGTCGCACGACGCGAGATTATCTTTTGCCAAACGGTATTCCGCTTGAGCAAGGGCAAGTGCAAAGAAATATGTGACAGCGTTCTCACTCACTCCCTCCATATTATAAAGGAACTCTTTCTTCACTTTCTCATACTTGACCGGTTCTATGCGGCGCTCCCACTTGAACTGGTTGAAGCCAAGGAGTGTCTGCCTGTAACCGAGACGCACCGGGATGCTCGAATACTGCGTGGACTTTACATCACCGAAATTTCGCATGTAGTTGATGCTGGACTCAAGGTAGAATGTACCGCCTAACGGGTCAAAATTCTGTGTCACATTCAATCCACCACCTGCGGCATACATCTGCTGCGCACGATACACATCTATATTCTCATCATAATTGTATCGTTGGGTGATATATCGGTTATAACTTGCAGGCGTCAGATCCAGTGACAAACTCGGCAACCTTCCTGCCCTATAGGAACGGTATTCCCAATATCCCGACATATAGAGGTTCTGGTTGCGGAATGCCTGCAAAGAGCTGTCTCCCGCAATCTCTATGGTGCGTTGCAGGTCAAGCACCACTTTTCGCTGCGCCACCGCAGTGCCCGCAGCTAAGATTACAAGCAAAATAATTGATATCCGTTTCATTTAATTTCGTACTTATATACACATTCTTCTGCATCTATCCCGTAAAGAGTAGAGGTATCGTCATCAAAAGCTATGCTGCGAAGTTTCTCCGGAACGACNAATATTCTCTTAACTTTGCCATCATAGCCAATCACATGGATTGTCGTACTATTATTTTCCTCACCAAGCTCATCATCTGTTTTGCCATAATAGATAGCGTATANNGCATCATTTCCACATGATATNTCGCCATACGCATAATACTTTGATTCGCGGGTAGCGGATTCATAGCAATCATCATATTTNCCCAGATTGCCNATTGACACCGCAGAACGTTTCATTTCAGGCAAATCAATAATATTCAACTGATTGAAATATGCCATGCCAATAGCTATATGACGTCCGTCCGGAGAAACGTCGCTATTTCCATAATACGCATAAAAATCGGTTGTAGGATATATGTACATTTGGTCGACATGCAGCGTATCCAGAGCGTTTGACACATTACGGCTACAGAGCTTATAAGCATCATTATCCATGACCTCATAAACCAGCATATCATTTGCGANAATGGCATTTATAGCCCCGAATTCTGTATCTATAACTGAATCTACTAAAGTGTGACCGGCTTGGCGGCTCCGGCTCACATTCAGACGCTTGATTTTAGTATTGCTCACATCGTTAATCCATATGCACGTATCGCCGGTATCGGACAGATATGCACGAATCAAATTTGCATTCAGAAAATCATTCGGTCCTTGCCCTTTAGTACAAAACGCTCCGATAGAATCCCCTCCGGTAGAATATAATTTCAACATTGTTTCATCCTGATGAGTCGATACCGCGAGAAGCCCGTTTCCAACTGTCATCCAGTTTGCGCCCATCACTTCATCAATCACCACGCTTCCGGTTACTGTATCCGGAACAAATGCTTCTGCCGGATATACATGGATGTTTTCTGTGAAGTATATCTCGTTAGGAGCTTCTGTTTTCTCGGACCTGGAGCATGAGACACACGCCCCTGTAATGATTGCGAGCCCAGCGATACTGAATTTTAATCTATTCATATATTTAAGAGTTTGTTTTGTCATGTTTGCGGTAAATAAGCCAATACACAAGCGGTATCAGGAAAATACTTATCAATGTGCCCACTACCATTGAGCCAATCATAGCTATTGCCAGAGGGCGCTGAAGTTCCGAACCCATATCGGAGGTGAACAGCATCGGCACCATGGCAAATATTGTGGTAAGCGAGGTCATGATAATGGGACGGAGGCGTCGCACCCCTGCGGTGTGGATTGCTTCGAGCAAGGGAGTTCCAGCCTTTCGCAACTCATTTATGGCATCCAGTTTCAGGATAGAGTCATTGACCACTATACCGCAAGTCACAATTATGCCGATTGCACTCATGAGATTAAGGGTATGACCGCACGCCCACAATGCCAGCAGCGCAAATGCGGTGTCAAGNGGTATTTCAAGNAGCACTATAAGCGGCTGCATGAAGCTTTCAAACTGCGCACATANNATAAAATACATCAGTAGCACAGAAATGAGAAGTATCACCACCATTTCCTGCATCATTTTGGCATTTGAGAAAATACTGCCTGTAAATTCCACTTCCCAGTCGGGATCTTCCTCTACGGTAGTCCGTATCTGCTGTATAGTTGCCTGCGGATTGTCAAGCGAATAATAGTCAAGAGGAACATATTCGCCGTTTTTGCCTGCTGAAATGTTTTTCAGGTCCTGGTCGCGCACCACGCTCACCATGTAACTCAAAGGAATCTCGCTTGTCTTATTGTTTTCATCCGGACGCGTTGTCACAAGGGTATTGGCGAGTATTTCCCTTACCGAGCGAGTATTTCCGGCAATGCCTATCGGCAGATATTGCTGGTAAGAGCGAAGAGTTGACACAGTGTTGCTTTTGAACGCAGTGCGGAGCGCCCTTGCGACCGTGTTGTAGTCCACCCTATATATAAGGAGTTTCTCGCGGTTGATGACAATGTTTATCCGGTCACGCAACGGTATGCCGGACGATTCAAGTCCGGTTGCATCAACNACACCGTTTTCCAACCGCAGGAGCGACCCGATGTCAGTGGCTCGACCCTTGTCCGCCGAATATATCCGAGCTTCAAGGTCAGCTTCATTAGAGGCAAAAATCTTTTCAAATATATTTTCAGGTGGAGAATATGTCACCATTGATTTCGGATATCTTCCGGCAAGATGCCTGGTTATATCATCTTGCAAAGGAGCGATGTCAGAAGGTTTTGAAGCCTTTATGTAAATTTCAGCTTCAGAAGGCGACAATTCACTGCCCGCATCAAGAAGGAAATCCTGCACCCCGATATATGCTGAGTTTTGNACAACTGTGGTGTCAAGCCCGGTAAGCAGNTCATTCACCCTGCGGGCATTCTCATCCACATTTATGTTTTCATTCCATTCCACCCTGACAATCATTTCATTCTGGTCAATCTGCGGCATGCGCTCAACAGGTAGCACATAAAACATCACCACGCATATAGGAATAATGAGGGCGGTGACAGTCAGCCAGAACCATTTATGGGCAAACACACTGTCGATTATTCTGGTATATGTACGGTCAAGCCACACGTTAATGCGCTCGGCTATACGCTCGTCAGCTAGTTTACGCTCAGAGGGTTTATTGCGGCGCCGCCTCCGTACCCGATAAACAAGCATATAAATGACCGGCAGGAGCATTATGCCCACAATATAGCTCACCCCTAATCCTGCAGTAATTGAAAATGCCTGGTCAGTGAAAATTGCGCCAGCTATGCCGCTCATGAATATCAAGGGCACGAATACAGCAACCGTGGTGAGCGACGAGCTGAGCATAGGGGTAATCATCTCCGTNGTACCCAAATCACATGCTCTCATAAGCGTTAGCCCCCTNTGACGNTACTGTGTGATATTTTCGGTGACAATAACCGAGTTGTCTATCATCATTCCCACAGCGAGTATCAGACCGGAAAGGGATATTATATTGAGCGACACATGGAAGAGGTAAAAAAGCAAGAATGTGATGATGATAGCGACCACAATGCTGGAACCGATTATTATTGACGCACGCATGTCNCCCATGAACAGAGCCGTTACGGCAAACACCAGTATGAAACCGAGAATAAGGTTCTGCACAAGGTTGGAAATAGTGTAGTCAAGAAGTTCTGTCTGGTTACGGCTTTGAATAAACTCAATTTCAGGATATAACTCTGTGAAATAGTCTGCTGTTTCCTGGAGCGACGCTTTCATACGGTCCATATTTTCCTCACTCTGCTTGATAATTGCGAGAGTAACCGCACGCTTGCCGTTGCTATAAGAGTAACCGTCCTCTGTTGCCGCAACAATGTCCACGTCGCAGAAATCACGCAGCTTCATCAGCCTGTCCCCTTTCTGAAGGAAGATNTTTTCCACATCCTCAGTGGTACGGAGCTGATTGGATATATGCACATTGTACTCATAATATCCGTCCCGCACNGTCATAGANCCGGGTTCNACATTATTTGCGGAAAGTGCCGATTCTATATCCTCAATCGCCACTCCGGCTACTTTCATCTTCTTTTCATCAGGCACTATGCGAAGGTACTNACCCGGTATNCCGGTAATATCCGCCATAGCTATCTCCGGCAGCTGCTCGATGCGTCGGCGCACCACATTTTCAGCAAGATCGCACATTTGCAGGAACTGCGCTTCGTCAGGCTCGGTATACGGGCGGTTGTCGCGCAAGGTCATATTGAGATAAAGCACCGGAATATCAGTTGCGCTCGCTTTGATTGCCTTAGGGCGTTTGGCATCCTTGGGCAGCATATTCATTGCTGCGTCAATTTTCTCATTGACTTCGATAAATGCGAGGTCGGTATTCACACCGTAATCAAATTCAAGCTGTATTATAGCCATGCCGTCACGCGTCTCGCTCTTGATTTCATGCAACCCTCCCACCTGCAGAAGCTGGCGGCGCACAGGCGCGGTAATATTGTTTTCAAGTTCGCGTGCACCTGTATTTTCACCTGAAATCTGTATGGTAATATGCGGTATGGCTATTGCCGGCAAAAGCGACACCGGCAAAGTGAAATATGTAACAAGCCCCACAATCACGCATGCCAGAAATGCCATGATGACCGCAATCGGGCGCTTTAGCAAAAAACGAACCATTGAAGTTATAATTTATGAGTTTATAAGTGATTATAATGAGGCGATGTTGCTCTTATGAGCCCCACCCGGCTACAGTTCTCCGGTGTAAAATCTACCAACGCCTCAATCACCGAAGCATATCATTTATCACCCGATATCACTCTTACGGGNNCTTCGTGAGCAAGGTTGACATTGCCGTCATAAATAACCTCCATGCCTTCCTTGAGACCGTCATCCACCACCACCTCGTTCATGTTTTCAAGACCTGTGTGGACATAGTTCCACATAGCTTTGCCGTTCTCGTGGGTAAACACCACCTGCTTGCCGGTGCGCAGAACAACTGCGGTTTTTGGAACAACAAAACTCTTGTCCAGGGCGCGTTTCACGCTTATTTTAACATTCATGCCGTCAAAAAGACCATTTGCACCGCTTACTGCCGCCCGTACCCTAACCAAACCGTCCTTATCTACAACCGGATTTATCTCTGTTACCCGACCGGTGTGGGTGTCATTGGAAGCAAACGCCGACACACTCACCTCATCACCCGGTTTGATTATCGCGAGTTCGCTCTCAAGAACACTGAACTCAACATCCATCTGTCCGGAAGATACTATGCGGCAGAAAGGCTCAGAACCGTCCGGGCGGTTATGCACCTTCTGGAACAGGTTTGCAACTACTCCGTCAAAAGGAGCTGTGAGGGTAGACGCCTCTATGTCACGCTGGGTGGCTGCAAGCACGGTTTCAGCATGGTCAAGACCACTGCGGAGACGCGCGAGCTTCATCACTTCCGCGGGGACATTTTCAAGCTTTTCAGGGTCGTATCCCTGCCCTATCAGCACATCAGCAAGCTCAAGGCGCGCTTTAGCAAGATCGTTATTATTCTGCTTGAGCGTATTTTCAAGTTTGAACCGGTCAAGCGAAGCTATAGGTTGCCCTTTGCGCACATGGTCACCGTTTTTTACATATATTTTGTCTATCACAGCATCTGAACCGGCAAAACGCAAATCAGCAAAATCATGAGCCGACATTTTGCCATTGCTCACAATCTCATGATTGAATACTTTCGGCTCAAGTTTCATTACTTTAACCTCTGCGATTTTAGACGGGAGCACGGTAGCGATTGAATCACTGTCGGCATCCGGTTTGCCGTTGCTGCTACCGCCACATGCGGCAAAAAGCGCACTTGACGCTATAATCATGGTACTGTTAAGGATTAACCGTATTTTCATTTCATTGCAAGTTTATAATATAATGACGCAAATTTAGTCAAATTATTAGATATTCAAATCATAAAACCATGCTAAAACATATTAACATAACTTTATTGCGATAGGAATATTTTTCCGGATTCACTCCACCTCCCAACCGAGCTCATGAATTTCCCCATCATCCCCATTGCTATAATGTNTGGTATCGTGGCANTGGTTGTGCAAAAGTTGGATTTACTTCTATTTTCTTTTTTATATTGCAGTACCAGCTCATGATATAAATACCGGAGGACACTTCGCCATTTTTTTATCTTTTTTTTAGTTGTACTCCAGCCTGAAGCAAGCATATATGTAGAGTTATATTTGATTTTTGTGAAAAATATTTTAGGTCTCTTATCTATCTTGNATTATCTAATCGACTCATTAACATGCATCTTGGTTTGGTTATAATTGTACCCAGGCAAAAATACCTCCTTTATCACCGTCCCTTCCGTAGTGATAATGGAAACAATATTCCAGTTACCGCAAGTAATAGCAATATTCTTTCATTGGAAGTCAAACTGTTATCAAACAACTCCATGTTATTTGTAAATTCCGAACCACCATTCCAATATACATTAGGGCAATAATCGGTAAAACTCAATAAAATGTTATGGACGCGAGTTCGGAATAAGGGACTCGCGTTATTAAATTAAAAATCATATCCGAACTATAACTTTTTGGGTTTCAATATGAGTATAGCTGGATTATCATCTTCATTCCCAAACTGGCTGGAATCAATTTGAAAGCAGAACATTCCGCTTGCAACAGGATTCTCGCCCAACGGTGTGACATAATACTCTTTTCCGTCAATTACAAAAGCAAAACCTTGAAATTCCGGCAGTTTTTCACTGGGAACAGAGCAGGAAAACAATAGGGAGTTATCCAAGAGAGAATAATACTGCAAAGTGTTCTTGTCATCAAACCGGTAAAAGACATATCCAATATCTTCCGCTCCATGAAAAACATAATAAAGGTATTTACTCCTCTCTGCAAAATATTTTTCACTTTCCTCCATCTTATAGCATGGCGGAGCATATTGCTTGAGATTGAATGCAACTGCCGGGGTTATCCTATTATCAAGAGAAACAATATAAAGCGTGTCGGTTGCCCTGAACGCAGCAAGATTGTTAAAATCCTCAAGCAATAAATTGTTCAGTATGGCAGAACGCTGCTTATGNGTCTGGATAGAATCGTATAGTTGGAATTTGTCATTATAGATATAAATTATTTGGTCATAACCATCCTCCATATACTTTTGTCCGGCATAGTTCTTACCGGAAGGCGCGAAACTGTTTAAGTCGGCATGGCATGAACCTAAAAATTTGCCATCCACTGTATAATGCACTAATTTTTTACCGTGAAGGTCATAACCAATCCAATCACCGTTTTCTTTAGATGGGAAAGCTGAGGACAGCATAATATAGTCTTCCGGTCCCTGTCCTCCATGGTCAAACGATGACAAACTTTTACCGGTACTTATGTCAAATGTCATCAGCCTGTTATCCTGCTGCACATACACGGTATTCCCGTATATACCCTTCACATCCGGATATGCCAATAAAGTTGAATCTGTGAACTCCGGATACACCAACGCATACAAATCAAAAATATCATTAAGATTACCCCTGTCCTCACAATCAACATTTGAGGCAATATCGAGTGTCGGCATATCAGAATATGATCCGGCTGAACAAGAGCATACCGCCAATGAGATAATACCCGTTGCAATAAAATTTGCCCAGTGATGAAAGTATTGCCCNATAGCTTCTCCCATTTTTTGAAACATATATTATTAAATTATATTTGATATCATCATACATGAATCAAGAGCAAAATCCCACATAAGCACTCGTTAAGGTTCTACTCTCACCCGCAAAGATAAACACAAATCCATATATTATCCAAATAATATGAATTATTTTTNATCTAANNCGNATTTTNCAGANAATTGATATACAGANAGTTATNTNCACTAAATCAAAAATATNCCTATCACCACTCGCCAANAGATATAAGNCACTGATTTACATTAACTTACCCCCCCCCNATTATNNTAANTNNCTAAANATCAACANACTNNACCATTCACATCTATTNTTTTAATATTTTTTNTATCCGNAAGATTAAAAGCAAAAAGAGTGCCTGAAAAAATCCAGGCACTCTGCGATATAAAAGTGAATCTGATTCAGGATTATTTTGANGCGCGTTTGCGCTCTATTTCATCAAGTATTATTTTACGGATGCGGATATGGTTTGGGGTCACCTCCACATATTCGTCACCTTTAATATACTCAAGNGCTTCTTCAAGGCTAAACACTATAGGTGGAATAATTTTTGCCTTGTCATCAGCACCGGAAGCACGCATATTAGTGAGCTTTTTTGATTTGGTGACATTTACAACAATGTCATTGTCCTTAGCGTTTTCTCCAACCACCTGTCCGGCATAAACCTCTTCCTGCGGGAAGATGAAGAATTTACCACGGTCCTGGAGCTTGTCTATTGCGTAAGCGTATGCTGTTCCACCTTCCATTGCGATAAGCGAACCGTTTGTGCGACGCTCAATATCCCCCTTCCATGGCTGGTATTCAAGGAAACGGTGAGCCATGATTGCTTCACCGGCAGAGGCAGTCAATACATTGTTGCGCAAACCTATAATGCCGCGTGAGGGAATATGGAACTCCATATGCACACGGTCGTTCTGCGTTGTCATGCTCACCAGGTCCCCTTTCCTTCGGGTAACCATGTCTATCATCTTGCTCGAATACTCCTCAGGCACATTTATGGTGAGAAGCTCGACTGGCTCGCACTTACGCCCGTCTATCTCCTTTACTATAACCTGGNGCTGACCTACCTGAAGCTCATAGCCCTCGCGGCGCATNGTTTCAATAAGCACANAAAGGTGCAGCACACCTCTGCCATAAACTGTCCATACATCCTCATGGTCNGCTTTGGTTACACGCAGCGCAAGGTTTCGGTNAAGTTCNTTGGTGAGGCGGTCGCCGATATGGCGGGAAGTAANATATTTTCCATCGCGCCCGAAGAAGGGGCTGTCGTTGATAGTGAAAGTCATTGACATTGTAGGTTCGTCAATGGCTATGCGCGGAAGGGCTTCTGGAGTTTCAAGGTCGGCAACAGTGTCACCAATTTCAAATCCTTCGATTCCCACAAGCGCGCATATATCACCGCTGCTCACACTCTCAACTTTCTTTCTGCCCATACCTTCAAACACATGAAGCTCTTTAATGCGCTGTTTCACCACAGAGCCGTCCTTTTTGCATAGGGCAATATCCATGNCTTCGCGCAATGTGCCGCGATGCACTCTGCCGATGGCGATACGTCCAACATAGTTCGAGAAGTCAAGCGAGGTTATGAGCATCTGCGCTGGACCATCAATCGTTTCAGGGGCGGGGATGTATTTCACAATTGCATCGAGCACAGCATTGATATTGTCCGTGGGCGTCTGCCAGTCTTCACTCATCCAGCCCTGCTTCGCAGAGCCGTAAATTGTCGGGAAATCAAGCTGCTCTTCGGTTGCATCAAGGTTGCACATGAGGTCAAACACCATTTCCTGNACCTCTTCGGGGCGGCAGTTGGGCTTGTCNACNTTGTTGATGACAACAACCGGNTTCAAACCCATCTGTATAGCCTTCTGGAGCACGAACCTGGTCTGNGGCATCGGTCCCTCAAATGCGTCAACAAGCAATAGGCATCCGTCAGCCATGTTCAGCACTCGNTCAACCTCTCCGCCGAAGTCAGCGTGTCCCGGAGTGTCNATTATATTTATTTTNGTGTCCTTGTAGTTGATGGATACGTTTTTGGAGAGAATTGTTATGCCGCGCTCACGCTCCAGGTCATTGTTGTCAAGGATTAGTTCACCTGTTGTCTGGTTGTCGCGGAAAAGATGCCCNGCGAGCAGCATTTTNTCAACGAGAGTTGTTTTGCCNTGGTCTACATGGGCTATGATTGCGATGTTGCGAATATTCTGCATATAGTCTTCTTAAAATCCGGGCGCAAAGTTACTCTTTTTTTTCTAATCTGCGGCTATAAATATGTAACTTTGCAGTTCGGAAATGCGATGCGACGCATTCCGTAAACCAAAAGGCATATAGACTATTATGAGCGTTATTAATATACTTGGCATAGAGAGTTCGTGTGACGACACAAGCGCTGCGGTAATAACTGACGGCATTCTGAGGAGCAATGTCATTGCAAGCCAGAGCATCCATGAAGAATACGGAGGCGTGGTTCCGGAATTGGCAAGCCGCGCACACCAGCAGAACATCGTCCCTGTAGTGGATGCTGCGCTGAAACGCGCCGGAATAAAAGCTCAGGATTTGAGCGCGATTGCTTTTACCCGCGGTCCCGGACTGCTCGGTTCGCTTCTCGTAGGCACATCTTTTGCCAAAGGCATGAGCCTTGGGCTGCGCATACCTATCATTGATGTAAACCATTTGCACGGGCATGTGCTCAGCCATTTTATCCGCAAGGAGAAAGATGACGAGGTGCCGGAATTTCCTTTCCTTTGCCTGCTTGTGAGCGGAGGCAATAGCCAGATTATACTTGTGAAGAGCGCAGAGGAGATGGAAATACTCGGCAAGACTATAGACGATGCTGCCGGAGAGGCATTTGACAAGTGCGCCAAGGTGATGGGACTCCCCTATCCCGGCGGACCGCATATCGACCGACTTGCTGCGGAAGGCGACAGCACGAGGTTTAAATTTGCAAAACCTCGCATTCCTGGACTCGATTATAGTTTCAGCGGTTTAAAGACATCTTTCCTTTACACTCTGCGTGATGAAATCAAGAAAAACCCAGATTTTGTCAGCGAAAACATTGCTGATCTCGCAGCTTCACTCCAACGCACCATTGTTGAAATACTNATCAGCAAGCTTGACGCGGCAGTAAAGCAAACCGGGGTAAAGNCNGTTGCTATCGGAGGNGGAGTAAGCGCCAACTCCGGCGTGCGCAAGGNGGTTGCCGATTTCTGTGCATCGCGTGGGCTAAAAGCATTTATTCCNGANCGGGTGTTTACTACCGACAATGCGGCAATGGTAGCGATTGCAGGATATTTCAAGTATCTCAAAGGCGATTTCTGCGCTTACGACGCNGTTCCTTACGCGCGCGTGAGCATATAATAATTAAACTGCATGGATTATGGACGTATGCGTTGTGGCTATTGGCGATGAACTGCTTATCGGTCAGGTTACTGACACTAACAGCGGGAGCATAGCGAGGATGATTGCCCCGGAGGGTTGGAGAGTGGCAGGAGTGGAAGTGTGCGGTGACAGCGCGGAAGATATCCGCGGGGCAATCGGGCGTGCTTTCAACCGAGCCAATATTGTACTGACCACCGGGGGACTCGGTCCTACAAAAGATGATATAACAAAAAACGTGTTGATGGAAATTTTCGGCGGAGAATTGCACGAAGATGCAGAGGTACTCGAAAATGTCCACAATATAATGGCACGAAGAGGACTCGAAATGAATCCCCTCACTGCGGCTCAGGCAATGGTACCGACAAGTTGCGAGGTGATTCAGAACCGGCTTGGCACNGCCCCACTGATGTGGTTTGAGAGCGATAAAGGTGTACTTGTGGCAATGCCAGGAGTACCGTTTGAAACCACCGGGATGTTTGAACGCGAGGTATTTCCACGGCTGTTGAATCGTTTCCCATCACGCAAAGTAATCACACACCGCACACTCATCACTACCGGAATTAGCGAGAGCGCTCTTGCAGGGATGCTTGCCGGCTGGGAAGAAAATCTGCCGGATAACCTGCATCTGGCATATCTTCCAAACGCGGGATATATCCGCCTGCGCCTTGACGCGAAAGGCGACATTACAGAGCGTGAAGCTGTAGAAACTTTGGCAGATGAAGCGGTTGCAGGAATGAAAGAGATAATCGGTGAATATATTGTTGCAGAAAACGACATTACACCGGCGGAAATATTACTCGCCGAATCGTCTGCGCATGATGTGACTATCGCTACTGCCGAAAGCTGTACAGGCGGAAATATTGCAGGTGCCATAACCGCGGTCCCGGGCAGCTCGCAGTGCATGGCAGGAGGAGTGGTGGCGTACAGCAACGACGTAAAGATTAAGCTTTTAGGAGTAAGCCCTGATACACTTGCACTCAAAGGAGCTGTAAGCGAAGAGGTTGCGGCACAGATGGCAGAAGGTGTTTGTGCGGCTACAGGCGCCGACCTTGGAATCGCAACAAGCGGAATTGCTGGACCAGGCGGCGGAACTCCGGAGAAACCGGTTGGAACTGTCTGCATCGCAGTGTCGTACCGCGGCAAGACC